>Ga0315283_10002643_pt1 | contig 15060 bp, 7 predicted proteins | sample YL17G09_0_MG_FD_204541 | JGI IMG/M metagenome (GOLD analysis project Ga0315283, IMG submission 204541) | Sediment microbial communities from Yellowstone Lake, YNP, Wyoming, USA - YL17G09_0 | ecosystem: Environmental > Aquatic > Freshwater > Lake > Sediment | place: USA: Wyoming | collected... | reverse complement strand
ATTGTTAAAACCAACGGCCACCCAATGGATGACCGTTGGTTAAAATATAATTATTAAATCCTGTTGAAGAATGATGTCTTCAACCTGCAAAAAACTTTTACTCCTTTGCCCAGGCTCTTGCAGCTTCTGTTTCTAAATCGCTGTATTTCTCTTTCCCGGTGCTTACCGTTACAAAAGAAACCTCACCGCCTTTAAATTCGCCCGGTGATTTGTATTGCTTGCTCACATTATCTCCGCTGTCGAAACCAACACATAAGCCATCGCCTACTAGAGTAAATTTGCCCACCTGTGCTTCCATGGAGCCTGTTGCAACTTCTTTATCGTTTACATACAGTTTAGCTGTTCCGATTGATTCATTGTGCTCACCTGCTTTTTCTTTTGTAAATTCCATACCCACAGTGTATTTGCCGGGTTTAAGTGGTGCAGATGAAACCAATTGCTGTTCTTTAATACCAAGGAAATTATACACGTAATACAATTTGTGGTCTTTGATGAACAGGGAGTGACCACCAAAACGTGAACCATGCGCAAATATTACTCCGGATGCATTGGCATTAGTAATGTCAATATTGGCTACAATCTTAAAAGATTTGCCTCTAACATTTACACATACTGCTTCAGGTACTGCACTGGTATGAGGATAATAAGTATAGCTGTCTTTTGGTTCTTCTTCTGTCGGACGCTCGATATTAACCAGTTGGATGGTACTACGGTCATCAAGAGGCAATGCTTGATTATTAGTTGCTTCGTCCAACCACAATTTTTTTAATGCTTCTAATTTTTCAGGATTTTCTTTTGCAAGATCCTTAGACTCTGAACGGTCAACGTCCACATGGTACAGTTCCCATTTATCCTGGTCGAAATGTCCCTTATCTGTTAGCGGTGCATGCACAGCCACTGCTTTCCAGCCATCCTGCCAGATAGCGCGGGTACCGAGCATAGCGTAATACTGAACATGTTTTTGTGTAGGGTCATTCGGTTTAGCATCAAATGAATACTTCATTGAAACGCCTGATAATGGAATCTGCTCCACACCTCTGTAAACCTTTGGCATTTCAAGTCCGCAAATTTCAAGTATGGTTGGAACGATATCTACTGCATGGTGATATTGATTGCGAACTTCGCCACGTGCCTTTATTCCTTTGGGCCATGAAATGATCAATGGATCGGCAGTGCCGCCTGAATAATTTGAATAGCGTTTGAACATTTTAAACGGAGTAGAAAAAGCTGCTGCCCACCCTGTCGGGTAATGCTCATAAGTATTTGGTCCGCCTAACTCATCAATCAGTTTCATGTTTTCGGCCAAATCATCGGGGTAGCCATTAAAGAATTTATTTTCATTTACCGAACCGTTGGGTGTGCCTTCTCCCGAAGCTCCGTTATCGGCTGCATAAAGAATGATGGTATTATCATACTGACCGGTTGCTTTTAGCTGATCAATGATACGTCCAATCTGCACATCGGTATATTCAGAGAAAGCAGCATATACTTCGCATAAACGGGAGAATAATTTCTTTTCGTCTGCATTCAAGCTCTCCCATGGGCGCACAAAATCTGCGGGATTTGCCTGGTCTTTTGGCATCGGGTTCCATGCTGTAAGTTTAGTATCCTTTGGTAAGATACCTTTTTCAATCATGCGGGGTAATACCCATTTGCGGTAAGCATCATATCCATCATCAAACTTGCCTTTATATTTGGCAATGTATTCTTTTGGCGCCTGGTGTGGAGCATGGTTGGCTCCGGGGCAATACCACATAAACCAGGGTTTGGAAGGGTTTGCAGATTGTTGATCGCCAATCATCTTGATAGCCTGGTCAGCTAAGTCTTTCGATAAATGATAACCCTGCTCCGGACCGTAGGGCTGCTCGATAGCATGATTATCTTCGGTCAGATCGGGATAAAACTGATTTGTTTCTCCACCAATAAAACCATAAAAACGGTCGTAGCCCTGCTGAAGCGGCCACTGACTTTTGTTTGCGCCTGCAGAGAGGTCGGTTTCAGGAACATTGTGATCTTTTCCTAACCAGAAAGTACTCCATCCGTTATCATTTAGTATCTGTGCCATGGTAGCAGTTTCCTTTGGCAACTGGCAAGCATATCCCGGAAAGCCATTGGATCCTTCAGTTATAACTCCCATGCCATTCAGGTTATGATTACGACCGGTGTTGACACAAGAACGGGTAGGTGAACAAAGAGCAACGGTATGCCACTGGGTATAGGTCAATCCATCTGCAGCTAGCTTATCCAACGTTGGCATACTTATTCTTCCTCCATAAGGCGACCATGCGCCCAGACCGGTATCATCATAAAGTATGAATAAAATGTTAGGCGAACCTGCGGGTGCTTTTTTACGAATGTAAGGAGCCCAGTCGGCTTTGGAATCACGAACATCGAGTTTGATATCGCCTTTGAAGGCTGTTGCTGTTTGTGCAGCTTTGTCGTCTGTTTTTGTTTGCTGCTTTTGATTGCAACCGAAAGATGTTAATGCCAAAGCTAAGGCGAGCGTTGCAAATTTTGATTTGTGATTCATTGTTTTTGTTTTTGATTGATGTTGGTATATTAGAATGAACAACGATCACCTTTATTGATGACCGTTGTATGAAAAATGTTAATTATTTACTTCCTCCGCCTTCAGACATCTTTCTCATTACCTCATCCAGGTTAAACGCAGCAGCTTTTTGTCGTGGTGGATAGTCCTTAAATGTAGCAAGAAATTTTCCAACATAAACCTGTGCAGGTGTCAATAAATATACATGATCCAATAACCAGTCATAATAGGTATTTGATGTAATATCTGCTCTCTCAAAAGGGTCGGTACGCAAATTGAATATTTTCGGAACACGAAGTGTCACAAATGGCTCTGCCCATATTCGTAAAGTACCTTGTACCCTTTGTTCCATAAATACAAACTTCCAGTTGTCATAGCGCATGGCTGTCAGCTGAGCATCATCGTTAAAATATAAAAATGATTCACGCGGGTCTTTAGTTGTTTCACCGGTCAATAACGGAAGCATATTGTATCCATCCAAATGAACTTTAAAAGTTTTGTTACCAACTTCATAGCCAGTCAGCAATTTCTCTTTCACATCAGGAACACCTGCGGCAGCAAGCAAAGTTGGCATCCAGTCGAGATGCGAAATGATATCGTTAGAAACGGTTCCCGGTTTAATATGCCCCGGCCAGCTTATAAATGCCGGTACACGATAAGCACCTTCCCAATTTGTGTTTTTTTCACTGCGGAAAGGAGTTGTTCCGGCATCGGGCCAGCTATTCTGGTGAGGACCGTTATCGGTGCTGTACATGATAATTGTATTATCACCAATACCTAACTTTTCGATCATATCCAGTACGGTTCCAACATTTTTATCATGATCGATCATGGCATCATCATACTCACTCATCCAGCGGCCTGATTGTCCAATACTTTCGGGCTTGGCATGTGTACGAAAATGCATATGCGTAAAGTTTACCCACAGGAATACTGGTTTGCCTGCTTTCACTTCTTTTTCAAGAAATGCAGCTCCCAGCGATGCAAATTCATCATCAACTGTTTCCATACGCTTTTTGGTGAGCGGTCCAACGGCTTCAATTTTCTGGGTACCGTCGGCATTTGCCCAACTGTGAATGATACCACGAGGAGCATAATTCTTCCTGAAATTTGGGAAGTCTTTTTCGCTTGGATAATCACGTAATTCCGGTTCTTCCTCAGCATTCAGATGATAAAGGCTACCGTAAAATTCGTCGAACCCATGATTGGTCGGCAGGAACTCATCGCGGTCGCCCAAATGGTTTTTACCAAACTGTCCCGTAGAATAACCTTGTGCTTTCAGCAATTCGGCAATGGTTACATCTTCTTTCTGAAGACCTACAGCAGCACCGGGTAATCCAACTTTGGTTAAGCCGGTACGTAATCCGCACTGGCCGGTAATGAACGAAGCACGACCCGCAGTACAACTTTGTTCGGCATAATAATCGGTAAACAAAACACCTGCTTTGGCTACCCGGTCGATATTGGGAGTTTTATAACCCATTACGCCCATGGAATAAGCGCTGATGTTGGTCTGTCCGATATCATCACCCCAAATGATGACGATATTGGGCTTGCTCGTTTGAGCAGCAGGCTTAGCTGCAGGGGCAGTGGTTTTCTTTTTCTGCTGCGCTGCAGCAATAAAGGATACTGCCAGCAAAAGCAGCATCAGCAATTTGATTTTGTTCCTCATGTTGTTTTTGATTTAATGTTTGGTAAGAGTGTGTGTTTATTTGTTGCCATCGATCGGATATAGAATAGCATATATTGATGTGCAAATGTACAAACATATATTTCTCTAAAATGTTTAAAGGTAATTAATATTTTTTAGAAACAAATATTACTTTTAGCTTTACAGTCTTCGAAAAATTACGAAATTTGAAAAACGCAGTCTACGCTAATGATGAAAGAAGAAGCCCAGGGAAAAAAGAAGTTATGGTATCGGATTCTCCGGGTTTTACTCCGGTTATTCGTTTGTATTATAGTTCTGTTAATAGTGCTTGTTCTTGCAATAAATATACCTGCTGTTCAGACTTTTATAGCCGAAAGATTTATAAAGTCGCTTCGCGAAAAGACCGGTACCGAAATCAGCCTGGGATTGGTTAAAATAACGCTGCCCAATACAGTCAATTTAACTGAACTTTATTTGCAGGACCTCAATAAAGATACACTGCTGTACCTGCAATCGGTGAATTTAAAAATTGATCTGCTGAGCCTCCTGCATAATGAAGTAAATGTCGGAAGCCTTAAACTGGATAACCTGGTTGCCAATATTCACAGGAGCGAAAATGAAAAAACATTTAATTTCCAATTTATCATCGATGTGTTTTCACCTGATACGAATGAAAAATCAGACACAAATAAAAAACAGGGAGCACCATGGATATTAGATGTGAAGGATATTGATTTAAAAAATATCCGGGCAACTTTTCTTGATGACCGGGCCGGCATTGATGCCAGAATTGATTTGGGTGATTTAGAGGCGACTGTTAAAGATTTTGACATGCATAAGCAGGTTCTGGACATTGGTAAAGTATTACTGAAAAACACCTCAATACAGTTATCGTTGACAAAGCCGGATGGCGATAAAATGGTTACGGTCATCGCCACAGATAGTATTGCCATTGCAGGTAGCAGATTCAAAAGTCAGGATGCAGCGAGCTATTTTCCTGACTGGAATATTTCGGCTGCTCAGTTAACGATTGAAAATACCAACTTCCGGTTCCACAACGCATCCTTTCCAAGATTGCCTGAAGGAATTGATTTTCAACATCTGTTTGTAAGTAATCTCAATACCGGGATACACAACATCAATATTGATTCTCACGGATATAGGGCTGAGATCATAAATATCAGCTTTACCGAAAGTTGTGGGTTTAACCTGAAAAAGTTTACAGCTGGTGTGCAATTAACAGATCAGCGCGCGGAATTAAAGAACCTGCAGATCGAAACCTCTGAAAGCACTATTTCGGGTAATGCAGTTTTGGGATATTCAGATTTCAAATATTTACTGACCGATTTCCGGAATTGTAAAGCGATACTGAACCTTTACAGCACAAAGATCAATGCAGATGAAGTTTTTATGTTTGCCCCTTTTCTGTCTTACGACAAGTATGCCAGCAAGTTTAAAAACTCGGATGTTTTTATCGATGCCAGTGCCACAGGAAAAATAAACGATTTGGATATTGGCAACCTGGAAGTTTCGTTGCTGAAAAGAACTATTTTGAAAACAAAGGGAAGCCTCACCGGATTGCCTGATGTTTCGAAACTTGGTTTTGATGCTACAATCGACATGTTCACAACTAACCTGAGTGATGTTTATCAGTTCATTGATCCGGCTGTCTTCAGCGGATTGAAATTACCTGAAACTTTCGAGCTTAAAGGAACTTCCAAGGGGAATATCCATTCGATGAGGGCGGACGTTGAGTTGAAATCAGCATATGGCAATCTTGCTGCAGATGCGTTTTATCAAACCAACGGACCTGGGCAACGGGATACTTTTACCATCGATTTTACGGTGCAGAATATGCAGGCAGGAATTATTCTTGCTGATTCAATGCTCGGAAAATGTAATTTTTCAGTCACTGCATCCGGATCGGGCATTTCCAATGGTCAGCTTTCAGGATCTGCAACTGTTGATATTCATGAGGCTCAATACAATGCTTATACATACTCTGATATCCAGGTCGAAGGCCGGATGCATGAAAATGTTATTTCAGCAACAGCTATCTCAGCCGATACTAACCTGAACTTCAACCTCACTGCCATTGCTGACCTTCGCGAAGCAAAGCAAAAATATAATGCACGGCTGGACCTCGCAATGATGAACCTGCATGCCCTGAATTTTACCGAGAAAAATATAGCTATCACAACTAACGTTGCAGCGGAGCTTAACTATGCAGGGGTTACAAATTCGGATGCAACTTTCGGATTGATGAACACCTGGCTTATCGGAAACAAAAAAACCGTTCCTCTAAAGAAATTCGAACTATCAGCTTTCTCCGCTCCGGATAGTTTAAAGATTCATATTAATTCGGACATCGCGGATGGAACAATAAGCGGAAATATCTCGCCCGAAAATCTTAAAAAAACCTTTCAGACTGCCTGCAGAAAATATTTCGGCATAGCCGATACTAACCATGTGGAAGCAGGCAAACAGCTTGCTTTTCAAATGAATATGCACATACCGGTGGAATTTGCCGGTTTTTTGATGCCTGAATTGGCGGCGCTTAATATCAGCAAACTGGAAGGGACTTATTCAAGCGACAATAACGGTTTGTTGGTTGAGATGCAGGTACCGGAAGCTGTATATTCCGGTGTACGTCTTAATACACTGAGTATGGTTATAAGGGGGATAAATGATAGCCTCTCCATGGCGCTTGACCTGGATAAATTAGCATACGACAGCATTTACGTTGAAAACATTAAGGTCCGGGAACACATCGTCAATGGGGAAATAATGTCGGAAATCAAAATCCTGGATTCCGTCGGTAACCCGCGATATTTGTTTGCTAATAAAATTGAACCGGGTAGCGACATTTTAAAGCTTCGGTTTCTTCCAGGCGGGCTGATCCTGGATGGTGAACCCTGGAACATTGAGGAAGGAAATGTGCTTGAGAAACATAAAGACAGGCTTATTACAGATCAGTTTGCATTCTCAAAAGATGCACAGTCGTTCGGGGTTATAACAGAAGAGGGCATTCAGAAACTCGAATTTAAACATTTTGCACTTCAGAATCTGATCAACATAGTCGAATTTAAGGGGAAAGAGAGACTGGTTAAAGGAGACCTCGACGGGGAGGTAGATTTATCGCTTTCTGATAATCAGCAATACATCAATGCAAGTCTGGCCATCAAACAGTTATACATTCGTGATACCCTGGTGGGAAATCTGGTCGTCGATGTCAGGACTCAGAACGACAGAATGAATATTAAATCCCGGCTCGAAAGCGAACAAAACAAAATCATGATAAATGGTGAAGTTGATCACTTATCGGGTATGCCACTGTTAGATATGAATATAATGCTCGATATCAACAGTCTGCATCTTATCGAACAGTTTTCCTTCGGCTACTTGTCGGAAATGAGCGGAAAGGTGGATGGGGAAATAGCGATCAAAGGGACAAGCGAGAAGCCGGAAATAAATGGATTTGTTGGTTTCGAAAACACAGCTTTCAAAGTCAACAGCCTTAATTTCCATGCCAGAATCAGCGATGAAAAAATACTTCTCGACACCAAAGGCATACACTTCAATGATTTTGTGATTGAAGATGCCCAAAATAAAAATCTCACTTTAAACGGATCTGTTCTGACCAATAACTATAAGGATTTTGGCTATGATCTTCATCTTGTGACCAAAGATTTTCAACCAATTAACAGCACAGTCGCCGATAATCCTTTGTTTTTCGGTAAGCTCTCACTCGATGCGGATGTAAAACTGAAAGGCGATTCGAAAAGCCCGATAATAGAATCCGACGTTAAAATCAATAGTGCTACCGATCTTACGTATGCCTTACCGGGAAGCGAGCTTAAACTGGTTTCTTCTGAGGGCGTTGTAAAGTTTCTCGATCGTTCCCAGGCTTATGATTCTGTCTTTACTGCACAGCAAAGCGATTATATCACCGACTCCGTCATCTCCCGATTGACGGGAATCGATTTTTCATTGAATCTCGAGATAACGCCGGAAGCTAAATTCAAGGTTGATATTGACCCTAAATCAGGCGACTATCTAACCCTCAGCGGCAGCGCAAAACTTAGTATTGCAGCCGATGCCACAGGCAAGCAAAGTATCAGCGGAACCTACCAGGTTACATCGGGTTTTTACCAGTTATCCTTTTATGGCCTTGTGAAAAAGAGCTTCACGATTCTGCCGGGGAGTATCGTTTCCTGGTCGGGGAGGCCGATGGATGCAGATCTTAACATTACCGCTCGGAATATCGTCCGGACATCGTCAGTGTCTCTTGTAGCTAACGAAACAGCCTCGATGAGCGATGCTGAAAAGAATATTTTTAAACAGCGGTTGCCCTATGAAGTGAAACTCAATATCAGGGGCTTCCTGGCTAAGCCTGAGATAAGTTTTAATATTTCACTCCCTGAAAAGGACCTGGTCACTTATCCGCTCGTGGCCACTAAACTTACGCAGCTTAATTCCGAGGAAATGACCTCTCAGCTTAATAAGCAGGTTTTTGCATTACTGGTTACGGGTAGTTTTATGGCCGACGACCCAATGTCTTCCACAGGGAGTTCGCCCACCAATCTGGCTACTACTGCTGCACGTAACAGTGTAAACGGGATAATGGCCGATCAGCTAAATAATATTTCAAGTAGGTTCATCAGCAATGTGGATGTAAATTTTGGATTAACTACTTATGAAGATTATACCGAAGGATCGAGTGATACCCGCACTGACCTGGATGTGCAGGTTTCGAAAAAGTTGTTTAACGACCGTCTGACGGTAGAAGCTATGAGCTCGTTTAATCTTCAGGGTGATAAAAATACGAGTGCCACTAGTTCATCAGACTATACCTCGACCGAATTTGCAGTCATTTACGAACTTACTGAGGACGGAGAATACAAACTGAGAGCCTATTACGAAAACATCTATGATCTTTTTGAAGGAGAGCTTTCATACAGTGGCATAGCATTGATTTTCGAGAGAGAATTCGATAGCCTGAAAAGGCAAAAGAATCGGGATAATGACGCAAAAAAGAAGAAAAAATAAGGCACTTCAAATAGTGATGGGGTGAAAAACGAAGAATCAGTGCAGGATAAAAAATAATACTCAATGTTCAAAAACCTGAACGGAAATTTATTATTATTGTCAGCGATGTTGTTTTTAGCGCTCTTTGCGGGTTGCACCGGTTTAAAGAGCGTGAGCGAAGGCAGGCACCTGTACACCGGTCAGGTTATGGAAATCGATTCCATGCACTTCCTTGCGGATCCTTCTGCCGCCCTGACCGAACTCAAAGGACTTATTACAATGCGCCCAAACAGGAAATTTCTGTGGATGCGGCCCTACCTTAGTTTACACCATATGCTGCCGGAACCGAAAAAAGAGAAAGGATTTAAGCATTGGCTGAAATATAAGCTGGGCGAGCCGCCAGCAATAATTGAAGATATTAACCTGCCCAATACGGCTGCAGCGATTGAAAACCGTTTGCAAAACCGTGGAAACTTTCGGGCTAAGGCCGGTTTCGAACAACGCAATAAAGCAAAAACAGCAAGCGTGCGTTTCTGGATTTCTCCCGGGAAACCATACACGCTAAAGTCGGTAATCTATCCTGAAGGGAAAGAAGGAATTGCAGCTGATATCCGCAAGTTACAGGCAGAGTCGATACTGAAGCAGGGGGAAATTTACAACCTCAAAGATTTGGAAAGCGAACGGAGCCGTATTGACGGGATACTGAAAGAGAAAGGATATTTTTATTTTAAACCTGATTATCTGCTTTTTACCATCGATACCACGGTCGGTTCGCGGACTATGAATAGCTGGCTGAATCTTAAGCCTGAAATGCCGGCAGAAGCATCCAGATCGTACAAGCTCAACAATATTTATGTATTAGATGACTTTACGTTACGCGATTATCACCCCGACACAACAAAGATCGGAAATTATTATTATGTGTCGGAAAAACATCAGTTTAAGCCTGAAACTATTCTCAACGCTATTTTTTTTGAAAAGGACAGTCTTTACTCGCGTGCTGATCATTACAGCACGTTGCGCCACCTGATGAGTATCGGGGTTTATAAATATGCAAATGCCCGGTTTATGCCCGACAACTCACTTCCAGGGAAAATGAATGTGAATATTGCATTAACACCGGTAAAGAAAATTTCCCTGAGTACCGAATTGAGTGCTGCCATCAAGTCTAATAACTTCGCAGGCCCAGGCCTCAGCCTGAATTATAAAAATCGCAATACTTTTGGCGGGGCCGAACTGCTGGCAATAACACTAGGGGGTAATGTCGAGATACAGTACAGTGGCGAATCCAAAGGACAGACTTCCTATGAAATAGCGTTAAATTCATCTCTGACTCTCCCTAAATTTGTGCCATTTACACTTTCGAAGGAATCTTCAAAAACATATGTACCAAAAACTATTCTGAGTGCCGGAGGAGGGATTTTTTCAAGGGTTAACCTTTATGAATTACATTCAGTAAACACCTCAGTAGGTTACAACTGGAAATCCAGCGAAAATATTTCACACCAATTAACCCCCCTGGAAATAAGTTATACGGATCTGGCAGAATCATCAGCTGAATTTGAAGATTTTCTTCAGGAAAATCCAACGGTCCGGAAAAGTTTTGAAGAACAGTTTATCATAGGATCGAGCTATAACTTTGTAAACAACCGATTCAGTCTGCGAAATCCCATACATAGTTTTACCCTTAACGAAACGGTAGATGTGGCAGGTAATTTAACGAGCCTTCTCGCTACAGTCATTCAGGGATCCCCGCCTACACCCGATGACCAGTATAAACTTCTGGGCGTTGTATACTCCCAGTTTATCAGGTTTCGCAACGAAGTGAAATATTTTTATACTCCCAATAAACAAAACCAGATTGCCTGGCGCTTGATTGCAGCTGCCGCAATACCTTACATGAATTCATCGACAATACCTTATATAAAGCAGTATTATGTGGGTGGCAGTAGCAGTATCAGGGCGTTTGTTGCCAGGTCAATCGGCCCGGGAACCTATCATACGCCCGACAGCATCAGTAATATTTATGTGGATCAGGCTGGTGACATCAAACTTGAATCAAGTCTCGAATACCGTTTCAATATCTATAAATTTTTGAAAGGGGCTTTATTTGCTGATGCCGGGAACATCTGGCTTGTGAATGAAGATTCTGCAAGGAGCGGGGGTAAATTTGATATAAATACCTTTTTTTCGGAAATTGCCATGGGCTCGGGATTCGGATTCCGCTTCGATTTTAATTATATTGTACTCCGCATCGATCTGGCTTTCCCTCTGCGCAAGCCATACCTGCCCGAAGGGGAGCGCTGGGTATTCGATAAAATAGATTTTGGCAGTCCATCATGGCGGCATGACAACATCCTGTGGAATATTGCGATTGGCTATCCTTTCTGATGCTTCAGAACATTTATTGCAGGATTAATTTCCCTTATATGGATGATTTAGCCTGCATTATTCATGCAGAAGATAAAAGACAAAAGTAAAAAGATAAAAGTCAGGCATTTGCAAATCACTTTCAATATTTATTTTGTAAAGTTGATTTTTTTTATTTTTTTCATAATGGCTTGAACCTTTTATCTTTAACCTTTTATCTTTTGTCTTTATTGAGGTTTATGAATTAATCAGGCTAGAATCAACAGGCAGATCAATAATTTTTAAATTATACATTAACGGAATGAAAAACAGACCAAAAATATTATTGACAGGAGCTTCAGGCACAGTAGGATATGAAGTATTAAAGCAGTTATACCAGCAACGGCATAAGTTTGATATAACTGTGTTTGGCACCAGGTCAAAAAGATCATTAAACCATCTATCACCTTTTAAAGATAGGATAGAAATAGTTTACGGAGATATTTCGAACCATAATGATGTTAAAAAGGCATGTGCAAATAAGGATTTTGTAATTCATCTTGCAGCTATAATTCCTCCATTGGCGGATGAAAGCCCTGAGCTTGCCTGCAAAGTAAATACATTAGGCACTGAGAATCTTATCCGAAACCTGGAACAATTATCGCCCGAATCTTTTTTCATTTACAGCTCATCAATTTCCGTTTATGGCGACAGGCTCGAAAATCCGATGATAAAGGTTGGAGATTCCCTGTTCCCGAGTGAAGGTGATGAATATGCAAAAACAAAGATAAAAGCTGAACAAATTATTTGCAGCAGTAAACTTGACTGGAGTATTTTCAGGTTAACGGCAATTATGGGAAATCATAAGGTGTCTAAATTAATGTTTCACATGCCATTGGCAACTTCAATGGAAATTGCATCGCCTGAAGACACAGCAAGAGCATTTGTTCACGCTGTTGAAAACCGGCTTCAAATTTCAAAAAAGATATTTAATCTCGGAGGCGGCGAAAACTGCCGGACAACCTATAAAGAACTTTTAACCGGATCATTTGCGATATTCGGACTTGGTAAACTCAGTTTTCCGGATAAAGCATTTGCTGAGAAAAATTTTCATTGTGGTTTTTATGAAGACGGTGACGATCTGGATAATATTCTTCACTTTAGAAATGACACGATGGAAAGCTATTACGATAGCGAAAAACTCAAAATACCAATATGGAGAAAAGCCTTGACTTACATTTTTAAGGCACAGATAAAGAGTTTCCTGTTAAGAAAATCAGAACCCTACCAGGCTTTTATTAGTGACGACACTAAAATGATACGGCATTATTTTAACACTCCATGATGAAACACCTGCTTATAATTTGCTTTGCTATTTGCAGTCTGATTGCATATTCGCAAACATATGATCTGGCAATTTCTATACCCAACTTAAAAAGCCGGGAAGGCGAAATCCAGATTGGCATCTATAATAAAAAGGAAAACTTTCCGAAAGTTGATAAGCAATACAAGGTGATTTTTATTGAAGTAAATAAATTTTCGGGAGTATTCACTATAAAAGCTCTGCCCAAAGGAGAGTATGCAATAGCTCTCATGCATGATGAAAATTCTGACAAAATATGCAATTCAAATTTCCTGGGAATACCGAAAGAGGGATATGGATTTTCAAATAATATCCGACCTCTATTTTCGGCACCATCTTTTCAGGATTGTAAAATTTATTTAAATCGAAATCTGTCAATTACTATAAAACTAATTTATTGATATATCATTTTTAATACTGAGGCTACCCGGGTCGACGGTCCTCCCGGCAATAACCTTATGGTGCACCTATCCGGAAAGCAGAGCATATAAGTATGTCAGGAATTTAAAGATGCTGTTTTGTATACCAATGAAATTAAGTGATATAGAGATAGGGGCGGGGTAAGATTAGGTACTTAAGAAAACATCTTCTATATTTGCATCGCACTCTGTATTAAATAAGTAGGTTTTAGAAGTGTCCTAATGATAAGTTATTATTGAATATAATATGGATTCAACGAACAGGCCTTTCAAATTCCCAGTCTCAATATTGATCGGAAGTACTCCGGCCAATATTCTGCAGGTCATTAAAGGCTATCGGATTGACTTGCGCTACTATCCCAAGTTTCTGCTGACTTTCCTTGTTTCAATGATTTTTGAGGTAATGAACCTGGCCGAGCGGTTGATCTATAGAAAGAAGATTAAAACTATCCGGGCAGAGCAGCCGCCAGTGTTTATTGTTGGGTTCTGGAGAAGCGGTACTACACTTTTGCACAGCCTGTTGTGCCAGGACCCGCAGGCAGGATATGTCAACACGTTTCATGGCGTATTCCCGAATCTTGTGCTCACCCAGAAAAAATGGCTGAAAGCACTTATCAACATTTTATTACCGAAAAAACGTCCGTTCGACGGTTATTCATTAGATATGGATTTGCCACAGGAAGAGGACTTTGCAATGTTGAGCCTTCAGGCAAAAAGCATTTATAAGATGTTCTATTTCCCAAAGGATTTCGATGAAATTTACAAAAAGGAGTTGTATTTTGAACAACTCTCAGATGTACATCGGAAACGATGGGAAAACGAATACTTAACCCTCATTAACAAAGCGATGTTAAATACCGGTGGGAAACGGTATATTTCTAAAAATCCCTGCAACATTTTCAGGATCAAAACTCTGACAAGGCTTTTTCCGGATGCCAGGTTTATTTTCATATACAGAAGTCCTTATACTGTCGTGGAATCGCTATACCGGTTTGTAAATGAAGTTCTCCCCGGATCGGAACTTCAGCATCGCGAAGGAGGGATTCTGCGGGAGCATTTTGCCCGGTTATACAAAGATTCCTTGCACGAATATATGAATGTGAAGGAGCGTATAAACCCAGGTAATCTGATGGAAATCAGATACGAAGATTTCAAGAAGCATCCGGTTGAGAAGCTCCGTGAAATATACACCCTGTTTAATATACCCGGGATTGAAGAAGCACTGCCCCGGATGGAATCATATCTGAAAAATAACCATCCCGATGGACGGAAACCCTATCAAATTGCTCCGGAAATTTACCAACTGGTCAATCAATATGCAGAAGATATTGTAAAAAGTCTCGGATATCAGATTATTGAACCTCCTCAATAGCATATCAAAATAAAAATTGTAATTTTCCTGTCTTATACAAGTAATTCACAGATAAATCGGATGGAATTAATATTCAAAGCGATATTGAAGATCAGGTGGGTAATCATACTCCTGGTGACAGCAATAACTGTTTTTTTAGCGTATCAGATCCCTGACATCAGGATTAATTCGGATGTGATCAGTTCATTGCCTGATAGCGATCCTGACGCGGTTTTGTTAAAAAAAATCGGGGGGCAGTTTGGAGGGAATAAGATGGGGATGATCATTCTGGAATGTGATAATGTATTCACTGCCGAAGTGTTGGCACATGTAAGAGAGATTACCGACACA
>Ga0315283_10002642_pt1 | contig 15062 bp, 33 predicted proteins | sample YL17G09_0_MG_FD_204541 | JGI IMG/M metagenome (GOLD analysis project Ga0315283, IMG submission 204541) | Sediment microbial communities from Yellowstone Lake, YNP, Wyoming, USA - YL17G09_0 | ecosystem: Environmental > Aquatic > Freshwater > Lake > Sediment | place: USA: Wyoming | collected... | reverse complement strand
CACGAGCTTCGGAGAGGCGTGGAGCGCTTCAATAGCCTTCTCAAGTCCGATGAGTTCGCCGAGGCGCTGAAGAACCTGAACGGCTGCTCTCCGATACTGAAGAAGATAGAGGAGGAATGAGAATGTCCAAGACCGTTATCAAGTGCTGCGATGGAACTGAAGTCGATGTGAGCAAGATGACGGTCGAGGAGGCCGTAGCGAAGCTCAAGGAGCTGGCGTCTACGACGACCTGCCCGTGCCATCTGGAATCGGAGCACGGGGCCGATGTCACGATGCTTTCATTGACGGTCAATCCAACAAAGACGGGGCTATACTATGAACTCACAAGAAGCGACATATGGAAGCCAACGATTAATATGTTCGGGAAAGCATGGCGAGCTTCAACCTTCATAGGCCGAGTGGTACCAATGGATGTTGGGAAGAGGGTCTATTTAGTACGCTCAGATGTGCCTGGAGCGCGCTCTATTGTTCAGGTCGAGAACGACGAGCAGTTCAGGAAACGGACGGGAGCGAAGTCCCTTGGATGGCGTGTCGGAAAGCCCCGCAGGAAACCTGAGACTGATGAATGGGTTGTACCGGTCTATGACCCAAGTGGGAAACGAGACGAGGGCAAGACCTACTACACAGATGACAAGGGAGACGCTTGGAGTACATACGCAGCATCTATATACAGGTTGGGCCAGCCGGAAGAGCCTGAGATGGCTCCAGAGCCAAAGCCGAAGGAGACAGGAAAGATTACCTGGAAATACAACCGCTACGGACACGTCGAGGTCTGGAAGGGCGATGAGGATGAGGAAGAGGCTGACATCTACATTCAACAGGAAGAGGATGTCAACGAGTTCTTCAGGAAGATAGGTGTTGACCCTGAGACTGTCGGACCTGGCGACTTCGATACTGCCGAGGACCCTGGTTACTTCGATTAAGTGAGCACTATGGCCGGCACCGGCTTCAAGCACCTCGTAAGCATGGCAGACCTGCCGGTCAGCAAGGTACATGAGGAACGGGGCACCGAGACGCCGAGACGCCGAGCAACCTGAAGGTCCATGCGACTACCAAGTCCTCACTGCCTGGTATCATGAAGGATGGTCTCGTTCCCAGGGGCGAGAGCTTCTGCAAGGTCTGGGGCTCTGAGCGGATACCTCACTGGATTCAGCGCATCGAGTCGCATGAGGAGGACGAGGAGAAGTACGAGAAGGTCCTGAATGAGATACTCCAGTGCCGTGAGGATGGGGTGTACTTCTGGGACGATTACAATGAGGGTGTAGGTCAGGCGCTCGCCACTGTTGGGTATCTCAAGAAGGACGAGCCGGCCGTCTTGATAGTGAACACCAAGGGCCTGGGGCTTCGTGAAGACCCCGAGATACAGGCGCAGGATGTCACTAGGGATTCAGTGTCGTTTCTCTACGAGGGGAGCGTGCCACTTGACCGGATAGAGTGCGTTTGTGAGCTTAGGGAGGACAAGAGGCCCTCTGTTGGGGCCCTCATGTGCCCTTTGATGCACGAGAAGGATGAGTGTGGGCTCTCTGATGGGTTCGAGCGCCTAATGGAGACGCTGAACGAGCTTGATAGTTGGGAGTGCCGTTGTAGAGGGCCATTGGGCTCTTGAATGTGCACGATTATCCCTGAATATTGTTGACTAGTCTAGATAATCCAAAATTAAATTTTGAATTTTTGGAAAATTTGGAATTCCACAAATTCCGAAAATTTGGGCAATTTCAAAATTTATCAAAATTTAATATTCGGTTTAGGGGGGATTACTTTAAATATCAAATCCACCTATATTAATATCAATGATTATGAAAATGAATATCAATAGCGGGAATTTTGGAATATCCCAAAATAATCATGATGATTATTTGTATGACTATACGGTTAATATTATGAAATACATAGTAAAATCAAATCGGAAAATGCGCGTAAAAGGTAGGGTACACGCGCACGACAATGCAATTCCCCTAACGGTAATTACCGAATTCAGGTTAAAATCGGTAATCTTGAATATCGTATATTATACTGTATTTGGGGAATGCGTAGAGGGAAACGGTAGGCCGATAAGGTTTATATACCCTATCCACCTACCACATTCACAGTCTTGGCGGTGGCGGTGCTACTGCTTTGACATAGAACCGAGAACCGAGGAATAGATATGAACGGCAACAACAACAGCAAGGGAAATAGGGCAGGAAATGTGAACGCAGGCAACGTGGACATGAGCGTACTGCTGGCCCGCCTTGACAGCCTCAAGGCCGAGGTTGCGGGCCTGAAGGCCGCCAAGAATGCGCCCGCAGTCAAGCCCACGAAGGCCAAGGACGCGCCCGAGACATGGAAAACCGCAGGGAAGAGCGCCGAGAACGTCGAGGCAAACCTCTACGGAAAGCGCGTGTCCGTGCAGGTTCAGCAGTCGAGCAAGGGCAGGGAGCAGGTACACATATACACGCAGTCCCTCATCCCGGCCGACCGCATACGGGACGCCGCCGGGATGGACAAGGTAAAGACCAAGGACGCGAACGGCAAGACCGTCGAGGGCGTGTGGGTCAATAACCCGCATCCGGTCATAATCCGCGCCGACGCAAAGGACGCGCAGAACCTTCTGAGCGCCCTGATAGCAACTGCCGCGAAGTAATCGCGGCAGTCTTTTTTTTCTGCTAACGGCCTAAGTGAGCACTTTAGGGGGGCTCAATTCCCCCCGCCTTCTTTATGGAGGTCAATATGCTATTCACCGACACGATGGAATGCGACGGGATAGACCTTCAAATAAATGCGTCAGTCTATCCCGAGGGCGGGGTTTGCGTGGACATATCCTATAAGCGGGAGATATCCATCATAACCCGAGAGAACAACAGCACAATCCCAACATGGATTTACGGGCGGCGCTCGAAGGGAAACCATTTCTCCCAACTATGGCCGGACGTATGGGCTAAAGTGCTTAGAGGCGAATACTAGGGGTTCAATTCCCCTTTCCTTCTTTATGAGGGATACCATGACCGAGACAACCGAGAACGCCGCGCCCGGCTCAAAGGGCGGCATAAGAGATAATTACGAGCTGAGGGAGGACGCTTTTAAGAAACCATGTAATACATGCAGGCACAAAGAGGCCCCCGCCACTATAGGACCGTGCAAATCCTGTAAGTGGCTTGTTGAAGAGAAGAGCGCCTAATCGACCATCCAACCACACAATCAACCAATAGAACCGAGAACGAGAACCGAGGGATTAGAATGAGCAATAGCAACGAGAATGCTGGATGCGCCCCTGTCCAGCGCGCGGCGGAAGGGGAAAGCGTACTGACCGTAACCATCGGCGACCTCATATTGAGGAAAAAGGGCGTACCTGCGTCACAGGAGCTTTGGGAGGCGCGTTTGGGGATGGCTGAAGATGCCACCCATGCCTTCAATCACGCGAGGCACAAGATAGATGAGCTTATGCCCCGCCTGAACGCCCTCAAGGGAGCGTTCCACAAGGCTAGGGAGTACCTTGAGAAGCTCAAGGACATGGAGCAGTCCGGTGAGGCCAACAACAAGATGGTACGGGCCGCCGAGGAACACCTTAGAGCCGAGCGCGTTCGGCTGACGGCGAACCCGGAGGTCCAGAAGCTTGAGAGGGAGCTTAGGGCGCTTCACGCCGTGATGAACGAGAGCCGCGCTAGGATGCGCGTTAACCCTGCGCCTATGGAGGCCGAGTATCGGCAGGAGAAGCACGTCTAGGGGGGATTTTACTGCCTGAAAAGCCCTGCGATAGGTGCAATACCGCACCTCCCGTACAGGATGGCCTTTGCGAATACTGCTTTGTTGTGGATGTGACCGAGGGATGAACATGACCAAAAAGATAGAATTCGATATACAGGGAGACTATGGGCAAGGGTGGGAATTGGAAACCTGCGAGGAAACAATATCAGAAGCACGGCAACGGCTCAAGGAATACCGCGAGAACATGCCCCAATACCCACATAGGATAAAGCGCGTTCCGGCCTCAGAGTGATGAACATGGCCGCGCTACCGTTGGAAAGGTCTAACGAGCTACCTTTGATTGAAAGGTATAAAGAGCAAATTGACAGGTTCTTCACCGAGGAACACGTCTACGCCCTCGATAGAGAGCGCGGACACGTATGGATAGCAAAGCACAAGGGCTTTGATACCCTGACGGTCGAACCTCCCGAGGGCGGGCAGTACGAGATAGCGGTACGCTTTCCCCTCTTAGATGAAGAGGACAGGACAGGCGCGTACGATACGTACGCTGGCTACATAGCCCGCGACGGCTACATGGTGGGCAGGAACACCGCAGGACATTAAGGGGGCTTGAGAATGCTGACACAGCTAGACGGGATTAGATGGGACAATGAATGCCCCACCTGCAAGCGCAATGCCAATAAGATAAAGAGGGGCGCATTGAAGGCCAACGAGGTCATCGTTATCGTTCCCGACGCCGAATACGGACATAAAACGCAACAGCATATCCAAATCTGTAAGATGGATAAAGACGGGAAGATAACGGATGGCGACAATTAAGGGGGCGATTTCTTTGGAGACTGAGATAATAGGCGACCCCAACGAGCCTTGCGCCCATAAAGAGGCTTGGGAAGAGATAGGGCAAACCGTCGAGGGCACGGTAATATTCTGCCACGATTGCGGATGTTCCTTCAACGACATAAAGCGGCCCAAGATATACACGCCGAGGGAAAACGAGGAATGGTGGCTACTGTACCGCGATGCTCTAACGGCAGTCAGGTACAACAAGGCCTGTTTCCTCAAGGGGGGCCATCATAGCCCCTGTATGGCGTGCCGCGATTATAGGGACGAGGAACGGGACAAGATGAACGACCGCATACGGGCCTCGACGGTGAGGTAGGTGGTCTTTTGGCGCTTTCCACACCCCCCAAGTTATTGGGTACGCTCGACCACATAATGCTCATCAGGGAAGGTCAGAACGTCCTTGAGAATATGGCCGACCTTGAGAACCGGAAACCCTACGGCGCATACATCTATCGCCACAATCCAATTCAGGAAATAGAGGACGCTAGCAGGTGATTAAATGTACGGCTACACAGTTAAAGTGAGAGTGAGTGACAAGGGACAGAAGAACCTTGATAAGTACGGCCTCGGCGCTAAGATGAGCGCCAGCAGGGAGAAAAAGGCCTTCTATTATAAGCAGATAGATGCCCTGAGAGAAGGCTGGCTGGCAAGGCTTTTGGAGCATGAGATAAAGCACTTCGAGGCCGACTACGGGAACACCTACATAACGATAGTGTTCGCCGGAGATGACGACCTCAAGGGGCTGGAGAAAAAGATACGCACGGCCCTGAGCGAATGCCTCAAGCTACCGTCCACGCGGGTTGATGTGAAGGTAGGTGGCTTTAAGCAATGCAAGGGTTGTGAGCGCCCGATATTCGGCGACGACCACACCAGAACCGACGATGGCGACCCGTTGTGCTACTCTTGCATGGAACAGGATGAAAGCGAGCCTAATGCGACGGTGCGGTATTCAGATGGCAACAGAGCCACCATCGGAACGTACCACAACGGCACAGAGGGGGATTTCAAGGCTGTGTATCACCGCACGGACGCGTGGCGCGGCCACCACTATATAATACCCTCAAAGGACTGGAAATTGCTCAGGGACGACTGCATTCTATCAATGTCCGAGGATGAAAAAGAGCTTAAGGAATTCGATGACCATCTGGTTGAGGCTCTCAAACAAAAGAAAATAAGGTGGGCTAGGGTCATAACCCGGACGAGCAATCTATTCTCGTCCGGGTACGACTTCTTTGTAGAGGCAAAGCGATGTTTAGAGGCGCTGGCCATAGCAAAGCAACTTACTCCCATATTCCGCGACGAGGAAAGGTTCGCAATGACCGCCATAACGGGCAAAGACCCGTCGGAAGCGGATGAAAAAGACTTTCTGATGGGGGCTATCGGAACGGCAATGTTGAACGCAGATAAAAAGAAGGACATTTAAAGAGGTGATTACATGGGCTTGAATAAGAACACCGTAATAGAGAGATTTTGGCAGGCTAAAGACCAGAAGGACGGCTTCGAGAGGCGCTCGGGCTTTCTCCCCAATGGGGTACGCGACGTAGTAAAGAAGGAAAATGGAGAGGTCAAGTACCTTCTATGGGGAAACCCGATTGCAGTCCTCAAGGATGGCATCCTCAAGATATCCGATTGCGGCTGGAAAACCAGTACCACAAAGGAAAGGCTATCCAACATTCTGAGGGAGGGCGGCATCGACCTCACCATCTCTCAGGAGCGCGGCGTATGGTATTTGTACGATTGGAGCGCCCGCGACAAGAAATACATTTGGGGCGACGGCGTAGAGATACCGTTGAAGAGGCCTTTTTCAAAGCTCAAGGCCATAGACGATAAAAAGATAGCCGCAGATGCCAAAAAGCTCAACGAACCCGTCAGGCGCTTCATGAAGGAAATGAAGAGCCGGATAGACAACAACACCCTTGCCATCGAGGGCGAGTGTTGGGGCATCACCTTCATGGGGAAGGAATGCCGGAATTGCGAGCATTTCTGCACGACCAATTGCGGCGGCGGCGTGAGCCTTCTAGCGAAGGCCATAACATCGAGGCGTAGCTCCTTCGCGGCCGCAATCTATCTAACCAAAGGCGACGGCAAGCCGGACATTGAGAAGATACGGGAGAATTGGGACGGCATCGCAATGGACTTGCGGAATTGGCTCAAAAAGAACATGATGCTGAAGAAGGCGGAACAGATAAAAGGCGTGGGAGCGTGATATAATGGATGCAATAAGAGCTTACAAGCTCAAGTCAGGGAATGTTTTGAAGATATACGCGGATGAGAACGCCGAGAGCCCTAGGGATTGGGACAACCTCGGTACTATGGTGTGCTTCCATAACAGGTACAATCTAGGGGACAAGCCCGAGAAGCACGGCTACCGGAAGGGAGATTACGGCTCATGGGAAGAATTGGCACAGGCCATAATCAAGCAGGAGAACCCCGTCGTGATACTGCCCCTCTACCTGTACGACCATTCAGGGCTTCGGATGAAGGTAGGCTCCTTCTCGGGGCTCCTTCCGGCTTTCCACGCGGAGTTCGATAGCGGGCAGGTTGGGTTCATATTCGCCAGCCGGAAGGCCGTGCTGGACAACTGGAGCATAAAGCGCGTGAGCCCGAAGCGCAAGGAGCAGGTCGAGAAGATGCTCAGGGAACAGGTCGAGGAATACGACCAGTACCTACGCGGCGATGTGTACGGTTTCCGTGTCGTAAAGCCCGTCAAATGCGAGGAATGCGGGAACGAGGAAGAAGAAGTGGTAGAGAGCTGTTGGGGCTTCTACGGGGACGACCCGAAGGAGAACGGCATGATGAGCGACATCAGCGATGAGCTTGTCGAGGAGATAGACGGGTGATTGAATTGCCATTGATAGAAGTGCGGGCCGAGGTAACGCAAAAGGCGGTATGCTTGGTGGATGCAGAAAACCGGAAAGAAGCGATAAGGAAAGCCATAAAGGTCTTTGGCCCTGAGTGGGAAAGCGCCAAGTTTACGGTGTCGAGAGAGAGGGATGAAGGCCATGATAAATGCTAAAAGCAAAATCCGATACCATTACGAACAGGCCTGCAAAATCGCCGAGAATGAAGTAATAAGGATGGCGCGGGATATCCTTCGCAAGCATAAGAACCTAGACGAATTTATAATGGCTATGGGAGGGTGGTTCTTTACTGAACATGGAGATGTTAAGCATGATAAGCTCTGTTATATGAAACATCTCGATGACTTCATAACAGAATGGGATGAGTTTCTGAAGATTACCGGCTCCCCGATGCGATTTACGGCCAGCGGGAAAGTCCGGCGTGATTGGCGGTGATTGAATGAAGCCCCAAAAGATAGACGGCGAGACATTTTATCAATGGGCTCGAAGGCTCTTTGAGTGCGAGAATTGCCGCGAGTGCGGCAAGGGCGTTCGCGGCCATGTCCCGCGCATCGTGATGGGAAAGTGGTTTGCCCTGTGCAAGACAGCGGTGTGATGACTATGGATGCTCCCGAGCCCGACAAGACCGACAGCAGAAAGACCAAGATGAGCCCCGATTATAGCGACGGCTGGATGCAGAATTGGGACGCTAAATGGAATTGAGGTGATACTATGAAGTGGAACACCAAGAGAACAATCGAGGAGTTGGTAGCAGGCGGCGGCATGAAGATGGTCGTCGTGGTGAACGCTGACGAGGTTGATATTAACATAAAGACCCTTGAGGTGCTTCAGGCGGCGGCTGAGAGCCGGAACAAAGCTGAGGTCGAGATGTGGAAGAATGCCGCCCTTTGCGAGAAACCGAGAGGGGCTTGCCGACTTTGCGAGACAAGGAATTGCTACTTTAAGGGCGACCTCGTTGTGTGAAATAGGACAAGTGATAACATGAAAAACAGAAATGTATGTGATTGGTGCGGGGCTGTAATGCCTCTCGGGACTAAGGAATGTCCAGAATGCAAAAAAGACCCAAATAGTAGAGAGTGAGGTGATAATATGGAATGTCCGTGCGGTCATCCGATAGTGCATAAGAAGGATATTGCGATTGTAGCGTGGAAGAGAGAACAATACTACCTCCATACGGAGTGCCTGAGCAAATACTTCACCGTGATGCCTTCAGGCTACTGCGTCCCGACGAGGGCGCTACTCGATATAATCGAGCATAAGCGCATAGTGGAGGAGAAGGTCGAAGCGCCGGAGGTCGAGCCAGCGATGCTTGACGACGGGGCGATTGACGGAGCCATACCCGCAGAGATAAAGTGCCCGAACTGCGGCGGTCAGGCGGCTTATTCAGCCACCACCAAAGGCTATGTGTGCCTTGACTGCCAATCGACAATACCCGTCCCGGAGCCATCCAAGTAAGGGGTGATATTACGCAGAAGAAACTCTGGTGCAGGCCCAAGCGCAAGCACTTTAAGCCCTTTGAAGAGAGGGTGAACGAGAAAATTCAGGGCGTTGCAAGCGCCCTCATGGACATGACCAAGCCGGAGCAGGAATTCATAGTCTCCATGACGGCGACCTCCGTATGGGAGCGCAACGTCAGGGTGAAGGCCAAGACCGAGCAGGAGGCCTTAGAGAAGGTTCGCCATAGCGATATCTTCGAGAAGGAGGCCGAGAACGGCACATTCAACATGCTGGACTTCGAGCGCGGTCAGGATTGGGTCGCAGTTCCCGCAAAGGGGCATGTAAAGAGGAAGATGCCCTTCGAGGACGACGAGCAGGAGCCGGGCGACTATACGGGGGTGTAATCATGGACAAGCCCTACATGGTACACGTGGAAGGCGTAATGCCAAAGTTTGAAGAGTGGCTCAAGGACAGGGGAGGCGTGGCGGTTTGGGAGAACCTGAACCTCTCGAACCCCGGCGCTGGCCTGATGTTCACGCCTGCGAATGACAAGGACGGAAGGCCTAGCGGAAAGCCCCATTGGAGCGTCGGACTGCTTGAGGTCTGCAAGAGCATAACGGACTTCAAATTCATCAAGGCCATGAAAGAGGTCAAGCGGTTCCGTGTTGCCGTCAGGCACGGCTCTCAAGGCCTCAGTCTCAAGCTGACCGACCATTCGACCGCCAAGCTCCACAAGGCTCTCGATAAGGTCAAGGACGAGACAGGGCAGGAAGCGGTCTATCGGTTCGACTACGACACTCAAGAGGCCGTCATAGAACTGCCTGTGTGGGCGTGATAACATGGACGGGCGCAAGGAACTCGCTGAATTCAAGAAGATTGCGAAGAGATACGGGATAAGGCTCGGGCTCAAGACCAACGACAATGGGGAAAAGAACTTCATATTCACCGATAAAAAAGGCCGATGGTTCAGCGTCCCGTATGAGGCTATTGTTGAGTGCGCCCCCATCGAAGGGCAGGTGGGAATGTACGCAAGGCGATTTAAGAAGGAATACGAGGCCCGCGTAGGGCAATATATCGAATGAGGTGAGCACATGACCGAGAAACTCAGAAAGTTTGATGTGTTCTGGACGTTCGTGGCGAACTTTTCAGATAAGGTGAAAACCGTCGAGGCCGAGAGCATCAAGGAGGCCATAAAGAAATCGACCTTCTATGACCCCTATGCGAAGTCCGAAGGATGCGGCTACCCGATGAAGTTTATCGTTTGGGAGCATGGCATCGGGCTCGTCCACGAAGGCCCGATAACAGAGGTTAAGGAGTGATGAAATGCCCGAATACGAGGTAGCTGTGGAGATGAATTGCCACAAATACTACATGATAGATGCGAAGAACGAGGAGGAGGCCATAGAGAGGGCTAAGAAGGCGTTTAAGTCTGAACGGCCCAATCTCGATGAGAAGCTCCAGAACCATGAGGGCATTTCAATCGCCGAGGATGCCGAGTTCATGGTCACGAACAGAGTTAGGTGAGCGCATGAACATAATAGAAACCGAAAAAAAGGTCGAGGTCACCAAATTCGGTGTGGTGGTCAAGAGATACGGCGATACCTACTTTGTCGATTTGACGATAACCGTGAACCACAAGTCGGGCGAAGTGGAGGAAGTCATAAACGATATTGTCGATGAACACGACCGCCATTACGGTGAGGGGCTGTTCGATGGTGATGAGCGCCTCAAGATAATGGAAGCGGCCAAATCAACATTCTGAGGTGAGAACATGGAAACCCCAATGGAGCTAGCATGTCAAGTCATGGCCGCAATATGCAATCCGACCCGACACAACATCACAAGGCACATAGTACGGGAGCGCAAGGCCACCTACACGGAACTGAAGAACCTGACGCATCTGACGGGTACATCCCTTAATTTCCATCTAAAGGTGCTCATGAAGGCAAGGATATTGGAGAGAACGACCGAGCGCGGCCCGTACAAGATAACAAGAATAGGACAAGAAGGACTGAAAACCGTCGATGCAATGGAGAAGGCAATAGAGGTGATGAAATGACGATAAAAAGCTCTCGGAAAGCGAAGAACCAAAAGCACGAATTAATAATAAAATGCTTACATGACGGCATGGCAGAATGTTCTGCGGGCGACTGGTCCCTTAGCCATAAGGGTCCAATAACCCGCAAGGAAATCGAGGAAGAATATAAGAAACATCTCCAATGGATAGGTGAGCGCCTGACCAAAAAAATGTGTCCGAAGTGCGATTTCTGCCAATCGAAGATGAAGCCGCAGGGGAACAGGTGGGTATGCGACTGCGGGCGTGGCTGGAAGCCTAGAAAGGTGGAGAGCGCCCCTATTGATTATACGCCTGGACCTTGGCATGTGACCAATGAGCAACCCCATATGGTTCTTGGCCTTCCGCCCGAAGGATGGTATCCGACGCCACAGAATCCCAGGTATATAGTGACGCAAACGGCCCTCTATGTCAACACCCCTTGGCAACAGCACGCACCAAACGCCCGCATCATCGCGGCCGCGCCCGAGATGCTGGCGGCTCTAAGGGCCGTAGTCTCCACATACCGCACCTTCAGAAATGTTCCGAAGGAGAAGCAGGAGTGGACGCCTCTGGACGATGAGGCATTAGAAGCGGCTTTCAAGGCCATCGAGAAGGCCGAGGGCAAAGAGAGCAAGTGAGGTGAGCAAATGAGCTTGAAAAACGACCCCGATTGGGTTTTTTTGGGAAAGGTGGGCGTGGACAGCGGCCAGTTAATGGTATGCGACCCATGCTACATCGACAGCCATTGGAAGAAGGAGGATTACAAGGACGATAAGACCAAGCCCAAGCACCAGTTCTCCTATAAGGCGGTCTGCCACAAGACGCTTGAGGATGGCAGCGGTCAGATAGAACGCGGTCTTGCGGTGGCCTTCGAGACCGGGGGAGATGGAGTGTTCCTTGTGTATGGGAGAAAAGGCCGTGGTGGGCACATCGTGGAGGTTCGCGTCGTCATGGATGAAGAGCCCGAGAACGATGAGGAGAAGTGAGCACTATGGACGTGATGCCGATTGAGGAGTTCCGAGAGGGCTATGTCGATGCCTACTATCCGGGGCTCACTGGCTACGCTTATCAGGCGGAAATCATCTCCGAGGACGATGCTAGGGAAGTCATGGAGGACATTCTGAAGGGTGTGGCATGGATTCAGAGATGTGCCGATATGCATCCTATCCTCCACATGAAAGACGGAAAAGAACTGTATGTTCAAGATACGGGCGATTTTCCGCAACCGACCAACGAGGAAGAGGCATGAGGTGATAACATGGGGAACGACTGCACGGATGAACTCTGTTCAGGATGCGACCAGAAGCTCGTGAAGGGCGATATCTTCAAGTGCCCCGAATGCGAGGAGCGTTTCTGCTCCGACTGCATGGAAGGGAACACTTGCTACGACTGCCATAGAAAGGCGGTCCAGGGCACGACCTACGGGCTCAGGGATTTAGGCATGGATGACGATAAAGACGAGGACGAGAAGAAGTGAGGTGATAAAATGCAGAAAGAATCGTTGGACAAGTTCCACGAAGCTATCGAGAGGTTGTATAGGGTCGAGGCCGCATTGCTGACTTACAGCGAGGCGATGCGTACTATCGGGAATGATTCGCTTGCCGAGAGGCTCGAATTCATGGCGTCTGATATCCGCAAGTGCCAGCGCCTTGTCAGCGAGGCAACCGGAGAGTCCATCAGTGATTGCATCAGGCAGAGCGGTGAGGCGACGGAAAACATGTTGCTCGCCACATTAGGGGTCTGTGGCGCGCTGGCGGCAAAGGACAGCGCGGAAAAGCACCCAAAAGCCATAGAAGAGTGAGGTGATACCATGCATCTCTACAAGCCCATGAATAGATGCCCGATTTGCGAGTGCAGGGACTTCGCCGTGAGGAACATCTCGGGAGACATCGAGCCCATATACGAGCTAGTATGTAGCAACTGCGGCGGTGTAACGATGCTCCCCAGAAACCGTGTCATAATGAAGATAATCGATAGTGAGACCCACAATACCGTCGGGTATCGTCATTGGACTAAAGGAGACATATTCCCACCTAAAGGCACTCACCTAATATGGGACAGCCTTGTGGTGGCATGAAGGTGATGGAAATGAAAAGCTACAAGTTCGCAGATGTTGAGTTCATGTCGGCCAAGGAGAAGATGCTAGTGCTGAAGGCCTGGGAGAAGTTCCTCAAGAGCGGCCTCAGGCGCGAGGCCTTCACGGAACGCCTTTATCACCACCTCACAATGAATTGCTCCTTCATCGCGCACTTCGATATAAACGGCTTCTACGGGACTTACTTCGGGGACAACAAGCAGAACACCGCAAAGTTCCTGAAGATGTTCCATATCCACAGCGATGGGAAGTCCGCCGAACTCGGCTACGATTGCTGGCTGCACGGCGACTACGCAGACCTCAACGAGGCCATGCGGGAGGTTGCGGAGCCGTACATATATCCGCTCCTCCTGACCGCACAGGCCGATGAGAAGTTCAGAGACCTGACGGAAGCCAGAATGCTCTTGGAGAAGTACTCGATAAAGACCGAGGGCCTGATACCGGAATGGAGGTGAGCACTATGGAAGGAAAATGCGAGCACGATACGGTTTTGGAGATATATACGGATGACACGCACACAAAGGTCGCTCATTACAGGTGCGTCAAGTGCCAAGAGGTGAAGAAGAGCGCCTTCGGAGGGCACATCGTCCACGACAGATACGACGACAAGAAGGCTGCGGAGAAACCCGCATCACCGGTGAAAAAGCTTTGGAGCGAGAAGCGGATGATAAAGGTGGCTGCGGAAGGGTACGGCGACCCGTTGCCGGAGAGCTACAAGAAGGCGCTTGAACACTCCGACGATATAGGGGACGGGCTGGCGGACTTCATAGTGGTAGAACTCGTTGAGGGGACAGAGGGCGAATACACCCCCGAAGAGGCCGCACGCCTCATGAGGCGCGCTGCGGAACAGCTCTTAGGCGTCGCAGAGGAGTTCGAGAAGTACATCTGAGGTGATGGACTTGCCTGACAGCCCTAAGACTTTGTGTGGCAAATGCGGTTTACCGACGGATTTGTGCTGTTGCAAGGAAATCAAAGACGAACATGAGAGCAAGACCTTCTCCTCGAACGCTGGCACGATGTATGACTGCCCGTATGCGCCAGGGTCTGCCTGCAATCAACGCAAGCTCATGTGCGACCAGCAGAAATACGATATTCACTGCCTGCTGACGATATTCAGGAGCATCACTACGGGCGTCCACGCCTCTCATGAGTACCTCCGCAAGGACGGCATGGAGCACGCCCTTTTGTGGCTGTTCGACCACGACTTTATGCGGCCCAAAATCAGCAGCCTATCGGTAAGCCAGATAGTGGACATGATAATCAAGGACGAGAAGTACACGAGGGAGAACATAGACAGGTGATTTGATGATATATCTCAAGACCGACGAGAAGAGCGTCTGGCTGAAGAACACGAAGAAGCACGCTGGCAAGTGGAGGAGGATTGGCGAGCCCATAACCGCCCACACGCTCATAACCTGGATACTGGACGCGCAATCGAGGATGAACTAAAACGTCGTAGGTGAGCACTATGGAGAAAACATCGAATGAGCCGCCGGAGCGCATGATTAACTCGTACCTTGCAGCCGCGCTGTGGTCGAGCATGGATGATAAAGGAATAGAACTCGACTCGCGCTTCTCGATAGGCGACTTTGCACCGGAGGCGCTTGCAAGAGCCAAGAAAGATGTGGCTTTCTTCATGAAGAAGGCAGGCAAGCTCATAGCCGAGCAAGACCTAGGAACGGTCGGGCACGACCTGTGGCTGACTCGCAATCATCATGGAGCAGGGTTCTGGGACCGCGACTGTTATAGCAAGGAGACCGGGCAGAAGCTCTCAGATATTGCGGGCTCGATGGGAGAGCAAATCGTCGAAGAAGGCGATGACGGAAAGCTCTATCTTGCAGGCGGGAAATGACCATGAAGCTGAAATGGGTCAATCACATCGGCATAGCGTTCGAGCTTGACTTCGATAATAACTTCACGGAGGAAGAGGCCTACGACCGCGCAGAAGAGCAGCTAAGAGAAATCCTCAAGACCAAGGGGCGCATATTCAAAGAGGCCTTCGTGATGTTCCAGAACAAGAGCAACGGGACTGCAAAGGACGTTGGGAAGAAGTGATAATGATGGCAGAAAACGATAATAAAAGAAA
>Ga0315283_10002641_pt1 | contig 15064 bp, 9 predicted proteins | sample YL17G09_0_MG_FD_204541 | JGI IMG/M metagenome (GOLD analysis project Ga0315283, IMG submission 204541) | Sediment microbial communities from Yellowstone Lake, YNP, Wyoming, USA - YL17G09_0 | ecosystem: Environmental > Aquatic > Freshwater > Lake > Sediment | place: USA: Wyoming | collected... | reverse complement strand
CATTCTTTGTTTCAACATAGAGCCTCAGACCGGCAATATCCTGCTCTTCAGCCAGTTTCTTGATGTGACTGTACATTTTTCTGAAAATACCTTTCCTGCGATATTCAGGGGTAACAAAAACTGACTGAAACCACCACACATTGCAATTGCGCCAGTCACTCCACTCATACGTTATAAGAAGTGATGCAACTACTTTTCCATACTCTTCTGCAACATAATACTGACCTCGCTCCTGATTCTGAAAGATACCTTTGACACCCTGTGTGACCGTTTCAGGTGCAAGTTTAATTTCCTCTGTTTCTATGGCCATTTTCTGCTGGAAATCGATTATTAAAGGTGCGTCAGATGGGGTTGCTTTCCGGATTGATATCATTTTATTACGACTTTATAAGTTATCTCAAATTTTCACTTTTATCTATTGTCTTCCACATACCTCATACCTCATACCCCATTTCCTATTTATATTCGTCCCAGCTCTTTATGGCCAGGTCATCCTCACTCATCCGGCAGAATGCCAGTATGAAGGCACTTGCCAGCCGTGCATTTGTAAGAAGAGGCACATTGAAATCGACAGCGCTTCTTCTTATAGTATAGTCATTATTAAGCTCGGATGATGAAAGATCTTTAGGGATATTTACAACGAGATCCACCTCACGATTTTTTATAAGCTCTATTGTATTTGGTGATTTATTTTCATCGGGCCAGTATGCGACATGAGCTTCAACCCCGGCATTCCTGAGAAACTGCAGGGTTCCCCTTGTAGCATAAAGCTTATGTCCTTTTTCGCGCAGAGCTCTTGCGCTGTTGAGCAGTTCCACTTTTGAGCGGGCGGGACCGGTGGAAAGCAGTATGCTTTTTCGGGGTATTCTATAACCAACTGAAAACATTGCCTTTAATATTGCCTCATAAAAGCCTTCACCTATACAACCTACTTCACCAGTTGAAGCCATATCTACTCCAAGAACAGGATCGGCCATTGCAAGCCTTGAGAAGCTGAACTGAGGTGCTTTGACACCAACGTAATCGAGTTCAAAAACAGATTTATGAGGTTTCTCAACCGGAATATTCAGCATAACTTTTGTAGCCAGCTCAATGAGGTTTGTTTTCAGCACCTTTGAAACAAAGGGCATACTCCGGCTTGCCCTCAGGTTACACTCAATTACTTTAATATCATTGTCTTTGGCAAGGAACTGAATATTGAAAGGTCCTGTTATATTGAGCTCCTTTGATATCTGCCTTGAGATCCGTTTTATCCTGCGGGCAGTCTCAAAATAGATTTTCTGAGCTGGAAATACTATGGTGGCATCCCCCGAATGAACACCGGCAAACTCTACATGTTCGCTGATAGCATATGCTATTATCTCTCCTTCCTTTGCAACAGCATCTATCTCTATCTCCTTGGCATTTTCAATAAACTCGGAAATAACAACCGGGTATTGTTTTGATACCTTTGCAGCAAGATCAAGGTAATGAATCAACTCATTCCTGTTTGATACAACATTCATTGCTGCCCCCGACAATACATATGAAGGCCTTATGAGTACAGGAAATCCAATCTGACCGACAAAATCAATAATGTCATCGATTGATGACAGCTCTTTCCATTTTGGCTGATCGACTGAAAGGATATCGCACATATGTGAAAATTTATGCCTGTTCTCAGCCCGGTCAATAGAAAGTGGCGATGTTCCCAGAATGGGAACATTGTTTTCATGAAGGCGCATGGCGAGGTTGTTTGGGATCTGTCCTCCTACTGAAACAATAACTCCGCCGGGCGATTCAAGATCAATAATATCAAGGACTCTTTCAAACGTAAGCTCATCGAAATACAGCCGGTCGCAAATATCGTAATCGGTGCTTACTGTTTCAGGATTATAATTGATCATTACCGACCTGAATCCCTCCTTTTTTATTGTATCAACAGCATTTACTGAACACCAGTCGAACTCAACGCTCGATCCTATCCTATAGGCCCCTGATCCGAGGACAATTATCGATTTCTTGTCACCGTCGAAGGAGATATCGTGTTCTGAGCCACTGTAGGTAAGATAAAGATAATTGGTAACAGCAGGATATTCGGCTCCGAGAGTATCAATCTGCTTAACAGAAGGGAGAATCCCAAGCTTCTTTCTAAGCTCCCTTACTTTCAAAAGATCAGGATTGATTTGTGAAGAATCTGAATTCAGGACGTGACGTGCGATCTGAAAGTCGCTGAACCCGTAAACCTTTGATTGAATGAGAAGTTCCTCCGGAACTGATTCAAGGGTATTATAAATACTCAGCTGATCTTTGATACCTATAATATTTTTCAGTTTATAAAGGAACCACTTGTCAATTTTTGTCAGTTCATGTATTCTGTCGACTGAAATACCTTTTTCAAGAGCTTCGGCAATGACAAAGATCCTCATATCAGTTGGTTCTGCAAGTTCTTTTTCAATATCGCCGAAATCAAGTTTAAGATTTCCGGTGAATCCGTGCATACCCTGACCAATCATTCTGAGTGCTTTCTGAATGGCCTCCTCAAAGGATCTTCCTATAGCCATTACCTCACCAACACTTTTCATGCTGCTTCCTATAAGGTGGGAAACGCCTTTGAATTTATTTAGATCCCACCGTGGAATTTTACAGACGATATAATCGAGTGCAGGTTCGAAGAATGCTGAAGTTGTCTTTGTTACTGAGTTTTTCAGCTGATGCAGGCCGTAACCAATCCCCAGCTTAGCTGCCACAAATGCAAGGGGATAACCTGTGGCTTTAGAAGCCAGGGCGCTTGAACGCGAAAGACGGGCATTTACCTCTATTACCCTGTAATCCTCAGATTCAGGTGAAAGTGCATACTGAACATTGCATTCGCCTACAATCCCTATATGTCTTATTATTTTTATGGAAAGCTCCCTGAGCTTATGGTATTCACTGTTTGTAAGAGTCTGCGAAGGAGCAACAACAATGCTCTCGCCAGTATGAATGCCGAGAGGATCGAAATTCTCCATGTTGCAAACGGTGATGCAGTTATCATATTTGTCCCTGACAACTTCATATTCAACCTCTTTCCATCCCTTCAGCGATTCCTCAACAAGAATCTGATTTGTATAGGAAAATGCTTTAAGGGCAAGCGTTTTCAGCTCTTCAGTATTTATTGCAAACCCGCTTCCCTGTCCACCGAGAGTATAGGCAGCCCTGATAATCACAGGAAATCCAAGAGTGGCTGCTGCATCTGCTGCCTCATCAACTCCGTGAACTGCTATGCTTCTTGGTGTTTTAACATCTATTTGTGCAAGTTTCTTCACAAAAAGCTCCCTGTCCTCCGTATCAATTATCGCCTCAACCGGAGTCCCGAGAACCTTTACATTATATTTCCTGAAAACTCCTTTCCTGTATAATTCTGTTCCACAGTTCAAAGCAGTCTGCCCTCCGAATGATAAAAGTATACCGTCGGGAGACTCTTTTTCAATTACTTTTTCAACAAAATACGGTGTTACCGGAAGGAAGTATATCTTACCTGCGAGCTCTTCTGAAGTCTGAACTGTTGCAATGTTGGGGTTTATAAGTACAGTATCTATCCCCTCCTCCTTTAAAGCTTTCAACGCCTGGGAACCTGAATAATCAAATTCACCCGCTTCTCCTATCTTAAGCGCTCCTGATCCGAGGATAATTACCTTTCTAATATCTTCTTTCATTCGCGGATTTTAGTTCACAAAAATATAACAAATTTCTATATATGACTTTTAATTCAATAATAATGCATATATTTGCACAATAAATGTATAAATATGCAAAATACAAAAAGGCTTCTGGCGATTGAAACAATTATTTCGGATGAGAAGATATATTCACAGGATGCATTACTGAAAAAATTGAAAGTGAAAGGGATAAATTGTACACAGGCTACCTTGTCGCGCAATTTAAGGCAGCTGGGAGTAAACAGGATACAAGAGGGAAAGGATGGTTACCGATATGTACTGGCCGACAGAAAAGCAACGTCACCTGAATCAGGAACAGGACTCAATATTGTAACAGCAATCAGGGAAATAATAGAAGCAAAAGGACTGGTGGTGATAAAGACAATACCCGGTAATGCAAATGCTACAGCTTATTTCATTGACAATTCAGGCAGATATGAGATAGCCGGCACTATCGCAGGCGATGACACGCTGCTCGTAATTCCGCGCAACGGTATAACTCCCGGGCAGATTCATTCATGCCTTGAGATGATAATGCCCGGATTGCATAAAAAAATTGAAGGGAGTGAGAATATCGCAAAAAGAGAAAAACTTACATAAAGAGATTAATCTGATAAATAAAAAAATGAAAGAAAAAGTTGTTCTGGCCTACAGTGGCGGATTAGATACTTCAGTTATTCTGAAATGGTTAATTGAAAAAGATTATGACGTAATTGCTTTTGTGGCGGATGTCGGACAAACTGAGGATTTCGAGGAATGCAGCAAAAAAGCCATGCTCCTGGGAGCATCTAAAGTTATAATTTCCGATCTGAAAAAGGAATTTATTGACAGTTATGTTCTTAAGGCTATAATGGGCAATGCAATATATGAGGGCAGATATCTTCTGGGCACTGCTCTTGCCAGGCCTCTGATTGCTCAGAAGCAGATAGAGACTGCTATTAATGAAAATGCAAATGCCGTTGCCCATGGCGCAACCGGAAAAGGTAATGACCAGGTAAGGTTTGAGCTTTGTTATTATGCCCTGAAACCTGATATCAAAGTTATCTCGCCCTGGAAAGACAAAGAGTTTCTTGAAAAATTCAAGGGGAGAACAGATCTTTTGAAATATGCTGCTGAGAAGAATATACCTGTTAAGGCAAGTATTGACAAACCATACAGTGAAGATGACAACCTTATGCATATAAGTCATGAAGCCGGAATTCTTGAGGATCCTATGTACGCAATCCAGAAAAACATGCTCGAAAAAATGGTATTGCCTCAGGAGGCTCCTGACAGGGAAACCAGAATAGCAATCCATTTCAGGAATGGCATTCCTGTAAAAGTAGTAAACAAGGATGACGGGACAGTAAAAGAAGATTCTTACGATATGTATACTTACCTTAATGAACTGGCCGGCAAGAATGGAATAGGCCTTCTGGATATGGTCGAGAACCGGTTTGTCGGTATAAAATCGAGAGGTGTTTATGAGACACCGGCGGCCACGGTTTTACATTTAGCACACATGGATCTGGAAGGTATAGCAATGGACAGGGAGGTTATGAGATTGAGAAATATGCTGACCCCAAAGTTCGCGGAACTTATTTACTATGGATTCTGGTTCAGTCCTGAAATGGACTTTCTGATGGCGGCAATCGAAAAAAGCCAGGAGCTTATAGACGGGAGCGTGCATCTTTGTCTTTATAAAGGTAATGTTCTTGTTGAAGGGCGGGAATCTCCTTCCTCCCTGTATGATAAGGAACTGTCAAGTATGGATATTGAAGGAGGATTCGATCAGACCGACAGCAGGGGATTTATCAGGATCAATGCAATCAGATTGATGGCTCACCGGGCTATTGTGAATGCCAGCAGGAAGAAACAGTCTTGAAGTCAATTAAATAAAAGATATTCAGAAATATATAACGATAATTATGAAACTCTGGGCAAAAAATGTAAATCCTGAACCATCTGTAATTGAGTTTACTTCAGGAAGCGACAGGGAAACAGATCTTAAACTTGCCGACTGGGATATTACCGGTTCGATGGCCCATGCTATAATGCTTAAAGAGGCCGGGTTAATAGCTGAGGAGGAGGAAAAGGAATTGCTTAGAGCCCTCTATACTCTTTTCGGAAAACTGAAAAGGGGCGACCTTAAAATAGAATCTCAAATTGAGGATATACATTCCCAGGTGGAAAAAGAACTGATTGATAATATCGGCGATACAGGAAAAAAGATCCATACAGGAAGATCAAGGAATGATCAGGTTCTTGTTGATATAAGACTTTATACAAGGAGGGAGATTGATGATCTGGCAAAAAGTTTATCAAATCTTTTTACCAGGTTTCAGATGTTAAGTGAACACTATAAAACTGTTCTTGTGCCAGGCTATACTCATATGCAGCCAGCAATGGTCTCTTCGTTCGGCTTGTGGTTCGGATCATATGCTGAAAGCCTGGCTGATGATCTTCTTCTCCTTTCAGCTGCCAGAAGTCTTAACAACAGAAATCCTCTCGGTACAGGAGCAGGCTACGGATCAACCCTGCCTCTGAAGAGGAAAATTACAACCGGACTTCTTGAATTTGAAGATATGTTGTACAACTCCGCATATGCAAGTCTTAGCCGCGGGAAAGCTGAACTTGCTACGTCAGCGGCTCTTGCTTCAATAGCCCAGACTCTTTCCCGGTTTTCAACTGATGTATGCCTTTTTATGACGGCTGAATTCCGGTTTATTGATTTTCCTGATGAATATTTAACCGGATCAAGTATAATGCCGCAGAAAAGAAACCCTGATGTGTTTGAGCTTATCAGAGGCCGCAGTAACTTAATTCAGACACTGCCGGGCCAGATAACCACACTGATCTCAGGTCTTCCCTCAGGGTATAACAGGGAGTTGCAGCTTTTAAAGAAACTGATCTTCAATGCTTTTTCTGATTTACGGGAGTGTATTGATATATTGCTTATAATGCTGAATCAGATCAAGATAAATGAGAGAATAACCGAAAATCCGTTATACAACAGTATTTTCAGCACTGAGGAAGTCAATCGTCTTGCCATGCAGGGATTTCCTTTCAGGGATGCCTATAAAAGAGTTTCTGAAATGATAGGAAAAGGGATCTTCTCAAGGACTCAGGTTAAGGGATACATACATGAGGGGAGTATCGGAAATCTCTGCAATAATGAGATTGAAAGGCTTTTCAATGAAAGGTCGAGGTGTTTCAATAGCAAATCGGCTGAGGAGCTGATAGAAAAGATGATGGCAACCCACCTGAAGGGGGGCTAATAATTTTATGAAGATTATAGGTCCCCTGGTCAGGGGTGGTTTTTCGGAATGTTCCCTATAAATTCATCAAACAGGTAATCAGTATCTGTCGGACCTCCTGAGGCTTCAGGATGGAACTGTGTGGAAAAGAAAGGTTTTGTTTTGTGTTTCATCCCTTCGTTAGTATTATCATTAAGATTAATGAAGAGGGGCATCCAGTCATTATCCAGAGTTCTGTTATCCACTGCAAAACCATGATTTTGCGAGGTTATATAGGCTTTGTCCGTACCAACCTGGATCACCGGCTGATTGTGGCTTCTGTGTCCGTACTTTAGCTTATATGTATCTGCCCCTGAAGCCAGGGCCATAAGCTGATTCCCGAGACAGATCCCAAAAATTGGCTTGTCATCGTTAAATGATTTCCTTATATTTTCTATAGTTGTTCCGCACATCTTCGGATCACCCGGGCCATTGGTAAGGAAGAGCCCGTCATATTGTTCATTGTGAAAATCATAATCCCATGGTACCCTGATAATAGTTGTATCCCGTTTCAGGAGATTTCTGATTATATTATACTTTACACCGCAGTCAACAAGCATTATCCTGAATTTCCCGGATCCGTATTTCTTTATTTCACGGGTGCTTACTTCGGCAACCAGATTGATCTTGTTCGGATCATAGAAATCTGTTTCAGTTCCCTCAGGTTCAACCTTCCCCAGCATAGCGCCTTTCTCCCTGATCCTTTTGGTAAGAGCCCGGGTGTCGATGCCATAAATCCCTGGTATGTTGTTTCTTTCAAGCCATTCATCAAGACTTTCGCTGGCATTCCAGTGACTGTATTCGAAGGAATAATCTGACACTATAAGGCCTGATATATGTATTGAAGATGATTCATAGAAATTGTAGAGGTCATTTTCCTCACTCTTTTCCGGGGCGCCGTAGTTTCCCACAAGAGGATAGGTCAGACAAAGTATTTGTCCCTTGTATGAAGGGTCTGTCAGACTTTCAGGATAACCGGTCATGGCTGTATTGAAGACAACTTCACCTGCAGCCGCAACCGGAGCACCGAATGATCTGCCATAATAGGCTGAACCATCTTCGAGAGTAAGTTTTACTTTTGGTCTGTTTTTCATCCGGATAAGTTTAAATTCGTTTATCGGTTGCGGGCTATTGCCTGTTCGATCTGCTCCATTGCTTTCCTTACATTCCTGTTAGTTGTAGCCAGATTCATTCTCATAAAGCCTTCCCCTCCAGGACCGAAAGTGGATCCTTCATTCATCCCGACTCCGGCATTTCTGACAAAGAATTCCTGAAGTTCCCTGCCTGTCATTCCCATCTTCCGGCAATCAAGCCAGATCATATAGGTAGCCTCGGGCTGAACAGGTTCTATCTCGGGAATAAGTGCGCTGCAATAGTCAATTACATAATCAACATTCTGATTAAGGTATTCCATTAATCCGTCAATCCATTCCGAACCTTCAGAGTATGCTGCTATTGAGGCAATTGTGCCAAAGATATTCCCGTTGCCAATATGAAGATGCTCTAATCTGGAGTTAAAATACTTTCGCAGGACAGGGTTGGATATCACCAGCGACGAAGTCGATAATCCTGCCAGGTTGAATGTTTTGCTCGGGGCAATACATGTAACTGTAATATCAGAAGTCTCCTCTGAAAGGTGTGCCACAGGAGTATGGAAATAGCCAGGAAGTATCAGGTCGCAGTGGATTTCATCAGAAAGTATCAGAATATTATTCCTTCTGCAGATATCAGCCAGTTGTGTCAGTTCATCAGGTTTCCAGGCCCGGCCCACCGGATTATGCGGATTGGAGATCATGATCATTCTGGTTTCTGAAGTAATGGATCTGATTAATGAATCAAAATCCATAACCCATTTGCCGTCTGACTCAACCAGTTGGTTATAAACAAGCTTGCGTCCGTGATTTTCAACAGCTGAAAAAAACGGGAAATATACAGGCGGCTGTACTATTACCGAATCGCCAGGCCTTGTAAATGCAAGGGTACATAAGTTAAGGGCGGGAACAATTCCCGGACAAAAACAGATCCATTCTTCTTCTATTCTCCAGTTATGTTTCATGAGGAGCCACGATGCAATCGATTTGTTATATTCAGCAGGTCTGAATGAATATCCGAATATTTCGTGTTCCAGTCTCTTTCTCAGGGCATTGGTTATGAAATCAGGTGTTTTGAAATCCATATCCGCCACCCACATTGGAATAATTTCATCTGAACCAAATACTTCTTTTCTGCGATCATATTTCACGCAGTTGGTGCCTACCCTGTTTACTTCTTCATCAAAGTTCCATCTCATCGGGAATGAATCTGTTTCAGGGGCTCAAAGATAATCAAATTTGATTTTTAATGGTATCAGGTACAATAATGAAAATCATCACTTTCAAAAACTATTCCCGGTTTGTGACCTGATAAGGATATTAATGAATGAATTATTAAAATTGATATCTTCCCGTGAGCTATTATAATTTTATTTATTATTTTTATGGGCGTTTTTAAATGAGATTTTAATTTAAACCAACTACAATGAAAAAAGCTATAACTGTTATAATTCTTCCAATTCTGATCTTATTTGTTACGGAGCTTGTGTCATGCAGATCTGAAAAGAAAGAACTAAAGAAAGTTGAACTGCAGCAGGTTGATTCTCTTAAAACTGAAATAGAGAAGAATGTTTATCCATTACCAACATCAGCCGAGGTTGTTAAGAAGCTTACAGAACTTGAGGTTGGATATATTTTTGGAATTGCCAATCCGGTTGCAAATTCAAAAAAGTATTTCACAAGCTCGAGCAAAGCAATAAACCTGGGCATTTATGGAGCAGACCTGAGTTATGCCACACTTTATAATATTCAGCAGGAAGTGATCAACTATCTTGATGCAATTCAGACGCTGGCAAATGAACTGAGTATGTCAAAGATTTACGATAAAGCATTATATGACAAGATCAAACTGAATATTGATAACAAGGATGAGCTAGTAAATATTCTTACTGAGGCTTTCAATAATACATATGGTTACCTGACTGAAAATGGCCGGCAGTCACTTGCCCTGCTGGTTGTTGGAGGAGCCTGGGTTGAAGGGATGTACCTTACCACCCATGTATCGGAAGCTGCCTATCAGGCTCCCGAATTCTCAAAGGTGCTTATCGAGCAGAAGGAATCATTTGATATGTTTTTAGAACTTACAAAACCATATCTGGAGGATCAGAACGTGAAAGAGTTTGTTGACAAGCTTGAACCTATCAGAAAAGTATATGAAAGTCTGACAACAAGCCTTACCAATCAGAATATTACTGATATCACCAAAGCGATTGAATCAATAAGAAGTCAGATTGTGTAGTAATATTTAAATTATCTTCAGGCCGCAAGATTTTTTTTGCGGTCTTTTTTCATCAATAATTCTATGAGGGAATCAGTACTTCTTGCCCTGATACATATTTTCGCAATCGTTTCCACTATTAATCCGGGAGGTATTTCGGCGAGAGGGAAAAAAATACTTCGCAGTTACCTGCGGAGGTATCTTAACCGTGAACTGGAGGAAGAGTATTATGCACTTTTTGAAAATAATCTGGAGTTTTATTCAAACGAGCTGAAAAGTGTGGATACCGCAGAATTATCCGATGAAGATTCACTTATAACTTTTCAGATCACAAATATTTGCCGCCAGATAAAGAAAGGATTGTTTCTTGAAGAGAGGATGATTGTCTTTCTTCAGTTGCTGGAATTTGCATTCGAGGATGGACTGGTATCTGAACAGGAGAAAACCATTATAGACATTGTTTCCAGAACCTTCAATATTTCTAAAAAGGAATACGACAACGCATGTGCCTTTATGATTGGCCGATCATATGATGAAGTAACAACCGATTGTATACTCGTAATTGAGAGCGATAATTCAAAGCTCTGGGCTGCAAGCAGTTATAAAAACTATGAAAGCTGGCGCCATATAAGGATAAAAGGATTCAAAGGACATATGTTTGTGCTGCACATCGAAAGTACGGGATCACTTATCCTTACATACGACGGAACACTCTCGCTCTACTTCAAGGGAAGAGATATTATTGCCTGCCGGCCATATCTTCTCGACAGAGGTGTTAATATAAAAGGCCAGGGTATTGAGCCTATATATTATTCCAGGATCTATAAGAAATTTGTATCACTGAAATTCCCCGAAAAGATAGTTTTTGAGGGTCGTGATATTGAATTCATCTTCAGGAACTCTGATAACGGTGTCAGAAAGATGAATTTCACCATTGAATCGGGTAATCTGATCGGGCTTATGGGGGGAAGTGGTGTCGGGAAAACCACTATGCTTAACCTCCTCCATGGCAAAACAAAACCCACTTCCGGGAATATCTATATCAACGGGTATGATATTAATGAAGAATCGGAAAAACTTTCCGGCCTGATAGGATTTGTTCCGCAGGATGATATGCTTATTGAGGAGTTGACAGTATACCAGAACCTTTATTTCAATGCCCGGCTCTGTTTTGGAGATTACAATGAAGAACAGCTGAATACGACAGTTGATAAAGTTCTTCTTGATCTTGATCTTTATGAAATCAAGGATCTCCAGGTTGGTGATCCAATGAATAAAAAGGTCAGCGGTGGGCAGCGCAAACGGCTGAATATAGGGCTGGAACTCATGCGGGAACCAGGAGTATTGTTTGTTGATGAGCCAACTTCAGGATTATCCTCCTTCGATTCCGAAAAGGTCATGAACCTTTTAAAAAACCAGGCATTGTCGGGGAAACTTGTTTTTACCATAATACATCAGCCCTCATCAGATATCTTAAAAATGTTCGACAGGCTCTGGATCCTCGACAAGGGAGGGTATATGATCTATGACGGGGATCCGATTGAGGCTATTGTATATTTTAAGACTGAAACCTCGCAGGCAAATGCTGCGGAAAGCGAATGCCCGAATTGCGGTAATATTGAAACAGAAAATATTCTTCAGATAATTGAGGTAAAAGTTATTGATAATGTCGGTTTTGCAGGAAAGGAGAGGCAGGTAAGTCCCGGAGAGTGGTATGAAAAATACAGGAGGAAGATGATGTCGGTCTTTACTGAGAAAACGACTAAAACCGCCCTCCCGAAAAGTAATTTCAAAGTTCCCCGGAAATCATATCAGCTGAAGACCTTTATCATACGTAATGTTATCCGAAAGCTGGCCGACAGGCAATATATGACCATTAATCTCCTGGAGGTTCCGCTTCTGGCATTAATACTGGGATACCTGTCAAAATTCAGTGAAACGTCCGATTACATTTTCGGTGGAAATAAGAACTACCCTGTATTCCTTTTTATGGCAATTATTGTTGCCCTGTTTGTTGGTCTGACAGTCAGCGCTGAAGAGATTTTCAGGGACAGGAAGATCCTTGAGAGAGAAAAGTTTCTGAATATAAGCAGATCGAGTTATCTCCTGTCGAAGATCATATTCCTGTTCTTCCTTTCAGCTGTTCAGTCATTATCATTTGTCGTTGTTGCAAATACTCTTCTCGGAGTAAAAGGCATGCTTATTCAGCATTGGTTGATCCTGTTTTCAACTGCCTGTTTTGGAAATATGCTCGGATTAAATATTTCAGCAGGTATGAGAACCGCGGTGAGCATTTATATTCTAATACCTCTGCTTCTGGTTCCAATGTTGCTGCTTGGGGGGGCAATGATTAAATTCGATGACCTCCACAATTCGATCAGCAGGAAAATCTATGTACCTGTTATTGGCGATGCCATGGTTACAAGATGGGCTTATGAGGCACTTATGGTTGAAGAATACAAGAACAATAAATTCGAAAGGCCATTTTTTAAATATGATATGGAAATAAGCCAGACTGACTGGTATACATCATTTCTTCTCCCCACCCTCAAGGTAAAAGTTGAAGAATGCCGGTTGGCAGGAAAGACTCAGGATTATGAAGGATCCACAAGAAACAATTTCAAGAAATTAAATTATCATCTGAAACAATTATCATCTGAGACAGGAGTGAAGCCTGGCAAATGGTTCAAAAATCTGAATTATGAGGATTTCAATAATTATATTGCCTCTCAGGCAACATTATTTATTGACTCTCTTTCGCAAGTCCTTCGTGCCAGGAACAAGATCATAGTTTCAAGGAAAGATTCCCTGGTTACACTTATAAGGAGCAGAATAGGTAATGTCGAATTCCAAAATCTGATGGATAGAAATTTCAATGAAAATGTATCAAATATTGTACTTAACAGGCTGAATACAAGCAAAATATTTGAATCAGACAAGAAGCTTATTCAGAAGGCCGATCCTGTTCTTATGAAACCCGGATCGCGATATGGACGTGCACATTTTTATGCCCCATATAAACAGCTTGGGAAGATAAAAATAGATACCCTGCCATTTAATATGGGAGCAATCTGGATCATGACGATTTTATTATACATCACCTTATATTTTAATATTCTGAAAAGGTTTATCGTGTTTCTGGAATCTTTGAAGCTTCCCATCTTGAGAAAATTTGGACGGGAGCTCCTGCAAAACTAGAATCAGACAACCTTACCCGTTTCCGAAAATTGTCAGGATCCTTCTTCCGGGAGAAAAGGGGAGGGAAAAGATAAAGATGATAAAAGTTTACCCAAAGAAAAAGTTAGGGCAGCACTTTCTTAAGGATAAAGCAATTGCCAGAAGAATTTCGTCTTCGCTGACCGGTGATGGCTACAGCAGCGTTCTTGAAATAGGGCCTGGAATGGGAATACTTACTGACTTTATTATTCAGAGAGAATTCAAGGATTTCAGGGTAATAGAGATTGATAATGAATCTGTTGTTTATCTGAGGAATAATTTTCCGGAACTTAAAGAAATAATCCAGGGCGACTTTCTGACTTATGATATTGAAAAAAACTTTGAAGGGAAACTGGCAATTATAGGTAATTTCCCTTATAATATTTCGAGTCAGATTTTGTTCAAAGTTTTGAATCACAGGGATAAGGTTGTTGAAGTGTGCTGCATGCTGCAGAAAGAGGTTGCCGAAAGGATCTGCTCAAAGCCCGGTTCGAAAGTATATGGAATTCTGAGTGTTCTGATTCAGGCATTCTTTACTGCGGAATATCTGTTTTCGGTATCGAAGGAAGTATTTTCACCTCCTCCCAGGATTTTGTCAGGTTTTATAAGACTGCGGAGAAATGAGACTGTCAGTCTGGGTTGTGATGAAAGACTATTCTTCAGGATTGTCAAAGCCGGTTTCAATAAACGCAGGAAGACTTTAAGGAATTCAATAAAGTCTGTTTTTGACCTTAAATCATTTGATTATCGCGATTTTCATCTTCGGCCTGAACAGTTATCGGCAGATCAGTTTGTAGAGCTTACAAACTGGGTGGAAAAGAATATGGTAAAATCAGAATGAGAATCCGATGGCATCGACCGGATTCATACGTGCAGCTGCATCTGCAGGGGCATAACCTGCAATAATCCCTATAAAACCGGAAATAAAGATCGCTAGCAATATATTACCAACTGTAAGATACATATTGAGATCATAAAGATAGTTAACGATTAATGTACCTATAAAGATCAGCAAAAGACCAAGCAATCCACCTGTAATTGAGAGTAGAACAGATTCAGTAAGGAACTGCTGTAGGATAAAAAACTTTTTAGCTCCCAGTGCTTTCTGAATTCCTATAATATTTGTCCTTTCCCTGACCGATACAAACATAATATTGGCAATGCCGAAACCTCCGACAAGTATAGCAAAACATCCAATAATCCATCCTCCTATATTTATCCCTTTGAAAACTGACTCAAATCCGCGGGAGAGCATCGTTGAAGTGTTGACTGAGAAATTTGTTGTCTCTGCAGGCCGCAATCTTCTTGCGGCTCTTAAAACCATTGTGATTTCATCGGACAGCTCCTGAACCGCCACATCTGGTTTTGCTTTTATCATCATTTGGGTTTCAATGAATCTGTTCCTGAGATTAATAAAAGTCTTGCCAAAGTTTAACGGAACGAGTGTAAGCTGATCCGCATTACCCAGATTGATACCTCCCTGCCCTTCCTTTTTCAGGACGCCGATGATTCTGGCTTTAAAGCCTGCCATAGTTACTTCTTTGCCAATGGGATCGGCTTTTTCAAATAATCTTTCAGCAATTT
>Ga0315283_10002639_pt1 | contig 15064 bp, 23 predicted proteins | sample YL17G09_0_MG_FD_204541 | JGI IMG/M metagenome (GOLD analysis project Ga0315283, IMG submission 204541) | Sediment microbial communities from Yellowstone Lake, YNP, Wyoming, USA - YL17G09_0 | ecosystem: Environmental > Aquatic > Freshwater > Lake > Sediment | place: USA: Wyoming | collected... | reverse complement strand
CAGTTCTCCATCTACGTGAAGCTGGGGGTTCGGAGGGGGCTTTGACCTCGAAATCCTAGAGCAGCGCTCCGGGTTCATCCTCTTCCGGGCCGCAGGCAAAGAAGCCGAGAAGGCGTTCAAGAACGAGTCGGGAGGTCACCGCTGGCAGCGAGTGCCACCGAACGAGCGACAGGGCCGGGTGCAGACCTCCACGGTCACTGTAGCCGTCCTGCGGGAGCCGACTGAGACCGAGGTGGTGCTCAACCCGAACGACATTGACCGGAAAACTACCCGAGGCTCAGGGCCGGGCGGTCAGAACCGGAACAAGGTCGAATCCTGCGTGGTCCTCACCTACCTACCCACAGGGCTCATGGTGCGCTGCGAGACCGAGCGCAGCCAGTCCCAGAACGAAGAACGAGCCATGTCTTTGCTCCGGGCGCGCATCATCGAGCAACGCGCGTCAGCGGCGTCACAGGCACACAACGAGGCGCGTCGGAGTCAGCTCGGAAGCGGAATGCGGGGAGACAAGAGACGCACCATCCGGTTTCAGGACGGCATCGTCACGGACCACGTCCTCGACCGGCGGTGGCGGCTCAAGGACTACCTGCGCGGAAACTTCGAGTAATCAGCGCGGGACGGCTTTGAGCGTCGGTCGCAGCGAGCCGATGAAACGCGCGGCCTTCTCGCGGACCTCGCGCTTCACGGCGAGGTTCTCATCAGCAGCGTCCAGCGCACTCTGCACGAGCTGCTCGGACTTCTGCGCGCGTTCAGCGTTCTTGCTGTCCTCCCTCACCGCCCGCTCCGCCACCTGCTTGCGCAATTTTCCGAACATTCAGGACCTCTTTCCATCGGTGATGAGGCGGGTCTGGATGTCGTTCAGCGCGTCGCCGAGCCGTTCCATCGCCGTGTTGGCTTCCGTGTTGAGAGACGACTGCTCCTTCATCACGTCAAGGAGCTTCAGATTGATAGCCTGCGCGTCGTTCACGCGCTGCTCTTGTGCAGCGGTGGTCTTCTCCATCGCCTTGCCTACGTCACCGTGTAGAGCCACGTTCTGCTTGAAGAGGTACACGACGGCGATGAAGGGCGCGAGAATCAGCAGCCCGACGAGACCGTACGTTTTCTGGACGAGGAGAATCAGCTCTTCCATTTAGCGCTCCAGTTTTGTCGAGAGACGGCCATTTCGCAAGCCGGGCCGGACCTACCCCGCATCTGGAGACCGCACGGTCCCATTCGTCACGACGGGAGCGGAGTTTTCCACCCAGCGGCTTGGCGTTCGACCTCCCCCGGACAGCCAGCGGTCGAGTGCCAGAACCAGCTCAGCCAGCCGAACGCCGTCGCCATCAACCTCGAAGGGCGCTCGAACTTCCGTCATCGACTGGGCGAGCCCCAGCGCCTTCTTCAACACCTCGTCGGGGTTCAGCTCCGCCATGTTCGGTCTCCAACGCTTCGAGTGCCATGAACAACAAGATCCGCTGCCGACTACGTGCTTCCTTGTCCCGAGCCAAGTAGGCGAGACGGTACTTCGCAGAAAGATCCGCAATCCGAGAGTGATGCTCAGTCACATCCATTTTCGTCCGTCCGTTCGTCAAGCTGCGCGGCTTTTCGCAAGATGGCAGGAAATACACAAGGTGGCGATCCCATCGAGCCCGCATTCTCCTCCGCCCTTGCTCACCGGTAGGACATGATCCGCGTCCCAGAGCGACATCCCCGGCTCACCCCGGTGCGGTGGAATCCGCAGCTCCTCGCAGCGCTTCGCCCGCGCCTCCGGAGACGCAGCGTTCAGCTCACGCCGCAGCTCCAGCGTGTCGAATCCGCAGCGAGTGCAGACGCCCCGGTCCCGCATGAACGCCTGAGACCGCAGGTACGCCGGGTCGCTCCGAAGCTTGTACTCGTGGACGCACGCCTGACTGCAAAAGGTCGAGCGCGGCGGCAGCACAGTTTTCCGGCACCAGCGGCACGCCGGAAGCCCGTGCGCACCCACGGCGACCGGGAATTCGGACGAGTGTGACCGGCGCTTGAAGCTCACCAGATCCACTCTACCGCGACGAACGGATCTGCACGAATCAGTCCTCCTTCGTGTGCGCCCGCGCCTTCTTCACGATGGCTGCCGAGATGGTTCCGCTGCTCCGGTTGAACACGCACTGCCAGATGGGAGTCGGCTCGCCCGGTCGCGCGAGGACCTGACCGTACGTCACCGCTTCCTTGACGGTATCGAACTTCACCGTCCCCATCACCCGCGTCTCGAACCACACGATGTCGTCCATGCTCAGTGATGTCGCGAGCCGCGTCGTTGTCAACCTGTCGAGGAGAGTTGACAACCGGTTGGTCTGTTGACATCAATCCACCATGAGCAACTGGTTCGAAGTCGATAAGTCGGGGCTGGCGAAGCTGCTTGAGCGACGCGGGAAGGAGTTCGCGCTCTTCGAGTTGATCAGCAACGCGTGGGACACGAACGCGACCGAGATAAAGGTCGAGTTCACGCCTCTCGCGGGCGTACCGAAGGCCCGGCTCATCGTCACCGACAACGACCCCAACGGCTTCACGGACCTGTCGCACGCCTTCACGCTCTTCGCGGAGAGCGAGAAGAAGGCCAAGAGCGAGAAGCGCGGGCGCTTCAACCTCGGCGAGAAGCTGGTGCTCGCCATCTGCGAGGAAGCGGTCATCGAGTCCACGCAGGGCGGCGTCATCTTCGACCACAAGGGCCGCCACGCGCTCAAGAAGAAGCGTGAGAGCGGGTCCAGCGTGCAGATGACTCTGCGCATGACGCGCGCCGAGTACGACGTGGCGCTCGCAGCCATCCGCACCCTGATTCCTCCCGGCGGAACGGCGACGTGGCTCAACGGCGAGGGCATTCCGATGCGGAAGCCGCTCGCGGAGTTCGAGGCCACCCTTCCGACCGAGGTCGCGGACGCCGACGGCAACCTGAAGCGCGCCAAGCGAAAGACGGTGGTCCGCATCTTCGAGCCATTCCCCGGCGAGACCCCGACGCTCTACGAGCTGGGAATCCCGGTGGTCGAGACCAACGACAAGTGGCACGTCGATGTGCAGCAGAAGGTGCCGCTGAACATGGACCGCGACAACGTCCCGCCCGCCTTCCTGCGCGAGGTGCGCACGCTGGTCGTGAACAACCTCCACGCACAGCTCACGGCTGCCGACGCGAACCAGCCTTGGGTCCGCGAGGCCACCTCCGACGCAGACATCGTGCCGGAAGCGGTCGAACAGGTGATGACCCTGCGCTTCGGGAAGGACCGCGTCGCGTACGACCCTTCCGACCTCGAAGCCAACTCGCTGGCGGTCGCGAAGGGCTACACCGTGGTCCACGGCGGGATGCTCAACGCGACCGAATGGCAGAACGCCAAGAAGGGCTCGTTCATCCAGCCTGCCGGGCAGGTGACGCCCTCACCCAAGCCGTACTCGGACGGAGGCGACCCGCTGAAGCTGGTGCCTCCCGAGAAGTGGACTCCGGGCATCAAGAACATCGTGGCGTACGCGGAAGCGCTCGGACCTCTGCTCATCAAGCGTAAGGTGATGGTCCGCATCGCGAACGACTTCGCGTGGCCTTTCGCCGCGACCTACGGCGCAGGGCAACTAACCTTCAACCTTGGACGCCTCGGACACGACTGGTTCAACCACGGTCCGACCGTCGAGGTGAACCACCTCATCATCCACGAGTTCGGGCACCACACCGAGTCGAACCACCTCGACGAGAACTTCCACGAGGCGCTCTGCGAGCTGGGCGCGAAGCTCACCGACCTCGCGCTCACCAAGCCCGGCTTCTTCGCGGACTTCACTCCGGTGCCGGAATGAGCCGCAAGCGGCTGCCGAAGCAGGTCGCGCTCGTGCTCGACGAGAAGCTGATCAACCTCCTGCGGTACTACCAGTGCTTCACGGACGAGATGGCGAAGCCTCAGAAGAACCCCATCATCGTCTCCAGCATGATGGGCGAGATGAACCTCATCGAGGTGATGCTGGTCGAGCGGCTTCAGTGGCTCTTCCACGACCAGTTCCCTCGCTCGAAGTTCATCTGGGGTGCGCTCAAGTCGAACAAGAAGCTGCCGGACAGGATGCCCGAGAGGCTTCAGCACGCAGTCAAACAGTACAAAGAGCGGAGCGGACTATGAAGCTGGCCGACGTGAAGGTGGATCCCAACGAGAAGTACGGCTTCCTCGACTTGGAGAAGGTCTTCGGGAAGAAGGTGAAGCGCATCGAGGGCCACGTCTCCGGAGAGTACGGACGCGAGACGCTGGTCTTCCAGCTCACCAACATCGTCTTCGACGACGACTCGAAGGAGTCCATCGAAGGCGAGCACGACATGCCGTACATCCCGCCCAGCCGCACCAACGAGGCGCTCCGAGCGAACCTGAAGGAGCTGTACGAAGAAGAGAACGGCCCGGAGGCGGAGTCATGAAACGCGTACTCGTGACCGCTGGCACCGTGTACGGACGGCTCGACGACAACAAGCTGGTCGGCAACCGCATCCGAGGAATCTGGGCGACGAAGTTCGCCGGGTGGCTCCACGCACGCGGCTATGAGGTCGTGCTCCTCACGCCCGACACGATGGACAAAAAGCTGGTCGAAGATCACATCAGCGTGTTCCGCACGCATCGAGAACCGGAACGCGAGCGCGGACCCTTCATCCACGTTTCGCACGGGGGCTACGAGTCCTACGCGGAGCAGTGCTACGCCTTCGCACCGACGGTAGACGCGGCTGTGATGGCCGCTGCCGTCGTGAACTGGATCCCCTCGATGCCAATCAAGGGGAAGATGCGGACCGAGGGCTACGCCGAAGGCGACGTGATCAACATCCCGTTCATCCTCGCCCCGCGAGTCATCGACCGGATGCGGAAGCTGAACCCGAAGCTCACGCTCATCGGCTGCAAGATGACCTCGGGCTCAGAGAAGAGCGAGACCCTCAAGGCGGCCTACCAGACCTTGCTCAAGGCCCACTGCAACGTCGTGGTGGCGAACGACCTCTCGCGCCTGAAGCACAAGATGCTCGTGTACCCGGACGGCAACGTTGTCGGCATGGACGACTTCGACAGGCTCTACGGGGACCTCGAAGCTGTGCTGCGGGACGAGCACTACCACACGGAACCAGAACCGTACGAGACCTACGAAGAGAAGCCGGGGTCCGACCTCGACAGAGGTGAAGCGGATCTCGCATCGGCGCGTCTCCGCTTCGATGCTTTGGTGGAGAAGTACCGCGCGCGATTCGTGATACGACCCTCGGCTCCGAGCGGTCTTGTCTACGCCGGAGTCAGCGACGAACCTGACCGCGTTTTCGGCTCAGTGGCTGTTCGGATCGACGCGGTTCGCATACTCGTCAGCCCCCGCGAGAAGGGCACCATGTTCTCCTCAAAGGACGCGGTTGTGGTCACGCGAATGAACGAACCGAGCGGTCGGCGAATCGCCCCCATCGTCCGTACCGTGGGCGGGGAGAAAGCAACGCTCAACGCGCCGTTGCTGATTCGAGTCATGGCTCGGTTCGACGCGCCGGAAGTCATCCACCTGCACGAAGAACATCCCGAGTGGCCGACCCTGCCCTACGCCCCTCCCGGCACCGTTCGAGACAACGACCGGACCTTCTCCGAGCCCGCCTTCAACATCGACGGTCACGGCTGCGTGTTCGTGGAGACCTGATGCGCTGGCACTGGCCCATCCTCGCTCGACCCCCCGTTCCCCAACTAGGCGAACCGGGCGCGTTCGGCGTGCGGCGCAAGCACGACACTCACAGCGGCGTGGACCTCTACTGCGAGACCGGCGAGCCTGTCTTCGCGGTCGAAGACGGTCAAATCGTCCGCATCGAACAGTTCACCGGAGAGGCGGTCGGAAGTCCGTGGTGGCTGCCGACTTGGGCGATTCTTATCGAGGGCCTGACGGGAGTAGTCGTCTACGGAGAGCTGCACGAGCCTACGGTCCTCACGCGCGAGCGCGTGCGTGCGGGCGATGCGCTCGGGCGCGTGACGCGCGTCCTGCCCTACGCCAAACCACGCCCCCACACCATGCTCCATCTGGAGTTGTACGCAGCGGGGACGCGTACCTCCGCTTGGTGGAGAGACTCCCGACCCGAGTTGCTGCTCGACCCCACACCGTTTCTGTTGAAGGCCCAATGAAGCTCGACTGCACAACCGACAGCTACGAGACCCTGTACGCCCGCTGGCTCGACCGACCGGGCTCGCTGCTCGACTGGGGTGGCTACAGCGCGCTCAGTCACGACCTGCTCGACCTCTGCGGAGGCACGGGCGCGGTCGCGTGCGAGGCGTATCTGCGCGGGCGCGCGCGTGCGGACCTGCGAACGATGCCACTCCCCATCACGCTCCTCGACCTGAACCCGCGCATCAACTTCGCCGCGCGTGCCATCCCGGAGAAGGCGATCCAAACCATTCAAGGACGTGCTGAAGATCTCGCCGTCATCTCCGGCGACCGCTCGTGGAACTTCGTTGTCTGTCGGCAGGCGCTTGGCTATCTCAAGCTGCCTGAGCTGGTGCGCGCGCTCTACTGCTCGATGACGCCGGGCGGTGCCTTCGTCTGCAACGCCTTCGTGAAACCGAAGTGGTCTTTCCGCCCGTACCGCTTTCGAAAGCGCTGGTATCTGGAAGCGTCAGGGTATTTCGGCAAACGCGTGTTCCACCTGCAAGCGATGTTCGGCGACTTCGACGTGACTGCGTTTCACTGGTACAGCGCGCACGAAATCATGAGCGCGTTCATGCCCTGCTTCACTCTGGAGCACTTCGACGAGACAGAAGTGAGCCTGCGCTTCATGTTTCGGCGCAAGTAGGCGAGGACTGACAGCCGCTTGGTCTTTGCGTATGGTCCGCCCGGAATGAGCCGGAGCCGGATCCTACGACACGACGAACTACCCGAATCCTGCAACCCCATCTGGGTTGAATGGACGGAGCCCGTCCTCGCGATCCTCGTCAAGCCTCTCACCACAGAGCAGCTCAAGGACTGGGCGCGCTCCGAGAAGTTCGAGATGGGAAAACTCGTCAACTCCCTCGCGTGGCTCGAAACGCGCGGACTCGTAGCCGCCGATCGAACCAACGGCCACGTCGTGTGGACCGTCGCACCCCCGAAAACTCCGAAACCCCGACGCCCGATGCCGACTTGCTGTCCTCGCTGCAAGGGGCCGATGGTCCCAGAGCCGGAGCGGGTCGCGTGCCTCAAATGCGGACACAGCGTCTACCCGCCCGGCGACTGGGACGTGGGGACGTACTAGGCGGCGACGGAATCACCCACCGGAGCCACCGCAGGCGCAGTCGGAGCCGGGGCCTGCGCCGCCAGAATCAGCTTCTCGACCGGCGACAGGTACGGCGAGCTGGCCCGCTTCTGCAACGCCTCCATCAGCTCCGGGGCCGTCTTGCAGTGCTCCCGGCGATTCGTTGCTGCAATGGTGATGTAGAGCAGGGTCGCCTGCCGCCGGAGACCGGGGAGGTTGCTTTGGGCGGTGCTTGCGCCGCTCCCAGACGTGTGCGGCTGCCTCATGAGGCCCTTGCACTCCCGGATAGACGTTTCGAGCGCCTTGCGGGCTTCTTGGAGCTTCAGACGGGTGTCCTGCGACAGGTTGAGACGGTTCATGGTGCTTCTCCTTGGGTTGCGGGTTGGTTGGGGGTGGATTCGAGCTTCAGGGCGGCTTCGATGGCTTGGAGCCGGGCTTCGGTGCTGCTCTCGTTGGCGGTGATGGCCTTGCGCCACCGGTCGATGAAGGTCGCGATGGGAAGGAGGCCAGAGCCGAACCACGAGCAGCCGCCGCACCGGCAGCGGCCAACACCCGACGTGGACTCGCAGCCGTACCAGCCGGGTCCGGCCCAATCGACGCTGGTGTAGTCGGCGATGCTGTGACCGTCAGGCGGGTCGAGCCACAACTTCGCGTCCTCCTCGGAGTCGAACCAGTAGAACTTCTCGCCGTTGACCTCCTGTTCCTTCTTCACGGCGTGGGTCCTCGCGTGGTGACTCTTGAGGTCCTCCTCCTCGGTCGTCTCGAACTCGCAGAAGTCACAGCCGAGGTGCTTCACCTCGTAGGTCTCGGCTGGAACGTGAACCGTCTCGATGCGGATCTTCATGTGGTCTCCTTCGGGGTGAACTTCGTCCTGAGCCGCTCGAACTCAGCGCGCTCCTTCGCTTCCTGAGCGGCAGTCGCCTGCGCCTTCGTGGCCGCGTCCTTCGCGTCCTTCTTCGCCTTGCGCTCGGCGAGGATGGCAGCGGTCTTCTCCGCGATGCCGTCCTCGAACGCCGCACCGAGGTCGAGGTCCGGCGGGTCTTCGAACCACCAGATGTTCTCGTAGTCCGACTCGCAGCAGTCCAGCTCCGTCGCCTTCAGCTCGGCGATGCGATTCTGAAGCTCTTCGAGGGAGAGCCCGTTCTCGTGGATGTAGTCCGACGAGTAGGTCGCCATGTGACAACCCATGTGCGAACAGTCCGAAGACGGCTTGTAGGCGATGAGCGAGTACGTGGTCATCGCGCACCTCCGGTCTTCTGCTTCGCTTCGTAGTCGGCGACGAACGACTTCGCGTCCGCGTAGCGCTTGCGCTCCTGCTCCGCGAAGTACCTCCGCGTGCTCTCGGCCTCCGCGTCGCGCTTCGCCTGCGCCTTGTCGAACTTCTCCTTCTGCGAAAGCACGAGCGCCTCGGAGAGCAGCTCGTTGAGCGCCTCCGACTCTTCGGTGGTCTCGACGGCTTCCGCGAAGCTCCAGAGCGACTCACCCCGGCACGCGAGGGGCTTGCCGTCGAGCAGCACGATGAACTCGCAGTCGCTGTCCGCCTCGAAGCGGTGCCGCTTCGTGTGGTCGATGATGCGGCGGCGGAGCTGCTCGAAGTCGAGGTTGTGCTCGAAGCCGATTTCCGAGTTGTAGTTCTCGTACTCGCTGTGTCCGAGGTACTCGGAGCCGTTGGGTCGGTAGTTGATGAGGGTGAACTTCTTCGTGTCCGTGGTCATGGCTTGTCCGTGGCTCGCAGGAGAGGGAGCCCCGACAGCAGCCTGCGGATCTTCTGGCGGGGAATCGGAAAGCACCCGATGGCGGTCGCGGCCCCGAGAAAAGGCGCGTCCGGCTCATGGATGAGAACGCAAGCGATGCCCGCGTCGAGGAGACGACTGTGGATGTGCTTCAGCGCGCCTTCAGAGGGCACCGTGAGCACGACAGCGTGGGTGTTGGGGTGCTCGGTCGGCCCGGCAGACCTGCGCGCCGCGTGAGCGATTTGCGCAGAGAGGCGGTCGAACGGGATGTCGTCGCGAACGATGAGGTACTGGTACGGCGGCGTCTCAGCGACGACGGTTACTGCGGAGGTTTCACACTACTGAGGAGCTGTTCATGGGGTCATCATGTGACGGCGGGTGGGATTGTCAAGGCAGCGGCTGTTCTTGGAGTCCTTCGGACCACTTGTGCAGCTTCCACAACGGAGTACCTGACCGACGGCGGTCGTTCGAACGGCGAACGTCCGCGATGCTGTTCTTCGTCACGACGTTCCCGGCTTCGTCCACGAAGCCCTCGTGCGTGAGGCGCGCGTGAGCCGCGCACAAGCACAGGTCACCAAGCTTCACCTTCGCGTTTCGCGTACAGCGCTTGACGCCCGGAGCAGTGATGCGCTGCATCGACGCTTGGTACGCTGGGCGGTCGTAGTCGTCGATCTTCGCTTCGCACTTCAAGAGTCCGACGGGATTTGAACCCGCGACCGAGTGACTGTAGTCGCCACCTGCTCTACCAACTGAGCTACGGACCCGTTTCATGACTCTTGTTTGTAGCCAGTACCCAAGCGATTGTCAACGAAGCGCCCACGATGGGATTCGAACCCATAGCCTGTGCCGGTGTAGTCCCGGACCGCTCTGCCGTTGGAGCTACGTGGGCGGATCTTCCGCGACCACGGTAGTGCCAGCATCCGGCGGGGGAGGCAAGATTTCCTCACCTGCGGCCTCATCCGCGCTCAGCCGCTCCATCCAGCCCGTCAGGTCGAGCACGCCCATCTCAGGGTCCACCAGCCCGGCGTCGAAGGCTGCGCGGCCCTCGATGAGCAGCTTGAACGCCCAGAGCATCACCACCGGCAACGGGGCGATGAAGAGCGGAACCTTCACCTGATTCGAAGCCTGATTTGCCGTGGAGAGGAGCGCGGCGTCCAGCGCCAGCACGTTCACCTTGCTGACCACCCCACGCACCTCCGGCGAACAGCCCTCGGGGTCGCTCACGACGGCGTGGTACCGGCACGCGCCGGGACGCACCGAGTAGACGGTACAACGTCCGGTCGCCGTGTCGAGGAACGTGCAAGGCACCTTCTTGCGGAAGTAGCTGTCGCGAATCGCCTTCACCCCGCCAGCCTCGATGTGCTGAATCTGCTGAAAGAAGCTCCGCATCAGGTCTGGAATCTTGTTCCGAAGCTGCACGTCCGCGAGGAAGTGCTCCGCAATGGCGACGCCCTCGGGGAGGGTGATGAGCGTCAGCAGGTAGCAACAGCTCGCGCAGCCGGGCTTGCACGAGATTTTCATCCCGTCGGTGTTCTTCACGAACTCCGCATCCAGCTCAACGTATGCCGTCTTCATCTTGCGCCCGAGACGACGCAGGCGCTTCAACTCGTCAACCGAAAGGGGTTTCGTCGTCATGGGTAGCCCTGCTCCTTCACCTGCTTCGCCAAGTCCTCAAGCGCGTACGCGACCGCGTTCGCGCGCGAGCGACTCGTGCCACGCCCCTCGCGCTTCGTATCGAACGAGACCACCGCCGTGATGTACTCGCCGAGCGCGCCGAAGTTCGTCACCGGCTCGAAGTCCACGACCATGCCGTTCAGCTTCGGCCTGAGAGGCAGGTAGCAGGAGAAGGTCTGCCACAGCAGGCGAGCGGCAGGCTCAACGCTGTACTTTTCGCCGAACTCAACCGAGCCGTCGTTCCTGACGCCGACGAGCATCTTCCCGTCAGCTCCCGCCAGCACGATGGTGTACTCAGGAGGAGGCATGTCACTTCTCAGCACCACCGGCTCACTCAGCTCGCTCATAGACGCTCCACCTTTGAGGTTGAATTCAGCACCCGGATGAGACCGTGCGGTCTCGCGCGAGGCTCGTTCCAAACGAACCACCCGTACTCGATGCTGTCCGTCTTCCCGTCACCCCGAAAGGGAGGCCGGTTCGGCAACGTGTAGATGTCGGGGGTGTTGGTCCGCATGAAGTCGGCACGCTTCTCGGAGCCGATGAAGTTGAGCCGGAGCAGCATCACCACCGTCTCGGCGTGCTGAAAGGCGGTCTCGATGAAAGGCATCGCCAGCGAGAAGGGCGGGTTGGTGATGCACACCGGGCGCTTCAGTCCGGCATCAACAACGTCGTACAGGAAGCCGCTCGGATACGTCGCAGGCTTGAGAAAGTTGCCGACGGCGAACTTTCCGCCGGACTTCTTGATGAAGGCGGTCTTCCGGATGTCGAGACCAGCCCACGTCACATCGGAGCGCACCTTCGCGACTGCGCGGACGATCGCCCCATCTCCCACAGCAGGCTCCAGCCACTCGCCTCCGGGGAGCTTCAGGGCCTCCAACAGCCGGTACACGCAGTACGGCGGCGTCGGATAGTTGTCAGCCTCGCTTCGCTTCCCGCCGCGTTTGGTCGAACTCACGCGGCTGAAGTAGCAAAAGGGACCTGAATCGTCAACGACAGGTTCAGTCGTCCTTCACGGAGTCGAGCAAGGCGTTCAGCTCGCTCACCAGCGACTCCTGCTTCCCTTTGCCCTTGCCCTTGCCCTTCTTGTGGACCATCGGCAAGGTGGCAAGGAACTTCGAGACCGGCGTCTTGGCGGTCCGCTTGTTCTCTTCGTCCCAGAACTTCTCAGGGTCCTTCAGGGCCGCTTCCAAGCCTTGCTTGAAGAGCTTCTCGATTTCCTTCTTCTCCGCTGGATCCGCCTTCGCAGCCTTCGCTTCGGTCTTCATCATGACGGCTCTCCCCAGATGCGACGGCCAGCGGTTCCACCCGCGTAGATGTGGGGCGGCAAGTCCTTCTTCTGCTCTTCCATGTAGGCCGAGGCGTGCTTGTACAGCTCATCGGCGTCGATTTCGAGAGCCGCAGGATCCATCTCGGGAGTGATGGTCGCCTTCCCGTCGGCAGAAGACGCGAAGACGAAGTCAGCCTTGCCCTTGTTCTTGTCGTGAAACGCCTTGAAGTTCTTGCCACCGTGCCCGTAGCTGTCCGCGAACACCTTCGCGTCCACCATGCGTCCGATGCCCTTCGCACGCTTGACCGCGCCCGGCCACGTCGCCTTTGGATCAGCAGCCACGAAGAGGAAGGTCGCCCTGATTCCGCGCTTCTCGCACTCCTCAAGCACCCACGGGTTCTCGGTGGCGTTCGCCTCTCCGGCGGCGTCCCACGTCGCGGAGACACTCGACTTCAGCTCGGGCTTTGCCTTCAGGGCAGAGCCCTTGCCACCAGCCACGCCACCGCTGGTGACCAGAATCTTCCTCTTCTCTTCCGGCATGTCCTTGATTTCGTCGAGACGCTTCAGGAACGCCTTCTTCGCGATGGCGTTGGCAGTCCCGTGCATCGCGGTGTTGAGAGAGGCACGCGCCTCCGCCCGCTCAGGGTGGAGGATGGTGAACCCGGTCTTGGGGTCCTTGCCGTCCTCCGGCAGGTCGGGACGGGTCCACTCCGGCATCAGCGCCTTGGCCGCGTCAGTCTCGAACACGTAGTTGTCCTTCGCGGCAACCTTGAGGAACTCGTCCGCCATGCCGTCCGCGTTGTGCTCGTAGGCGTCGGCAAACTTCGACTCGATGGCGCGCTCGCGCTCGTTCAGATTCGGCAGACGAGGAACTCCACCGGGCGGCGGGGCCTCCATGCCCGGAACACCCACGCGAGCAGAGTCAGCAACCCCGTCTCCGTTCTCATCAACAGTCGGGTCAGGCTCGAAGAACTTGGACTTCTCCTTGGCCTTCTTCTCGGGCGGCTTCTCGGCAGGAGCCGCCGCAGCCGCAGGAGGTGGTGCTGGAGGAGCGGCGGGCGGCGCGGCGGGCGCTGCACCGGCATCAGCCTTGGGCTCTTTCGGAGCGGGCGGGAACATGGCCGCCACATCCTTCTGGGCCTTGGCCACCATCTTCCCAATCTCACCGCCAGCCGCCTTGGCAGGCCCGGCGGCAGGCTTCGTGTCCTTCGCGGCGGACTTCTTTCCGCCCGCAACAGGTACCCACTGCCCCTCTTTGTTCTTGGTGAAGTCGCCGGTCTTCCAGTGGTGGACTTCGCCCGCCTTGGCGACCTTCCTGTCCGAAGCGGCGTCCTCGAAGAAGATTCTCCGGAGGTCGTTGAGAACCTCGGCGCGAGTCAGAAGGGTCACGGCTTACCTCCACAAACAGGTCCAAGATACATCTCGACAAACTGAAGAAGAATCCCTTTCGGACACGGCTTCTCCAGCACAGCGTTCGCCCCCGCTTCTAGCGCAGCTTTGCGCATGGACATAGGAGACGCGCTGAAGATGACGATGGGAATCGTCTTCACGTAGGCGTCCGCATGAGCGCGGATCGCCTTCACGACAGCGGTTCCGTCCATGACGGGCATGGTCAGGTCGAGCAAGATGAGCTGAGGCTTCATCAGCTCCGCGATGGCCAAGCCCTCCTGACCGTTTCGCGCGTCGATGACCTTCACGTTGCAGGCGCGAAGCATCAACATCAGCATCGCGCGAACCGTCGTGTCGTCATCGACGACGAGGATTTTCTTTCGACCGGGGTCGGTTTTCGGTTCGAGCTGGTCAGTCACGAGGTGCCTTCCTCCCTCGTATCATAGAGGAAGGATCTGACACCCGCTTGAACGCTACGGCCCGAGCTTCCAACCGTTGGTGGCGGAGACGAGCCCAGAGAGCCTTCGGAAATCCGTGACCTCAAGCTGCTTTCCCTCATCACGGGCCTCCCCCGCCGCCTTGCGCATCTTCGACGCGACTGTGCTGATTTGCTTGGAGAGACTCTTCATGTGCTTGCAGACCCGTTCCGCTGGAGGCAGCTTCATGTTCCTCCACGCCGGGCAACTGCAATAGACGTTGCCGTCGTGCCCCATTCGGATCTCGTACTTCTTGGCCGGATTCGACGATGAGGGGACGGTGGCGATCACCGGTCCAAGCTCCTCAGCGACGACAGGCGCGAGAAAACGCTGGACGCGCTGGGCCAGCTCGCCGCCTTCCTGCCTCGCCAGAGACTCCAGCGCTTCAACGACATCATCCGGGTCCGTCGCATCACCTTCCAGCGCGTAGCCCGCTCGCTCAACGATGGAGAGCCCTTCCGCGCAGAACGCGAGTTCTTCCGAACGTCCAGCAGCCGCCATCTTCTGGAACTTCTCCTTGCCGTACTTCTCGCGACCGATGGCCGCAGCAAGCGCATCCGGGTCTTTCACCCCCGGCTTCTGAGAGAGCTTCTTGGACAGCGCGGCGAACTTCTCGCCGCCCTCCATCTTCGGGCTCGCGAGCATCTCCCACGCAGCGACAGTCGCGGCTTCGAGGTTCACGCCGGTCGTCTTGGTGAAGTCGGCCAGCGCCTCCATCGAAGCCACCAGCTTCAAGCTCTTGCGCTTCTTCTGTCCTCGCGAGGCCGCGCGCGCGTGCCCGTAGCGGGCCTTGTACTCCTTGTCGCTCATCGCCCCGCGCGCCTTTTTGGCAGGCGCTGCGGCAGGAGCGGCGGCGGCTTTCGCTGCCTTCACTCGACGAAGTTTTCCCCCGATGACCTTCTTGTCCGGCTCCGCCGCCTTCGCGGGCTCCTTCGCAGGTTCCTTCTCCGGCTCCGGCTTGCGTCCGCTGGTCTTGTCGAAGCCCTTCTTGTGCCCTCCGGCGAAAGCGCCCTTCACCGAAGCCTTGAAGTCCGCCCAGCGAGCCTTCACTCCGGCGTGCGCGCCTTTCACAGCCCCGGCTGCGTGCGCGACCTTCCGAACCACATCCCCGATGCCTTCCAACTCCTGTGTCTGCGCTTCGGTGAGCTGACCTTCGCGGAGGAACGTGCGAAGCGCGTTGGCGTAGTCCTCATAGCCCTCGGCCTCGATGACGAACCCAGCTTCAGCCAGAACCGCATCTGCCCGCAGAATGAGCTGTTCTGCCGCCTCGATTTCCTCGGTCGGCACGAACAGCACCGGCTTGCCGTCCTTCTGCGCGAGGTGGACGTGA
>Ga0315283_10002638_pt1 | contig 15065 bp, 11 predicted proteins | sample YL17G09_0_MG_FD_204541 | JGI IMG/M metagenome (GOLD analysis project Ga0315283, IMG submission 204541) | Sediment microbial communities from Yellowstone Lake, YNP, Wyoming, USA - YL17G09_0 | ecosystem: Environmental > Aquatic > Freshwater > Lake > Sediment | place: USA: Wyoming | collected... | reverse complement strand
ACTGACTAAACATTAAAGTTCTCACAACCACGATAATTGAATTATTAACAACGCAGAGATTAAAAGCTGCAATTTTAAAACACGCTAAAATGAAACTATTGGTATTTGACAATTACGACAGCTTCACATACAACCTTGTTCAATTAATCGAAAACACAAGTGATGTAATTTATGAAGTTCACAAAAATGATAAGATCTCATTGGAAAAGGTAAACGAATTCGACAAGATCCTTTTGTCGCCGGGGCCTGGAATACCAAAAAATGCAGGCATTATGAATGACCTGATAAAAATGTATGCTTCCAAAAAGTCAATATTGGGTGTATGTTTGGGGCAGCAGGCTATTGGTGAAGTGTTTGGTGCTGAACTGATCAACCTGGAGAAGGTGTACCACGGAATTGCTACAGAGATTGAGCTCATTGCAGAAGATCCATTGTTCAGACATTGTCCGAAAAGATTTAAAGTTGGCCGTTACCATTCCTGGGCGATTGCCATTCAAAGCATACCGGAGGATCTGATCGTAACCGCAGTTGATGATGAACAATGTGTTATGGCTATAAGGCATAAGCATTACGATGTAAAAGGAGTTCTGTTCCATCCCGAATCTATCCTTTCCGAATACGGCGAACAAATTATCAGGAATTGGATCACAAATTAACGGATGTATTTTCATCGGTAAAGACATAAAAACAAAAATTCATTTCACAGTAAAATAGCACTCTAATTAAAAATATAATGAATGATATATATATAAAACTAAGCGCAGGGCATCACTTATCGGTATCAGAAGCAGAAGTATTGATGATTAGTCTGTGTGAGCAGCGATTCAATGAGCATCAGGTTGCGTTTATATTAGGCATATTCAAAACAAGAATCATGGATCTCCACGAACTGACCGGTTTCCGAAATGCATTAATGAAGCTGTGCATCCCGGTTAAATTGTATAAGCCATCGATAGATGTGTGTGGTACAGGTGGCGACAATAAAAACACATTCAATATTTCAACGCTATCCGCCTTTGTACTGGCAGCTTCGGGAATACCAGTTGCAAAGCACGGAAACTTTGCCTCAACATCAATTTCGGGTTCATCGGATATTTTAAAATATTTTGGATATGTGTTTAGAAGCAATGAGCAAGAATTGAACGACGATCTCGGGAAAAATGATCTGTGCTTCATTCATGCGCCAAATTTTCATCCCGCAATGAAAAATCTTGTCCCTGTAAGAAAAGGTTTAAAAACAAACACACTCTTTAATCTGATGGGACCACTGGTAAATCCTGCACAAACCGAATATAAATATGTAGGTGTTTACAGCCGCTCGGTTGCCCGCTTGTATAACTTCTTCCTTCAAACAGGAACAACACATTATTATCTGGTAAATTCATTGGATGGTTACGACGAGATCAGTTTAACATCAGATGTTCTGATCACCACCAACGGAAGCGAACAAGTGATCTCAAAAGATGAACTCCCCTTTAAATCCATAAAAGCCGGGGAGATAAGTGCAGGAAATAGTATTGAAGATGCTGCAAAAATATTCATCTCTGTTTTAAAAGACGAAGCAAGTGAAGCACAAAAAAATGTGGTTTTAATAAACAGTGCTTTTGCCATGCGTTGTTGCACAAAAAAGGATCTGGACGAATGTATAGCCATTTGTACTGAAAGCATTGTTTCAAAAAAAGCGTTTCAATTATTCAATCAAATCATGCAAAATTAGTTATGAACATACTCGAAAAAATTCTACCGGAAAAGAAAAAACAAGTAAAGGAAGAAATACAATTGTTCCCGGTGGAATTGTTAATACGATCAGTCTATTACGACAGGGAATGTGTTTCATTAAAGAAACACCTTTTAAGGGAAGATAAAAGTGGCATTATTGCTGAGATCAAGAAACATTCCCCTACTTTGGGCGCCATAAATCCTTCTATAAGTGTCGAAAATTTGTCCACCGGATATATTCAGGCCGGAGCAAGTGCTTTATCTGTTCTGACTGATAAAAAGTTTTTTGGAGGCAGCAATGCTGATCTTACAACCGCGAGGAGATACAATTTCTGCCCCATTCTGCGAAAAGATTTCGTGATTGATAAATATCAGATAATTGAAGCCAAATCAATCGGAGCCGATGCCATTTTGCTGATTGCTGCAATTTTAAGCAAGGAGCAAATAGCACAGTTCACCGTTCTTGCACACAAATTGGGCATGGAAGTAATATTAGAACTTCATGATGAGCATGAACTGGGTAAAATCAATGATGAAATAGATGTTATCGGGGTGAACAACCGTAACCTTAAAACAGCGAAAATTGATATTGGCACCTCAAAATCAATGGCAAGACTTATACCGGATGGGTTCATGAAAATCTCGGAAAGTGGCATCGAAGACCCTAAAATAGTAATCGATCTGAAACAACTGGGATACGATGGTTTTTTGATCGGCTCTTATTTTATGAAACACCCGGAGCCCGAAAAAGCATGTGCAGCGTTTATTCAGCAACTAAATAAACTTAAAAAAGAATCCGATGCAGCTTAAAGTATGCGGAATAACCAGTACTGAAAATATCACGGCATTAAGTACAATGAAGATAGCGCGTTTGGGATTTATTTTTTATAACAAATCGCCACGCTATGTGTATGGAAAATTGAATGAACAGGTATTGAATGAAATCCCGAAACGAATAAAAAAAACCGGCGTATTTGTCAACGCAGAAATCGCAGAAATAGAACAAATTATCGGAGCGTACCAATTGGATAGCATTCAACTGCATGGCAATGAATCACCCGACTTTTGTAATCATTTCAAAACTAAAACGGAGGTCATTAAAACCATTTCGATTAGTGATAAAGGTTCATTTAAAACAGCAGAAATGTACCAGGAAACCTGCGATTTGTTCTTGTTCGATGCACATACTGAAAACTTTGGCGGAGCAGGAAAATCCTTTGACTGGCGATGGCTGGAAGCTTATACATTAAGTAAACCGTTCTATCTGAGCGGAGGTATTAGTCTGGACAACCTTGCTGAAATAAAAAATATCGGACACGAACAATTGATGGGCATTGATATTAATTCAAAGTTTGAAACATCACCCGGGATTAAAGACATAGAAAAAATAAAACGACTTATAGTATTGATGGATGCGTATAGATTAATTTAAAAAGGCAAATAAAAGAACAGATTGATGAAGGTACATAAGAGCAGTAAAGATGAACAAGCTGAAAAATCATAAATCTTAGCCTGGCGAAGCGATCTCACGAACGCAGTGAGTAATCGTTGATCAATATTCTTAAATCAAATTGTATTTTTAAGCTAAAGTAATGAGTGTCAAACAAATTTATCAGCAAAATAAAATTTCGAAAATGAGAGCATATACCCAGACAAGCGATGGATTTTACGGGAAATTTGGTGGTGCTTATATCCCCGAATTACTTTTTAATAACGTGGATGAACTTCAAAAAAACTATAAAAAGATTATTCAATCACCCGAATTTCAAAAACAGTTTAAAATCTTGTTGAAGGATTATGTTGGCCGCCCTACCCCACTCTATTATTCACATGCTTTATCTGAAAAATACAAGGCAAGGATCTTTTTGAAGCGTGAAGACCTTAATCATACCGGTGCGCACAAGATCAACAATGCATTGGGACAGGCTCTGCTGGCCAAGATGATGGGCAAACGAAAAATAGTGGCCGAAACAGGTGCCGGACAACATGGCGTGGCAGCTGCAACAGCCTGCACACTGCTGGGTTTGTCATGCGTTGTGTTTATGGGAGAAACTGATATTAAACGGCAAGCACCCAATGTTGCACGGATGAAAATGCTTGGAGCCAGCATCATTCCATCGTTGAGCGGCACCAAAACACTCAAAGATGCCACTAACGATGCCATACGATACTGGATCAACCACGCGCACGACACGCATTACATCATTGGTTCGGTTGTGGGGCCGCATCCATATCCCGATATGGTTACCAAATTTCAATCAGTGATAAGTAAAGAAATTAAAAGTCAGTTGCTACAACATACCGGCGAGGCCGAACCTGATTATGTGATCGCTTGTGTTGGTGGCGGAAGTAATGCCGCTGGTGCATTCTATCATTTTTTGAAATCAAAAAAAACAAAACTGGTAGGTGCCGAAGCAGCAGGCAAAGGAATTCACTCGCATGAAACAGCGGCTACCCTCTCTATTGGTTCGGTAGGAATCATACACGGTTCAAAAACATACCTGATGCAAAACAACGACGGGCAAATAACTGAACCTTACAGTATTTCTGCCGGACTTGATTATCCGGGCATCGGCCCCCTGCATGCCTATCTTCACGAAACAAAGCAGGCGACTTATTTTGCGATAACCGACCAGGAAGCATTGAATGCTGCAAAAGAATTAATACAGTCAGATGGAATTATTCCGGCACTCGAATCGGCGCATGCCTTTGCCGTATTACCCAAAATGAAATTCAGGAATGATGATATCGTTGTGATCAATCTCTCCGGAAGAGGAGATAAAGATATGGATACTTACCTAAAATACATCTTATAGCTGGATTTACGGGATATGAAAAAAATCATAAAAATAAATTATACAATAAAAAATATTAAATCTGGTTTGCAAATGCCTGACTTTTATCTTTTTACTTTTGTCTTTTATCTTCTGCATGAATAATGCAGGTTAAACAGTTACTAAATGAGCACTTTACAACAAACCATCCTCAGAAATAAGCATGATAATTTATCTGTTTTTTTTACGGCAGGATTTCCAACACTCGAAAGCACGCAAGAGATACTGAAAATATTAAGTAATACAGCTGTTGATTTTATCGAGATAGGCATTCCCTTTTCCGATCCTTTGGCCGACGGACCTGTTATTCAAAATTCAAGCAAAATAGCTCTTCAAAATGGGATGACACTGGAATTATTGTTCGCCCAATTAAAAGAAGTTAAGCATAAAGTAACGAAGCCATATTTACTGATGGGCTATCTGAATAGCCTTCTGGCTTATGGTATAGAGGCGTTTTATCGGAAATGTAATGAAGCTGGCGTTCAACATATTATCATTCCCGATCTTCCCATGAACGAATATCTGAACGAACATAAACAATTCGCTGAGCGATATGAAGTATCACCTGTATTCCTGATCACACCAGATACTTCAGCAAAGCGCATCAATGAGATTGATAAAAAAAGTAACGCCTTTTTATACCTGGTATCAGGGAATACCACTACCGGTAACGATTCGGAAATGCAAACTGATGCCATAAGAAAGATAACGAACATGAAACTAAAAAATCCTGTAATCATTGGATTCGGGATCAGGAACAGAACCGGTTATTCGGAAGCTTGCAAACTGGGCAACGGAGCCATTATTGGCAGCGCTTTTATCAATGTTATAGCCAGCAGTAAAAATCTGCATAAGGATATTCCGCAATTTATTAGTCAAATTAAAAGATTGGGTTGAAAAGCTGAATTATACAGTTTCAATCTCTGGTTAGCATTTATAACTGAATTGCCCCCGCTATTTCACCATCTTCCCGTTGGCCATCAGGTGAATAATATTGAATGAAGAATCCATGATGAGGATATCAGCATCAAAGCCTTCCCTGATATGTCCTTTTCCTGGCAATTTGAGTATATCTGCAGGATTTGATGTAGCCACCTGCAATGCTTGTTCAAGTGGAATTCCATCCTCCATAACAGCTTCTTTTAATTCCCTTAGTATAGAAGAAGGTAATCCCATTTCAATCTTTATCAGTTTACCTGTTTCCGGATCAAAACCCGGCAGTGAACCACATGCATCGGAAGTAAAGGTGATATGATTCAACGGAACACCGCTTTCGAGAAGCATCTTCAATGCCTTTGAAGGCTTGATTTCTTCATCGGCATAGTAAGGATAGGAACTGGTGGTGATGTCTACATAGCCTTTCCTGCCATATTCTTTGGCGTCTTCAAAGATATAACTGTTGCGGTTGCAATGGGTTGGCAGGAATTGTCTGTATCCCATCTGGCTTAACGCTACCACTTCATGGATCGGACGGAAAGGATCCTGGGCATCACCCAGGTGCATATTAACTATCCCGGCTTTTCCACTGATCATACCGGCTACGCGGGCCTGGGCTGTAATCCTGGCTAATTCAGCAATGGATGGCACCGAAGAGCGATGGTCGGAAATAGCTATCTCCCCCACTCCGATGATTTCTTCGAAAAGTGTAATATCCCGCATGATATCCCCGGCAATGGTCGGAGGTGGAACCTGGTATGCGCCAGTGTACATCCATGCCGACATGCCCTGTGCCCGAAGGGTCTTCACCTTCATCAGCACGCTTTCTACGCTCCGGGTAATGCCATCTGTTCCAAGGCAACCAATAACAGTGGTTACCCCCGCTTCCAACATCATACTCAGCTGAAGTTCAGGCATCCGGCTTGTAGGACCGCCTTCCCCACCGCCACCTGTGATATGAACATGCGAATCGATCAGACCAGGTACAAGTGAAAGCCCGGTACAATCAATGATTTCTACTTCCACACCAGTTGGAGGTTCAATACTATCGGCGATTGACAAAATACTTTTCCCTCCCGTCAGCAGGTCTTTTTTACCAAGAAACTGGGGAGTATATAGGTTGGCATTTTTAAATAGTATTAGCATATATACATTTTTTATTGGCAAAGTTGGTGAAAATTCATGGTTGTTTGTTTTTTGTTTTAATTAAATTTTATATTTGCTCTTAATATTCGTAACCTATATTTTATGAATCGACTACGGTGGCTGACAATAATTCTTCTTCTTAGTTCGATAAATATTTATTCCCAGCCGGGTCGTCTCCTGCTTGTAGGCGGAGGTCCTGAAAAAAACGGAGCATCAAGTTGGAGCACTCCGGCTTACCGCTGGGCAGGGGAAGGGAAGAGAGTTGCAATTATTGGGACTTCAACCGGAAGCCTTGCTCCTTATTTTAAACAACAATGTGGTGCCACGTATGCGAAAGAGTTCGCCATAGACAATCGCGACAGCGCCAACAGCCAGGTTACCTGCGATACGCTCCTGACGTACCAGGTAGTTTTTTTCAGGGGTGGCGACCAATTTGAATATTATGATCTCTACCGAAATACGAAACTTCAGGATGCAGTAAACTACCTTTATAACAACGGAGGTACGATTTGCGGAACCTCGGCCGGGATGCATATTCTTTCCTCAATCGTTTTTACTGCCGAAAACGGCACTGTTTACCCATATGAGTGTATAGAAAATCCTAATAACCCGTATGTTACGCTGGCCGACGATTTCATGAATCTTGCCCCGGGTTTTGTGTTCGATACCCACTTTGCCGAACGTGCCCGTTTTGGCCGCATGGTAGGGTTCCTGGCAAATTACAGCATGGACAAAGGAATCGACATTACAGGAATTGGAATGGACGATATGACCTGCATGACGGTCGATGAGAACGGCCTCGGAACTGTTCACGGAACCGGCTGTGCCAACATATATATAGCCGGAAGTACTTATTCACTTAACGGAACCAAATTATTGGCCGACACCGTCCATGTTGTTCAATTGTTACAAGGATGTACGTATGATTTCAATTCACGGCAGGCAACCTTTAATACGCTAAGCAGGCAGATAAATGTTACATCAACAGAAGAAACCGGCAATTTCACGATACTCGCCAGCGGCAGCAACAGTCTTACTGATAACCAGTCAATGCTTGGCGAATTAATTACAGCCAATGGATTAAGCAATGACCCTGTTTTGTTGTTATCAGGAAATGAGGCCCAGGCAAATGCTTTCAAGGACAAACTTCTTCAACTTGGAGCTTCTGAAGTAAACATCTTTATAATCAATACGGGAACAGGAACAGATGCTGATCTCGAACAAAAAATTAACAGTACTGTAAAAATTCTGTTTCTATTAAACAGCACTGCAACATTCAACCAGTTTTTGAACACACCCAACGGAGAATTGCTCCGGCAAAAAGTTCACCAAAGTGGCATGATAACCGCTTTTGTTGGCGACGACTCCCGATACGCAGGTAAAACAGTAGTGGATAATTACCTTACTGAATATGCGTCGTACTATGCAGAACTCACTTTCAGTAAAGGATTATCACTGCTCAGGCATGGTGTAATTATGCCCAATACCTATCTTAATAGTGATATTTATGAAAATACCATAACAGCTGTACCTTATGCCATGGCACTGGATACACTGAAATACGGAATATGGCTTACCAACCATAATTACATGAAGTATATGCCTGTCGAAGGAAAAGCGACGCTTACGGGATTTGGAACCGCCCCGGTAATGGTGATCAGCAACGCAGGGACACTTGCCGGGTTTTCGAGCCAGACAGGCACCGGAAGCACAGGCTCGAAACCGCGCATGGTTGCCGGGTTTGAGCATTTGCAATTATCACTTATTGATTACACAACCCCTTATATTTTAGGGAATGTTCAAACTGCAGGCATTCACAATGCATCAAATGTGGAATTCGCGTTAATAATAACAAACCCGGTGAATGACATACTTAAGATCAGGTGGAATGAAAGTGATTATGAATGGGAAGTTATCAACCTGAGCGGCAAACGGCTTTTTCAGGGAAAAGCCGCCAAAGCATCGGAGCAAATAGACGTATCAGGGATAGGGTCTGGTATCTATTTGATTAAAGTGATCGACAGAAAAAATAGCAGGCTTACTCATGCTAAATTCGTAAAAGTTTAAAACTTCAGCTTCACCAATCGGGCACCAGCACATGAATAAATTTAAAATACTGTTTTCCTTAGTGGCATTGCTGCTGTTTCTCAGTGCAAACGGCCAATCTCTGCCACAGGGAAGCCTCGTTATAGTTGGAGGCGGACTTGAACATAACAACAAAAGTATATTTAACCAGATGATCGAACTTGCCGGAGGAACTGAGAAAGCTTCTTTTGCTGTAATCCCTTCGGCCAGTGGAGTAGCAATCCAATCATGGGTATTATTCCGGAAGGCTCTGATTTCTTATGGAATTAAACCAGGCAACATTCATCTCATAAACATTGCCATGGTTGATGATGACAGCACAACAGACGTGAATGAATCTACCTGGAGCAACAATGGTAACGATTTACAATTGGCTGGAATAGTCCGCGGATGTTCGGCGGTTTGGTTTACCGGTGGCGATCAGTCGCGCACTATAAAGACCCTTGTTAAACCTGATGGCAGTAATACGCCTGTGCTCGAAGCTGTTTGGGAAGTTTTCCGCTCAGGTGGTATGGTAGGCGGGACCAGTGCCGGAGCCGCCATTATGAGTGAGCCGATGATTGGCGCAGGAAGTAGCATGGGTGCACTTAAACATGGGGTTGTAACCGATTACAAGGGTGATGATTTTCCTGAAAGCGATGGCGTATTTCTTACCCATGGACTAGGATTTTTCCCGCTCGGAATGGTTGATCAGCATTTTAACACCAGGGCCAGGCTGGCACGACTCATCCTTGCTATGATGCATGAAAAGAAAACCCTGAACCTTGGTTTTGGTGTGGACGAAAATACTGCACTCATATATATAGGCAAGCAAAAAATAATGAAAGTAACAGGCACGGCAGGAGTTACCATTGTCAACACAGCAGATGCATCAATTTCGCACATTCAGAACCTTCCGCAAGTTGAGAATGTGATGATAAGTTACCTCGGTGATGGCGATGTTTATGATATAGGCACCAATACCATAATTCCCGCTGAAGGCAAAAAAAGCACTCTTGGTAATGAATATTATAACAATTCAAATACACTTCAAACAGGGATGTTTTCGGGCAATGCAACCAATTTTCTAAGCCTGATAACAGTGAGCCTTATTGATAACAAAGCAGTTGGCAAAGTTCAGAACATCAACTTAACGGATAAAGAAACAGGGTTCCTGGTAACGCTCAGTAAAACGCCTGAAAGCAAGGGATTTTACACCGACAAACCCGGCGGAAAAGACAGGTACACGGTAATCGGAATCAGGATGGATTTTTCACCGGTTAAAATAACATTAACACCAATCAAATAACAAACAAACCTCCTAACCAAACAATTATTCATATGCGAAAAACAAACTTTTTATTACTGATGTTTACATTTTTCATCAGTTCGCTATGGGCACAGACTATTCCGATACGTGGAACGGTTACCTCTGCAACTGATAAAATGCCTATTCCCGGCGTAACAGTGCAGGTGAAGGGCACCACAAATGGCACCATCACCGATATTAACGGTACCTATCAGGTGGATGCAGCCACCAACGCTACCCTGGTATTTTCCTTTATAGGAATGAGACTCCAGGAAATTCCTGTCAATGGCCGCAAACAGATAAACGCTGAAATGGAAGAAGACAGGGTCGATCTTGGCGAAGTTGTAGTAGTAGGGTATAACACTTCAAGTAAAAAACTGATCTCCGGATCAGTAGGAACGGTTAACGAAAATGAACTCAAAAATATTCCCCTCAGGACTATTGATGGTGTATTACAGGGTAAAGTCGCCGGTGTTTCTGTAAACCAGAATTCGGGTACACCCGGCGGCCAGAATGCCATTAAAATGAGAGGCGGCAGCTCCATCAATGCCAGCAACCAACCATTGATTGTTGTTGATGGTGTTCCTACTATTACCGGTAGCTTTGCACAGATTGGTTACCTCGGCCAGGAGATTGATGCTATGTCGGACATCAACCCCAATGATATTGAATCATTTACAATTCTTAAAGATGCTTCAGCAACGGCAATTTACGGTGCCCGGGCATCAAATGGGGTTATTCTTATCACTACCAAAAAAGGAAATGTGCAGAAAACCAGTGTTAACCTGAATACATCCTACGGATTGCAGACCATGCCGGCAGAAAGGATTCCTGACCTGATGAATGCAGCCCAATGGAACGAATTTAAAGGAACAGATGTTCAGGGTACGGATACCGACTGGATGAAAGAAATCCTGCAGGTAGCTCCAACATCAAATACTGAACTATCGGTGAGCAGCGGGAATGATAAGACACGTTTATATATTTCGGGTAACATATACACCCAGGACGGCACAGTAAAATCCACATCATTTAACCGTTATAGCGGGCGTGTGAATGTGGATCATAAATTAATGCGTGATCTGACAATTGGCGCTGGCGTTTCAATGACATACTCAGTTAACTACCGTGTTGAGGGCGATCAAACCCTGTATGGTCCACTGCCAAACGCCTTATCCATACCTGCCATCTTCCCGGTTTACAACGAGGATGGATCCTATAACGAAGATGGGCCTTATGCCAATCCAATCGCTATAATTAATGAAACAAAAAATGTGGCTTACACCAACCGTAACAACGGAAATATTTATCTCGAATACAAATTCCTGGATGGGTTCACTTTTACCACCAAATGGAGTGCCGATATATACAACCTCCGTGAGCATGAGTATGATCCGATTACAACGCGCCAGGGTGCAAAATACAACGGGCTTGGTATAGAAGGTACCACCTATGTAAGCAATCTTGTTGGCAGTAATGTGCTTCAGTATGTTAAAACTTTGAATAAAGTACATAATTTTGAAGCAATGGCAGGTTTAAGTTTCGAAAAATATGCCAGGCGCACCACCTACATCGAAGGGACAACATTCCCTAACGAAGATTTTCAGTACATAACTTCAGCCGCAACCATCAGGGCTGCCAGCGCAACTGCACTCGACAGGGGAATGACATCCTATTTCGGCCAGTTCAAATACAATTATATGTACAAGTATATCTTCACGCTTACAGCACGGGCTGACGGGTCATCAAAATTTGGTGAAAACAACAGCTTTGGTTATTTCCCGGCCGCTTCGTTTGCATGGCGTCTTACCGAGGAACCTTTTATGAAAAGCGTACCGGCTATCAGTGAACTTAAAATCAGGACCAGCATAGGTTTGACCGGTAATGACGGCATCAGTGATTTTGCATCACTCGGATTGTACGATGGCGGATATAATTACAACCAGCAATCGGGTATTGCCCCGACACAATTGCCGAACCCCGACCTGAAATGGGAAACTACACGCCAGATAGGACTTGGATTTGATCTTGGTTTGTTTAGAGACAGGATAAGCCTGATAGCTGATGCTTACTACAACAAAACCAGCGATCTGCTACTTGCCAGGCCATTACCACTATCATCAGGATTTTCTTCAATTACCTCCAACATCGGAGAGATGGAAAATAAGGGTATCGAATTTGTACTTAATACTGAAAACCTCCAGGGCGCATTCACATGGACTACATCTTTCAATTTCTCAGCTAACCGTAACAAGGTATTGAAAATGTACAACGGACAGCCTATAACCGACCTGGGGCGTGGAAATAACTGGGTTATGGAAGGCGAGCCTATCGGAGTTTTTGTCGGGTATAAATTTCTTGGAGTTGACCCAACAACAGGGAAAGAGGTTTACGAAGATTTAAACGATGATGGGGTAATCACAACCGATGACAGGGAAATTACAGGAGATCCAAATCCTGACTTTACTTTAGGTTTGACCAATACGTTCGGGTACAAAGGATTTGATTTCTCTTTTTTCCTGCATTCTATTTATGGCAACGATGTTTTTAATGGCACACGTATCTATATCGAAGGACCAACAGATCTTGACAATCAAACAACAAATAGCCTGCGCCGCTGGCTTAAACCAGGCGATGTGACTGATATTCCCAATATTGGTGATGGTTTAAAATCTTCAAGGTTTATCGAACATGGCTCATTTCTGCGCATCAAAAACGCTACTTTGGGGTATACTCTTCCAAAAGACCTGCTTAAAAAACTTTGGTTGAAATCAGCAAGGATTTACGTTTCAGGTCAAAACCTATACACGTTTACAACATACTCCGGTATGGATCCTGAAGTAAATTATTACGCCACCGATAATGTTATCATGGGTACTGACTTTTTTACCTATCCACAGTCGCGTACATTATTGGTTGGTTTAAACATTGGTTTTTAACACATAAATCTGAAAACGTATGAAAAAGATTATATTTCTCCTGTTTGCCCTGTCATTTACAATAATGTCGTGCAACAAAGTATTAGATGTAAAACCTACGGATAGCGTTGCGGCGGAAGATGCCATAAAAGACAAGGTTGGTGTGGAGCATGCACTTATCGGGTCGTATAACGCGCTCCAGGCTACCGGCCTTTATTACCTGAATGCTATTATTGTTGGCGATGTGGCTGCCGATAATCTTACACACACCGGCACCATGATGGAATATGGCCAGATAGAAAGCAAGCCGATACCTGCCGAAAACTCAATTGTGGAAGGTATGTGGTCAGGTGCTTACAATGGCATAAACTGTGTAAACAATATTCTGGTCCAGCTTCCTGGAATTGGTGACATTACACCGGCTGAATCCGATCAGTATGAAGGAGAAGCGCTGTTTATCAGAGCTTTACTTCATTATTACCTGGCCACCTATTTCGGCGGAGTACCCATACAAACCCAGCCTACACTCGACCTTAGCCATATTGATATTGCACGCAACACTTTAGCAGAGGTTTATGATCAGGTTGTTACTGATCTTACCATTGCTAAAACAAAACTTTCCAAAACTAAAGTAGTGGGCCGTGCTAATACGTATTGCGCTTCAGCCTTATTGGCAAAAGTTTATCTCTCAAAATTTCAACTTACTAACGACCAGCCATCATCTGCATTAGCAATAGCCTGGTCAGATACAGTAATCAGCAAAGGAGGCTATTCACTTGCCAATTATAGTAGTTTGTTCGATCCTAAGATCACCAATTCTTCAGAATCAATTCTGGAAATTGTTTACGATGTTCAGAACAACAATCGTTTTCTGGCACAATATTTCTTTTCGCGCGAATTGCTGGGAAGGTATGAGGTTGCACCCGAAAACGAATTAATACAGAGTTATGAGCCCGCTGACACATTAAGGCTTGCAGCTACGGTTGCTTATGATGTTAATAAACAACCGTATGGTTTTAAATATTCAGATGTTGCCGGCGGCACTGACCATGTTTATGTGTTCCGGCTGGCCGAAATGTACCTGATAAGGGCCGAAGCGCTTGCATATTCCAATGGCGATATTGCAAGCATTCAGACTGATATTAACACTGTTCGCAACCGTGCGGGTCTGGCGAATACCACGGCATCTACCATCCCCGATCTGAAACTTGCCATTGAGAACGAATGCCGCCATGAGTTTGCTTTCGAAGGCCACCGCTGGTCCGACCTGGTAAGGACCAAAAGAGCTGTTCCAATATTGGGAATTGATGAAAAATATACCCTCTTCCCAATCCCGCTAAGTGAAAAGCAGACAAACAATCTCATGGTACAAAATCCTGGTTATTAACACACTGTTTTAAAATTAAGAAAATGAAAAAACATCTGATATATTTTCTCATGTTGCTCCCGGTACTATTTATAGCGTCAGGATGCCAGAAATACGAAGTCGGTAACCCTTTACCAAGTACACTTGCTGATTTCACGTATAGTGCAACAAATGGCAGCAATGCTCCCTGCAAGGTTACTTTTACGGATAAATCAATCAGTGCTAACGGGTATTTATGGGATTTAGGCAACGGGCAAACTTCAACCGAAGCTAACCCGGTAGTGAATTATGATACACCCGGCCTGTATACCGTAACGCTCACCTGCACAGCTGTTAACGATGTGTATTATAACCAGCTTGTTAAAACTCAGGTTGTTAATATAAAAGATCCCAATGCAGGGCAGACCCAGGTGTTGTATTACACCACCAGAGGTCCTGTTGTTGGTGGGGTTCATATGGTAATTTTGAATGAAGATGCGCCGCTGGTGCAGGATTTCGAAGCTACTGATATGCAGAGGCCTTATGGCATTACAGTGGATACTGCGCACAGCAAAGTGTATGTTTCCGACTATTTGCTTGGCATAATCTACCGCTTCGATGCTGATGGAACGAATCCTGAAAAAATACTGGATTTAAGCGTTCCCGGGCAGGAAATTGTTGATTCACCCGAGGCTTTAATGGTTGTAGGTGATAAACTATATTGGGGCCGTCCAGGGGGTATTTACCGTTGCGACCTGGATGGGAAAAATCCAGAACTTTATAATCCGGCACTT
>Ga0315283_10002637_pt1 | contig 15065 bp, 17 predicted proteins | sample YL17G09_0_MG_FD_204541 | JGI IMG/M metagenome (GOLD analysis project Ga0315283, IMG submission 204541) | Sediment microbial communities from Yellowstone Lake, YNP, Wyoming, USA - YL17G09_0 | ecosystem: Environmental > Aquatic > Freshwater > Lake > Sediment | place: USA: Wyoming | collected... | reverse complement strand
TGCCTTTGTCGTTGAGTTGATCCTGGACGAGGTTAGTCCAATCGCCCGCGCTCAAGATGAGCGTTGAGACCCCATTCGCGAGCTTGCGCAAAGAGATGTCTCGACGCGTCTGGTAATCCTGAGCGGCGGTGAGCAAGTATGGACTGTACGGAACGTTCGTAACAAGTTTAGCCAGGTTACTCGTATCGTCCCATAACCAATCTGTCTCTGGCCCGGTAATGCCACGCAAGTCCCGCTGTTGATCGAGCACTTTGTGCCAAGGAAAATTACGCAAAGGATCGATGCCTCTGCCAGTAAGAGCGAGCCCCTCTGGATCGCCTGTATTGAGCAACGTCTGAATCGCCTGAAAAGCCGCGGCTCGCCGCTGCTGAAAGACTCGCGGAGTGAGCGGTGGATTCAGGTTATTCGGAATCTCCACCGTGAGTCCTGTCGACTTGAAGTCCGTGACGATGACCTCAGGTAGGTCGATGATTCGGTAGGGACCCCACTTCTTGCCTGCATCTCTGGCAAAGGCAAGCTCCGTGACAGGTACCGCCACTTCCGTACCCAAGCCGCCGCGATTCACCTCCTCGACCGTTGGGGTGTGACGCGCGTCAGGCTGATTATAGCCCAAGTTAAGATCGGGCTGATTGCCAATATTAAGCCCAGAAGGACGCGTTTGCGCAGGCTTCGCGTGGGCAGGCGCCGTCCGCACAGCACCAGAAGAAGCGTGAGGAGAGGGGGGTCGTGCGCCCCCTGAAACTTGAGGTCTAATAGGACGCATGATTATTCTCTAGCAAAACGATGAGTGAAGAGGAGCAGCTGAGAGGCTTTTGATCAGCCTTTGAGGATGTCTTTTCCGAGCTTGACAGTCTCGTAGGCTGCAATCGAGCCCATCGCGACACCTGCGCAGAAAGCTGTCAAGTAAGCGGCGTAGTCCGAGCCGTGAACCTGGAGTCCTTGGCTTGGAGCCGTTGCTGGGTCAAGGCGAAGGCCGAAGGTCTTCAGCGTGCTGTCGAGTGCCGACGAGAGGCCAGCGGACGCTCCGGTGCCTGCGCTTGGAACGATAATCATTCGTGACATGTGTGAGTCTCCTGTAAAATGCTGATGAAAATTTGAAAATCAGTTGAACCGGAACGAGCCGATCACTCTTTCCAGGCGCGAGCGCCGCCAATGAAAATCCCGATGACGGCGCCGACGCCGCCCATGGTCATCAGCACCTTGTTGATCGCCACGCGATTGCGAATCTCATCACGCGAGCCGATCTCGTACGGCACCTTTGCGGCAGGAATGGGACTCGCTGCCACGAATGGCACCACCACGGTCGGAGCACCTGCTGCGGTCGCTGGAACGCGTGTGCTAAAGAGCACTGCATCGCCACGACGGACGACAACGTCTGCTGCTGCATTGACTGGCAGTGGATAAGTGCCGTCTGCGTTCGCGGCGACTTGTGCGCCTGCGATGAAAACTTGCGTGCCAGCGGGGATGCCGTTGATTTGCATCACCTGACCAGCGGAACGAAAAACTTGCATGTTTGCCATTGAGAAATCTCCTAGGCAGAGACATTACCCCAGAAACCTATCGGAAAGCCAATCTATTTTGAGCGGCTTTTTATCGCATACATGGCGCTAGCGCCGAGCGCAGCGCCTGCCAAGCCTGCTGCAAGCGCACGATTCGCCGCAAGACCGCGCGACGCAATCGTGTCGCCAGATGGATAGCTGATGATCGCGGCCGCCACAACTTTGCGAAGGCGTCGCATTTCTAGATCATGCCTAGAATTCCACCCCGTCATGCCAAATGAAACGGTGTGAGCCGTAGCGGCTGAGGCTGCATGAGAGGCCGATGTTTTTTCATAAGCACCAACCGAAGTAGACCATGCAGCCCTGGAAGAATCAAAACACGAGAGAACGGCATGGTACACTTTATGGCTAGTCCTCTCAGAAGCGGAGGCTCCAATATAGCTTCTTTGATATTCGCTAACAGCCTCAAGAAAAGCATCGGAGTCAACGGCGTTAGCCCCAGCGCTCTTGACTTTTTTTAGCCCAGCGCGACCACGTACCCATGCTCGCGTAGTCTCAATCGCCTCGAAAGCCGTGTCTACATCTATTCCGGCAGGAACATACTCAAGCGCACTTTCCGACACTGCGCATGAACACCAAACGCTCAATTTTTTGTCCCATCTAGCCAGTCCTTCAAGTGCTGTCCGCGCACTTTCCTGCGACATCACCCACTCGCCTAATACGTTGCGAATTTGCAGTTCTGGCGTGCCGCACTGATGCGCAATATCGGATCGCTCCGTGAGCAGCAATGAAGCGTACGGCTTCCACTCAATGTCCTCGTCAAGCAATTCTGGACACGCGCTCGCCGCGAGCGCGACCAGTGCGGGGCCTGCGGTTCTCTGGCCTTTGGCCGCGAGTTGATCAACCACAACGGCCTTCCAGACGCGCTTGTCTATGCCAGAGATATTCATGTTCGCCTCGCAAAGTTCATGATGCCCGCGCCAATTGCAACTCCTGCGATGCCGGCGGCAAGCCCGCGGGCCGACACGAGTCCGCTTGATGGCGCGATGGCGTCTGCGGTAGGATACGTGCGAATGCCATGAACAATAGCGTCAAACAAGCCAATCTCCACGGCCTTTTCAGACGCTAGTTTACCTTGCCCTTTTTTGCGTCGTTTAGGATTGAAACCAGCAAGCTCATACCTTCTCACCAACTGAACAACCGCTTCTGGATCCACATTGGAATCCCCATCAAGCAAAACAGACGCGGTAGCTTCCGCAGCAATAATGTGCTGATACTCCTCGGTGTATGCTCGAAGAGTAGCAATCATCTCCATCACTTTGCCTCTGGCTTTTCGCGCCTCTACAAGCGAACCATTACCAAGCGCCCACTGCCGAGCTCGCTCAATTGCGATCCTTGGATCAGTCTCCCAGTCGAACATTTCCCGCAGCACCTTCTCGGCCACTGCGCATGCGCACCAAGTCGCAAGTTTGCCATCCCATAGCCAAATAGATCGGAGTGCCCGCTCCGGCTTCCCATGGGACATCACCGCCGCAACCACTGCATTGCGCACTACGTCTCGCGCCGCGGCGCCATGACATTCCTCGGCGATCGGGGACGACTCAATCTCCGAAAGCGTCCTGACTCGAATATCACCTACTCGAACTCGCTCAATCTGTTGCTTCACTTCGCTGTCGTGCAGAACCTCTGGGCACAAAGAGGCCGCGAATGAGAGAAAAACTAGGGATCCGCCAGACTTGCCTTCAAAAACAGCGTTAAAGGCAGCGTCGCTAATGCCGTAAACATTCCGCGGGTCGTGCTTCTCGATGGCCACTTAACTTGGTCTCACTTCGCCGATTAACGGCAGGCCGCGCGTCGAGAGCCAGGGTTCGACGTAGTGCAGCGGAATCAGCGAGTGCCCGTAGGCCGTTCGATGGACGAGCACGCGCGAGGCCCACTGCTCGGGGCTCGGCAGTCCCGTCGATCGATCCGCCACCACCTGGCCCATCGGGGCCAGGCTCTGCGCGATCTCAAGGCTGCGCCGCTCCGTGACGCCGTCTGTATAGATCGACACGAGCTTCCCTCCGCCACGAACGAACCGCTCGAAGGACGATACGTCCCCGTACAGCGCGTCCAACAGCAGGACGTCAGTGATCGTGCTCATCCCCCCACGATCAAGCACAACCGCTGTGGGATGGTAGCCGCCTGAGTGCGCTGCTAGCAGCACGCGACTCGGCGAGTCTGCGATCAATGAGCATCCGCAGTGAGGCCCGACATGCTCCCTTAGAACCTCATCGATCAAGGCCTTCAGCGCTCCTGGTCGAGTGAGCGTCCCAGGATCCGACAAGTCCTGCTCTACAAGCAGTTCTGGCATGATCAACACCAGGTTAGCTCGCGAGCGATCGACCTGGCCGACAATGTCGCTGTGCTGATGCGTCGGGCCATCCGGCCGGCACTTGCCCCTCTCGCTAGCTGCGATCACCGAGACGCAGGAGTTCCACCCGCGGAAGTACACCAGGACAGCAAATGGCGACCGCGGATCGAACCCGTCCGGCACGTGAACGAGGGCCGACGGATACCTCTGCGCAGGGTGCGGAGCAGTGCGAAGCGTTATCAGTTTGGTCATAGCCTTCATTCTTGGGCGAGCGACCAGATAAACAAGCAGTCCGCCTGCTACAAATCCCGCAGTCGCCGCCAGCAGCATCTTTGGATAGAGAGCCATCTTACCGCGACCTCGCAGCATACGCTGCGCCTGCACCAATCGCGATGCCCAGAGCGCCGGCGGCAAACGTGCGGCTTGATGCGAACCCTCGCGAAGACGCCACCAGGTCGCCCGTAGGATACGTGCGGATTGCTTGAGCAACGACTTCTCGCAAGCGAAGAAGCTCCCTCTTTACCTCTGCGCTTCGCTCCGGCCTTCCAGTGACAGAAACGGCAGCAGCCACTGCGACGAAACCAGCAGAATTCCTGACGTAAACAGGATTTGACTCAAGGGGAAGGTAAGTTGCATACTGGACGCTGTTAATTGCATCGTAAGCGGCATTAGGAGCGCCTCCGTAAGCCTCCTCGGTGTAAGCCTCGTCGCCAGCGTCGTTAACTTCGATCGCCGCATCGCCAACCTTCTTATCACTCGCGTCGCCTAAGACCCACCGTCGCGTCGTTTTGATCGCTATATGGGGCCTATCTTCATCGTCAGGCACGTACTTGAGAACCGTTTCGGCAACGGCGCAAGCGCACCAAGTCGCCAGACGACGATCCCATATCGCGAGAGATTCTAACGCCACGGCCGCATCCTTCTGCGCCATTACCCACGCCACCATCGCATTGCGAATTTGCATTGGTGGAGTGCCGCACTGTGCGGCAGTAGCCGATCTCTCGGTGTCGGCAAGCGACTTGTAGGGCACCCACTTCAAGTTCTCTTCTAGAAGCTCAGTGCACGCGCTCGCGGCCAGCGCGACGAGGCCGGGCGATGCCTTCTTTCGACCCACTACTTGTTTCCAAATGCGTGGATCAATACCTAGCGTCTTCATCGCGATCTCATCTCGTGAAGCACGATCGCGCCAATCGCGATGCCCAAGGCCCCTGCCACGATCACGTTGCGGCCCGTAGTGCCACCCGCGACGGAACCAGACGACCTTCCGAGGATCTTGCCAGAGCCGTGGATGCGATTCGCGTTGCCGTAACGATTCGCGGCGTCATATGGGTGCATGCCGACGCGTGCGCTCGAGATCGTCGTTTCAGCCCAGCGCCAATTCTCATTTTTCGCCTGGTTGGCCCACCACTCCCAATGCAGGTTTTTCTGCACACCACCACTCGGAGAGAGCAGCACCTGAGCTGTGACGTGGTTGAGCTTGGACTTGGGCTGCTCCATCCACACGAGCCGGGAGGCTATTCCAAGGCAGTCGCACATGGAAAGCAGCAGACTGGCGAGGTCCTCGCAGTCACCACCGTGAGCGAGCGTGTAGAGAGGCCCCTGATACCACTCTCCTTCTGGATCGTCGACATAGCCTACATCCTTCTGCAAAAACTCGAGCAGCGCATTGACCTGCGCTTCTTGCTTCACTGCGGGATCGCTGACTACTGGCTGTTTCATATACTTCGAGACCGCGCTTGATGCCGCTGCGCACACATCTCGAGAGCGGGACCCTGCAATCGCCATCGCCGTGAGAATGTCGACGCGCTCTTGCGGAGACAGCATGTCGGATACTTGGTAAGGGGCTAGCGTGAGATCGCATCCGCCGCGAGCTGCAGACATTTTGCACACGTCAATGCGAGAAATCTTGGTCATTGCGCGAGTTTCTCATGCGAGCGGCGCGCTGTCTAGACTTGCGTTGTTGTCTCAGAACGGCATGTTGTGCATCACGCGCAACAGCTGCTTGTTACACAACGGATCAATCCTGACGCGGCAACTGGCTAGGCTATCGTCTTGCAGCGTACATCGCGCCAGCGCCGAGCAAGAGGCCTGCCGCCGCCGCCAGCCGATTGCGAGCTGCGGTCCCACTTGACGGACCAGATAAATCGGCACTCGGATAGTTGGTAATTGCGTTTGCGACAACTTCGCAAAGGCGCTTTAGCTCAGCGTCACGCGCTGCGTGCCAGTTTGATTTGTCGCTCTCATAATCAAAGCCAGCGGCGTAAGCCATGTAGTCGGCCGCATGCCTAGCTGCATCGCCTGCATAACCGACATAACCATAACCAACACGCTCATCAATGATCCCATCGGCAGGATCTAAAACAGCTAATCCTGCATAAAATCCAGTCATATCGACAGTCTCTATCGAATCGATAGCAGGTTGCCTGTATCCGCTCTGATGGAATGCAGAAGAAACAAACCGAAGTAGGCGTACCTTCATCGCGCCCTCACGAGCTATCCGCACCTGCTCTATCGTCGCGCGGCCAGAGGCCCACGCGCGAGCTGTTTCGATCACAAGACGCGGTCGGCGTTCACCAGCAGGAAAAAAATTAAGCACGGTTTCTGCAATCGCGCATCCGCACCACGTCGTGAGCTTGTGATCCCACCTCGCCAAGTCATACAAGACATCGATCGCATCATTGCCCATTATTGCCCACTCAGCCAATGCTCTGCGCACGACTGGTTGAGCAAAGTCTCCGTAACACTCGGTCGCGACATCGGATCGCTCTGTGTCATGCAGCGACTCAAAAGGTTTCACCTGAATTCGTTCAGATCTTCTACGCCATCCATCAGAAAGCAGCTCGGGGCACTGGGCCGACGCCAATGCGACCAACGCAGGCGTTACTACTTTGCGTTTGCCGATTACCGCCTTCCACACGCCCGTATCAACTCCGTACATCAGGGTCTCCTCGCAATGTACATCGCGCCCGCGCCGAGCGCAGTCCCTGCAGCAAACACTGCAACCGTCTTGCCGATGCCCACTCTGCCCAGCAACGTGCCCGATGCGCGCGACGGCTCCGCAGGAAATCCCTCAATGGCGTGTAGAGTGACCGTAAGAAACTCCCCTGCCCCTTTTGCGGCTACACTCCCAATCTGAAAAAACGTCTTCTTCCAATTGTTGGATTCAGCCTCATAGATCTCCTTTTGGCTCATTCGCAAGAGAGGTTCTGGAGGCGGCATGATAACCTCCCTTGCTCTCCGCAGAAAGTTACGAAAAGGCAAGAGATCTCCCCGAAAATCTCGGGCGTAGCTGTAGTCTCCGTCCGTCTCGCGCTCCCCACTGCTCATCTCGAAATACCTATCGCTACCAATAAAATCATCGACACGAGCCGCTTCTGTCTCGCATTCTACGATAGCGTCCATCGCCTTTCGTCTTGACGATTCGTCCCCAAAAGAGATCCATGCCTTCACTTTCTTCACGCAAGCTCTCGTAAAGACTTCGAATGTCCACGCCGGCCGTCGTGCCCAGATTCCCAATTCAAGCACTTCTTTTTCTTTAAAGAGCGATTCAATCAGAGACGCTGCGCACCAAAGCGCGAGCCTGCGGTCAAGAGGCATGATGGCCCCAAGGCGGGCATAAAACAGATCAGGACTCTTGGGATGTGCTCCCTCTTCTAAATAATCGAAGCCGCTTGTCATCCATACCATCAACGTTTGCCGTAGAGCGAATGGTGGCAAGTCACTTCGTGCCGCAGATATCCGCGACTCTGCCTCAGAGAGGGATGTTGGGAACAAAATGAACGGCACCCCGCCAATTGCGAAAGGCGGCTTGATTACCTCTTCGATCACATCGAGAGCCATGACCGATGGCGTCTCAAGAGCCAGGGCCAGCTCTCTCGGTGTTACGGTGAATTCGTCAAATGCACCAGATACAAAACCAAGTCGGTTAAGTCTTCCATTGGCCCTCCCGCGAATCCCGTTTTCCCCAGAAAACGCAGCCCATGTCCCTTGCTCGATGTACCGATAGAACTCGCTCGGCGCTTCCCTTGGATCGCGCGCCGCTCCGCTCGGCTTGCCGATCGCCCTTCCCTTGCGTGCCATTAGAGCCACCCCTGCCTCTTCGCAACATGAGCGGCACCCGCGCCAAGCAGCAGCCCCGCTCCAGCCGCGAGAAGCGCTGATGAGGTTGCGCTGCCAGATGGAACCACCAGGCCACTCGGCATCTGCGAAAGATCTACGCTGCGAAGAGCACGATAGGCCTTCGTCCTCGGCGTGCGGGTGGCAGGATCGATCCAGATGTGCACGGCAGCAAACTGGATAGCTCCTCGGAAACGATCATCGCGGATGTCTTTGCCCATGCGCGGATTCCCTGTCGAATCGGCTATGTAAAAACCAGGGTGAACCACGCTCCATGGATCATAACGAACGTCGATAGCAGAGGCCTCGTCAGGGACGATGGAGCCCGCAGGAGCATAGAATCCATAGAACCAAGAGTGGACGTTCTTCACACGTTCGATACGTGCTCTAGCCACATCGGATTCCCTGATGTGCAGGCGTGCCCCTAGCAGCCAAACGTCCTGAACTGTAGCAACAACGCGGCCTTCCAAGTGGCTGTAAATGGACCAGGCGAGAAAGATGGTTTGGCATGGCTTCATGCCGTTTTTAGGCTCTATCGGTGCCTTTTTCACGTTCGGCCTCACATCAATTAGGCCGACGTCTGCTGGGATCTTGTCGGGGAATCTCCTTTTCGTTCCTGGGCGGGAGGAAGGCTTACTTCTCCTCCTCCATTCCCTGGGAGGATTCACGGGAGGCAGTTTGCGTTTAGAGCACGGATGGTCGGGATCCGTGACATTTCTGAGTGCTGAGCGATCCACTGTGGGAGAAGCCATGATTGATTGTACCGCACAAGAAGCCTCGAGTAAATCAGTCGTTAACGCCTCGCCAAGTGCATCGCGCCTGCTCCAATCGCCACGCCGATAGCACCTGCTAGGAGGGGAGTTGATCGCACAGTCGCGCCCGAAGATCGCTCTCCATCATCCGCAGGAAAATCGTGAATAGCGCCCGCTACAACTTCACACAAGACCGCGAGTTCTTTGTCATAAGCGCGCCACCACTGTTTTCCGTCACCAGAATAATTGGCAGCAGCAGAGCGAGCGGCAACGGTGCCGGCCACACCTCCGACAAGCTCCTCAGCGCAGGAGATATTACTGTCTGCAGCAACTGCCTCGGCAAGAGAAAGAACCGCATGATTAGTGGTGTTAAAAGCGGAAGCACTCGCAGCAAGTCGAGCGCTCTTCTTAACCTGATCTACGGTCGCCCGGCCCACGACCCATCGTCGTATAATCTCTATTACGGATTTGTACCTGTCGCTTTCAGCGCCGATGCGATTAAAAGTTGTTTCCGCAACAGCGCATGCACACCAGATGCCCAGCTTATGGTCCCATTCTGTTAGAATACTTAGAGCAAGCCCTGCGTCGACACGAGACGTCGCCCACTCGGCGAGTGCATTGCGAATCACTACGCTCGCAGAGTCGCCGTGACACTCGAGCGCTATGTCAGACCGCTCCGCTTCGGCGAGCGAGTCGAACGGTTGTTTGCGGATGTGACCACGTCTGTCGTCTGAACTTTTCGAAGCATAATCAGGAAGAAGCGCAGCGCACTGACTCGCAGCTAGCACTATGCGCTCAAGATTTTGGGTCTCTTTGCCAACAACCGCATCCCACACTCGCTTGTTGATACCAAAGGTAGTCATCGCCGCCTCGCCAAGTGCATCGCTCCTGCGCCGATCAGCAGGCCTGCTGCGCCGGCGATAAGTCCGCTGCGCGACAGTCCGCGCGACGCGTTGATCATCTCGCCTGTGGGGTAGCTAACAATGGCCCCAGCCACGACAGTGCAGAGTCTCTTGAGCTCTCCCTCAGGATTAACGGAAAGCTTCGTTGCAGAGTTAACGACGAAAGCTGCCGATCTGACAACCTCGGAATGATCGGCCCTGCTATTCGCGATCATGCTAATCGCATGATACGCAGGAAAGTACGCCTCTCCAACAGAAGGGATGGAGGACATGATCACATCCATAACGCCGGACTGCGCCTTGATCGCATCCTTCATCAAGAATCTACTCGTTCTGCTCGTTGCGTATTCTCGAGCAATTTTGATGGCCATCCGTGCACGACCATCGACCGCGGGCGCGTATCGGAGAGCTGGATCTGCGATTGCGCACGCGCACCAAACGCCAAGGTCCTGATCCCACTCTGTAAGCATGCGCAAGAGATATCGTGCGTCGTCAAGAGATTCAGCCCACTCGGCCAATGCGTTGCGAATCGTGAGGGGAGAGGTTCCGCATTCCAAAGCAAGTGCAGACGATTCGGTTGCCGCGAGAGACAAGTAACTATACAGAATTCCGATCTCTCCGAGAATCTCAGGACAGAGGCTAGCGGCCAGCGCCAAACGCTGAGGAGTAGGGATCTTGCTGCCCATGATCCTGTCCCATACGCGTCGATCGATGCCAAAGGTATTCATGACTTCCTCGCAGCACGCATGATGCCAGCTCCGATCAGCAGGCCTGCTGCGCCGGCGACGAGCGTGCGACCGCCCACAAGGCCGCCAGACGCAGTCGTGTCGCTAGTTGGGTAGCTCATAATTGCGCCGGCGATGACCTCGCGAAGACGGACTAGCTCTGCGTCTCTCGCGGCCTCCCACTTAGAATCAAGGAAGCTGGCCCCAGAAGCATAGGCAGCGGCTTGGGCTGCCCAATAGGCCGCATAGCCAGCGTCAGAACGATCCGAACCGGCTTTGAAAGAATTGCTGGCGGCGTAATAGGCGGCATTGGCAGCGCCCACGTCATTACGTACTTGTCTTTCACTTGTTCGGCCCATTACCCATCGTTGCGCCAGCTCTATTGTGATACGTGGTCGACTTCCTCCCTTAGCCCGGTACTTGAATGCCGTCTGCGCCGCATCCATTGCACACCAAGAGGCTAACTCACGATCCCAATAAGAGAGACTGCGCAACGCCTGCTCCGCGTCTTCCTGCGCCATAGTCCACTTGGCTAACGCGTTGCGAATCACCACGCTCGCAGACCTATCGTGACACTCGCGCGCGACCGTTGAATTTTCGGCTTCATGCAGCGATCGGTACGGCATCCAGACAACAAAACCCTCTGAGTCCTCTTCGGATTGCTCCGTCAATTCGCCGAGTATTGCAGGGCACATGCTTGCGGCCAGCGCGATGCGGTACGGCGCTTCTTCCTTGCCGAAAACAACGACCCTCCAAACGTCTTTGTCTATTCCATACTTACTCATGACCGCCTCGCAAGATGCATAGCAACGGCACCGGCCGCAACGCCTGCGATACCGGCAGCGAGCGTGCGGCCGCCCACAAGGCCACGCGACGAAACAAAGGACTCTCGACGGGGATACGTGTGGATCGCGCCGGCGATGACCTCGCGAAGGCGCTTGATCTCATCAACCGTCGCCATTTCCCAAGCTAGGCCATTCTTGGTCGTGGCGTAGGCCGTAGACTCCGCCGCGGCCGTTACCGCACGAACTGCTGAGCCTGATGGCCTAGAAGAATGGCAAATAGAGACCGTTGCTCCGACAGAAATGAGTGCATAATAGCCGGCGCTGAGCGAAACGTTTCTAGCCTCCGCATTCTCTGCTTCTATGGCATACGTCACTCTGCCTATGGCGTCGTCCGAGCTGCGCACGTCCGCCAAGGTCGCCTCCCCACGCACATATTTTCGCACAGTGTTTATTGCCGCAAGAGCAGCCGTTCTGCGGCTGGGGCCAGCACACTTGAGTGTGGTCTCCGCGACAGAACAAGCGCACCATGCCGCTAAATTTCGGTCCCACTCGGCCAGCATCTCTATCGTATTTGTAGTGCTTGCACGCGTCATCACCCATGACGACAGCGCATTACGGATAACGACGCTACCGTCACTTCCATGGCACTCAGCCGTGACGATTGACTCCTCCGCAAGACGCAGAGAGTCATATGCGTTCCAAGAGATAAGTCCCCACTCGTCGGGTTCCGACTGTTCCGTCAGCTCACCAAGAACCGCAGGACACAAGCTCGCAGCCAAAACAAGACGCCCAGGCGTCACCGCGAGCCCCTCGAAGATCGTCTCCCACACCTCGTTATCGATGCCGTATCTGCTCATAACTTCCTCGTAATATGCATAGCGCCTGCGCCAAGAACGGCGCCTACAAGCCCTGCAAGAAGCGGTTTTGATCGTCCCAGAGCGCCAGAGGATCCGCCTTCGATGTCTGCAGGGAATTCATGAATAGCGCCTGAAATTACTGTGCACAGCCGCGCCAGCTCCTGATTCTTCGCTCGAAGCCACATGTGAGCGGCGGCCTTCTCGGCCACTATGTTAGAAGCGCTCACAGCAACCGCTTCGGCATAGGTAGACCTGCTGAAGCCAGTGTCTTCGGAAACGGCAGAATAAGCCGCAGAAGCCACAGCTGCAGATGCCTCTTCCCGGTCAAAACTCCTCCTGAACTCAATCGCCTCAGCAAGCCGATAGACTCTCGCCATAGGCAGCCGACCGGCGATCCATCCTCGCGTCGCGTCGATGGTTTTGCGCAGCAATTCATCGCCTGGCACGGCGTAAGGAAGGACCGTCTCCGCCACCGCACACGCGCACCAAGCGCCAAGTCTTGAGTCCCATTCGCTCAGGCTTTTAAGTACACGTCCTGCACGCTGCTGGGCAATAGACCACTCGGAGAGAGCGTTGCGGATCGCCACTCTAGCGTTATTGCCGTGGCATTCGATCGCCTCGTCCGAGCGCTCTGTGTCAGCAAGCGATGAGAATGGCGCGCGAATAAGATGACCTCTTCTGTCATCCCAGCTCTCCGCGTCCTCGTCAGGAAGCATCGCGGAGCACTGCGCAGCCGCCAGCGCAACGCGGCCAGGAGGAGAGGCGATAGGCATCAATCTCAACTCGTCCCACACGCCCCTATCGATACCAAAGGTGTTCACAATTTCCTCGCAGCACGCATGATGCCAGCTCCGATCAGCATGCCTGCTGCCCCGGCGGCGAGCGTGTTTCGTGATAACCCACGTGACGCGTCGACCATCTCGCCTGTCGGATAGTTGATGATCGCGCCGGCAACGACTTCACAAAGACGCTTGAGTTCTGCGTTGCGAATGCGTTCCCATTCTGACGTGGCGTAGGTGGCGTTGGAGGCGGCGTAGGCGGCGTAGGCGGCGGCGGCGGAGGCGGAGTAGGCGGCGTAGGCGGCGGAGGAGGCGGAGTAGGCGGCGTAGGCGGCGGTGTAGGCGTAGGCGGCGGAGGCGGCGTAGGCGGCGGCGGCGGTGTAGGCGGCGGTGTAGGCGTAGGCGGTGTAGGCGTAGGCGGTGTAGGCGGCGTCGCCAGCCTTCCGCACGTCATCAATTGTCGCACGGCCCATCACCCAGGAGCGCGTAGTTTCAATCGCGACACGCGGCCGATTCTCGCCAGCAGGAGCATGCATCAGCGCCGTTTCTGCGACCGCACACGCACACCAGGCGCCGAGCTTGCGATCCCACTCGGCGAGCGCGCGAAGCGGCGTTTGCGCATCGTCGTGACTCATCGCCCACTCGACGAGCGCATTGCGTACGACCACTCTCGCGTTGTCCCCATGACACTCAATCGCGACGTCGGACTGCTCTGTCGAGTGCAGTGAATCGTACGTCGCCCATACAATACGTTGATCCGATTTGCGTGGCAGTCCTTTGTTTAGCACGCTCGGACATGCGCTCGCCGCAAGCGCCACGAGAGCGGGGCCGACAGTCTTTTTTCGTCCGACGACCTCTTTCCACACGCGCAAGTCAATGCCGTACGTATTCATAATTTCCTCGCAAGATGCATAGCGCCTGCGCCGATGATCGCGCCTACAACAGCCGCTCCAACCGCGCTGCGTGTGATGCCGCCCGACGGATTGATCATCTCGCTTGACGGGTAACTAATGACCCCCTGGGCGACAACATCGCGCAGGCGAACCATCTCCGCGGCTTGCTCAAGCTTCCATCTCGGATATTCAGAGTCAGAGCCAACAATAGACGACGCATAGGCCGTAGAGGCATAAGTAACGGAGGCTCCGGCGTAAGCAGGGCCAGAAGTGGCGGATCTGAGGACGGAGTCGATAGCGCAGCTCGCCGCATAAAACGCAGAGTAATATCCGCGAAATTTTCTCCTGCGAAGATCCGCGTCGCTCCGAGCGAGCTCCGTCGCAGTGTCCTTTGTCGCTTCGGAAGCTTTCAACATGTCTTCAAATGTCGCGTCGCCCAAAAGCCACGCGCGGCCAGTCTCAATCGCTACACGGGCTTGGTTTGTTCCTGTAGGAATGAGCATGAGACACGATTCCGCAACGGCACACGCGCACCACAAGCCGAGCTTGCGATCCCACTTTGCGATCAGCTCAAGAGCTGTGCGAGCCTCCTTCTGCGCCATCACCCATTCAGCCAATGCGTTGCGAATTTGCACCGCAGACGTACCGCACTGAACGGCAACCACCGAGCTCTCTGTCTCGGCGAGAGAGTCGTGCTGGTTCCAGACGACCGCGCCATTCCGTAAGGCGTCCCACTTGTCAGATCCAGAAAGCTCTGCGTACTGCTTTCGAGAAATCGCCTCACCTAGAATCTCGGGGCACGCGCTCGCGGCCAACGCGACGAGGCCAGGAGTCGCCTTCCTTTTTCCGAGCACCGCTCTCCAGACGCGAGGATCGAGCATCTTGACGTAGGAGTCAGGCTCTCTGCGATTGCTCATGACTGCCTCGATGCGCGCATCAGGCTGGCCGCAATCAAAGCGCCAGCTACGCCGGCGGCGATCATGCCTGTTGATAAGCCGCGCGACGGCTCGACCATCTCGTCCGTGGGGTAGTTGATGATCGCTTGCGCAATCACTTCGCAAAGACGGGCGAGCTCTGCGTTGCGAATGCGAGTCTGTCCTGGCCATCCGGCGGCGGCGGCGGAGGCGGCGGCGGCGTAGGCGGCGGCGTGGTTGGCATAGGCGGCGGAGGCGGCGGCGGCGGAGGAGGCGGAGTAGGCGGCGTAGGCGGCGGTGTAGGCGTAGGCGGTGTAGGCGGCGGTGGCGGCGGCGGAGGAGGCGGAGTAGGCGTTCCGCACGTTATCAATAGTCGCACGACCAAGTATCCACTGTCGCGTAGTCCAGATCGCAATGCGTGGTCGATCCTCTCCCGCAGGAACGTGCTTGAGCGCCGTTTCCGCTACTGCGCACGCGCACCAAACGCCGA
>Ga0315283_10002633_pt1 | contig 15073 bp, 12 predicted proteins | sample YL17G09_0_MG_FD_204541 | JGI IMG/M metagenome (GOLD analysis project Ga0315283, IMG submission 204541) | Sediment microbial communities from Yellowstone Lake, YNP, Wyoming, USA - YL17G09_0 | ecosystem: Environmental > Aquatic > Freshwater > Lake > Sediment | place: USA: Wyoming | collected... | reverse complement strand
GAGCACTTGAGCCGTTTTTTCGTCAGTCTCGTCGGGAAGACCAACAGCGATCCGACGACGACGGATTCGACACCGTCCTCGAACTCTTAACGAGTCGAGGGCACTCTCTGATTGCCCTGTTGGACGAGTATCCGATTTCGACCGTGCATGCCTTGGCGAAGGCCGCATCGATCAATAAAGCGTACGACACATTGTCGATGTCGAGCGCAGTGGCCGCAGGCGCAGTACACGCCGTGGAAGCAGGCTTTGGTGGGAAGAGCCCTAAGGCGCTCAAGCGATATCAGGACGGGTTGTTGCGGCAAGTCCGTCGTCAACAGTCGAAGGGCAAGGGCGTCAGTAAAGACGCACAGACATTGTTCAGTGGGTTTGCTGGTGTAGCGCCGCAGGAGAAGGGCAATGGCAGACGTCAAAATAAATCTGGAGGCGACACATAAAGAGTTTCTCGCGTCGATCACCGCTGCCTCGAAAGCGACGACGACGCTCCTCGATCAGTTACAGAAGATGTCCACCGCGCATACGCAGGTGGGCGCAGCCGCGACGAAACAAGCCGCCGCGACGAACAGCGCGACCGCCGCCACCACACAAAATACACGGGCGACCCAACAGAACGCCGGTTCCATGCAGACGCTCGGCTCGGCTATCGGGAAGACGGTCACAGGGTATCTCCTCCTGTTTGAAGCCGCAAAGAAAGTCGGGCAGGCGCTCTCTGGTACGTTTAGCGCAGCCATCACCAACATTGACGACTTCAAAAAGCAGACCATCGGGACCGCTGCCGCCATCACCAACATTCGTGACGAGACACAGACGGTTGGACAGACGTGGAGTCAAGTCTTCGAGCAAAATCTGAAGTCCACTATCGGGACGTTCCTCGAACTGGAACGGCTCTCGGCTCGGTACTTCTCGTCATCCATTGACTTACAACTCGCGTATAACGCCTTCGCACAACGAGGGATTATTATTCGCCGGAGCGAACTGGAGCAACTCGCGCAGTTGACCGACCTCATCTTGCTGTTGACACAGGGGCAGCAATCCACGATCCAGGTCCAAGAAGAAATTCGTTCACTCATCAACGGCACGTTACGACCGACTGCCCAACTCGGACAACTGTTGAAGTCCTATGGGAAGGATATCAAAGAGGTCGGGGCAGAGATTCGTGCGACACAGAGCTTGAAGCCGCTTGAAGGCGTGCTACGTGGCGCGGCGCAAGCGACGCACGAGATTCAGACAACATACCAAGCTATCGTGAACGGGTTTGACGTGGCGATCCGTCAGATCGGTCGTATCGGCGGCGAACAATTCTTCAGCCAGATTACGGGAGTCATTCAACGATTCACGGCGTTCTTGAATGCGAACCGTGAACGTATCTCCGGCTTGTTCGCAGGGGTAGGGGCTGTCGTCGGAAAGGCCCTCGAACAGGTCGAGCAATTTGTTGAACAACTCTTGTCGAGCAATAGTGCGGCAGGCGCGGCAGCGGGGCCGTTTATTCGTTTCGCAGCCGTGATTGAGGCGGTGGCGTTGACCCTCTTTGAGACCGTCAAAGTGATCGGTCTCCTTATCCGAGATATTCCGCTCCTCATCGATGCGTTAGTGACAGGCTTGAATGAAGTCGCGCCCGCGAGTGAGCGAGCCTTCAGCCCCACGAAGGCTATCATCGCAGGGCTCAAAGTCATTGCGTCTTCGATCATCCCAGGCTTGTCGTTAGTGACAGATAAGACGGGAGGTCTGCACAAGGCACTCGCCATTATCCAGGCCGACTTTGCGTCTATCGGGAAGAGTGACCCATTTGCCAATATGAATAAACGTGTTGAGTACTTAACGGGGATCGTGAACAGGGCGGCAGCAAACGCCAAGAAACTCTTTGAGACAGGGGCCGGTGACGCGCCTTCCCCAACAAGTATCGCCTTCAAAGCGACTGCGGAAGAAAATGCCGAAGTGAAAAAGCTCTCGGCCACCTTGAATGCTGCGAAGATTCAGGCGGCTCGCGCTGATCGGCTTGCCGCGTTGATTGATGTGTCCACCAGTATCGACTTAGATCTCCAACAGGCCCGTCGCAGCTTTGCATTGATCGAGCAAGGCTTTCGAGTTTCGGGGGACAGTATCGTCGAGTTTCGATCCGAGTTGCAGGGAGTCGCGTCATTTATCCAAGATAACTTTGTGGGGTTGGCGAAGGGGGAAGTGGAAGACTTCTCGAGGTTGGCTGGCTCGGTCTTGCGAGTGAACAAAGATATTGCGGCGAGCTTGTTCGCGAACCTGAACCTTCAATACCAAATTGCGTTGAAGGGATTGGAGCAATTCAAACAAGAGGCTCAGGTCAAGGCAGATGAGGTTGCAGAGGTTGAGGTTGCGCCGATACAGGCCCAGGCCCTCAATGCTCGGAATGACGCAGAGGAACGCTACACAGCCTTGCTTGCGACCAACCAAGCGTTTGTGGCTGACGCGGAGGCCGCGTTAGCGAAAGCAAAAACTGGACAGGACTCACTCAACATCTTACGTGAAGAGGCCAATGTCACACAGTCTCGTGCGATTGCTCTTTCAGGTCAGGTCTACGCCGAAGATCGACGGGCGTCTGAGCTACGAAAAGCTGACCTCTTAGACCTTCTCGCTATCGAGAACCAGTCACGGATAGACGCAAAACGTGATGCGTCAGTGGCCGTCGCGCGACGTACAATTGAGTCTGATCGACTTAGGATTCTTCAGCAGATTAACTTTGAGTCGGGGAAGCTGTTCCAAACGAATGTGAAGATTGCGGGCATCGTTGCCCAACAGAACAAAGATGTTGCGGAGGCTTCGCCTCGTACGCCTCTCCAAACGACCTTATCAGGAATCACCGCAGTCAGAATGGTCCTCTCACAAGAATTTGCGCGTGCTCAGGCACAGTTTACGACACTAATCGAACAACTCGAACGGGACATCTCAGGGGGAGACATCGGTAAGACACAGCAACTTGACGAGGTACTCTCACAGAAACGTATCACGGACGAATTGATTAAATTAAGCGACACGGCGAATAAGTCAGCCGTGAGCCTTGCCTACTTACAGAACGCCATTGAGTCTATTCAGGGGGCTGTCCAAGGGACCGCTGACCTCCTCATCTCTGGGTTGACGCAGGCCTTTGAAGGGAAGAGTACCGACTTCCTCCGAGGGTTTAAGAGTATCGCGGATTCTCTCTTCAAGGATTCACTGAAGAATTTTGTTGATTCTATGAAGACCAGTGTGGCTTCAGCGTTCCAAAAGCTGGCTCAGTCTATTCCTGGGGAGATGGGCAACACATTGGGACCCGCGTTTCTCGCTGGCTTTGCGCTCATCGCGTCCTTCGTGCTTGGCCAGTTGCTGAGTGGCGGGAGTTCCGGTTCAGCGGGTAACCCGCAGGTTGGAATCCAAAGCACGGAGCAAGTACGTGGGCTCATCGGCGGTGAGACACAGATCCCCATCGGGATGATCGGGGAGAGTCTCCAAGACGCCCTCGTCCCCACAAACCTTTTACTGAGCCGTATTGCCGCGGGCGTGGATCGTCTGAGCTTCGGTGGCATCGATCCCTCGGTGATCGAGTCAACCATCTCGCAGTCTATCTCTGACGCCCTACAGATACAGCTCTCGGCAACATAATGGCTGCGACGATTACGATACCAGTCCACATCCGAACGATTAAGGGCGGGGGCACGGTCACCTACCGCGGGAGTGTGTCTCGCTGTATTTGGTGGGATCTTGTCGGTGTTGATACCGGTGTGGAGGGCGCGGCCTACGGCACGATCTCGAATGCACAGCACGTGACAGATGCAGGCGGCTACGCAACTGTTGTCTATCATGCACCAGTTGCGGACCCAGGCGCGAACAGGATGGACCGAATCAAAGTGTACGAATCAGTCTCGGTGTAGCCATGCTCATTAAACTGTACCAAGCCATAAGTCCAACGATTGTTGACGCGATAGACGCCTTCAGTTCGGTCACAGGTGGATGGTACCAACCACGGTACGACGCCGCGTGGTATGCTGGTTCGAGCCACCTTTCACATACCTTCCGCATCTTTCGGTCAGGTGAAGTGGTACGTATGTGCGGTGGGACAGGCCGCGTGCCTGGCTACGACGCAGATCTTGACCGTGTATTTTCATACACGGTCGGCACGGCCCCACTGAACCACGACCCGATTGGCCAGAAGCACGACCCCGCTCGGGCGGGGGCTATTACCTACACAGGCCTCGTGCTGGCGGGCTACTCATGGCCATTTGTGTGGCACGGCTACTATTATACGATAGCTGGGTCCACCGTCTCGAAGCGCGACCTGGCAACGGGCGCAGCGGTGACCACCTACACCCTCACCGGCACACTCTCATTTCCTGGCGGTGCGAGGCTACACATCACTCCAGAAGGTACGCTCATCGCGTGGGTTGACAACGGTACGTATACCGTCGTACGGTTTTACGATCTCTACACCAGCACGAATCTCTACGAGTCGTGTATGGAGCGCATGCGGTTTGTGTTTGTGGACGCCGTACACCAGAACATGTGGGGTGTGCGCTTGTCAGACTCGATCATGCAGACCTACAGTTTTGATGTGGCCCCGTCTGTCTTCAATCCGTTTACGCTCGGAGCCAATAGGAGTCGGTATCGGCAAGACGCGCTGTCGGGCACACTCCTCGGCGCACAGAACGAGCCGGTACGGTTCTGGCCGGTCGGTTGGCGGTTGACACAACCTTCGATGGGTGGGGGCTTCCTGGGAGATTTAGAAGTAGGGTACGGCGCACTCGGCTCAAACGGCGCATTAGGACCTAGTGCCGAAGGCCACCTCGAACATGACTACACAGAAACGGATGAGGATGGAGTGACGACGAACCTGTACTGTGGGCCTGGATCCGCTGACTATGTTGGGCAGAGCGCCACTATCGAAGCGTGGACAGGATATTAACATGGCCTTAGAACTGATTCTACAGAACAACGGGTTTTATCCGTACCGAAACTGCTCGGCCCCTATAGTGGGAGGGCCGTACGGTGCGTACTGCACGCTCGGGAGTCAGTACCGAGAGTCTATGGCCCTCCTCGACTCATTTGTGTACGACGCGGCAGCGGATGTGTATCGGTACCTCACATGGCACAACCAAGTCGACTACCCAAGCTGGTCGATCTGGGGTGGGACGATTGACCCCGAGACGGGTGTGCTCCTCACACATGCGATGGTCGAGCAGACTGCTGTGGCGCATGCGTGGACGAGTACGGCGTGGAACGGTGGGCTCAACAAACTATACGCCACCTACATCGTGACCGCTGGAGTGGGCCAGGGGGTCGTGGAGATCACGCGAGCGGACCTCATCCCCACCGACACACAGATTGCAAATCCTATCGTGAACGTCACACAGATTCCAAACTTGGCCCACTCACAGTACGCGATTTTAGTCTGTCCAGAGCGGCAGCTCATCACCTTGGTTGACGGCCTCGGGACCATCGACGTGTACGACTACAGCAACTACCCAGGGGTATCAACCAAACTCTCCTCACAGCCATTCTCCGACCTCTTTGGGTGGAGTGCTGGCTATGAAGACGACCAGCGTATCTGGATGCTCTTCTCAGAGAGTATCTTTGGTGCCTCAAACAATGCCAACCAGACACTCCTCAAATATAACTTTCTCACAAACCGTATGGAGCTGCTGACAGAGCTGCAGCCAGGCAACGGGGCCGACCGTATGGCGCTCATTGCGTTTGACACGAAGCGCAAGAAACTTGGCGCGTTCCGCATCAAGGACGATGCACCTGTCACGGGAGCACCGGTCAATGCCTTTGAGATCTACGCGCCACGTCCTGCGATGACACGGATCACGGTGCCGGTGAATCTCAACCGCCTGGCCCCAAATGTGCGCACACAGTTTCGTGCGCATCTGGTAGGGACAAAAGCGGAAGGGGGCACGTCGCGCGTCGTCGAGGTGGATAACGTAAACAGCCTCGGGGCGCTTCCACGAAAGCAGGTCTACACTGAAGAGAGTGGGGCCGTGCAGTTTGAGTACCGGAGTTCAACTGACGCCATGACCGATACCATCACCACAGAGTTTAACGAGACAAAGGTAATTATATGAGCATCATTTCTAACTCCATCACGTTCACGGTAGGCAACGCAGCCCCTGTCGCCACGACGACGGCGGACATTGTACCGGCGATCCCAACAGGCCCGATCATACTGCCTGGTGACCCTATCGGGGTTGTGGCGGGAGACCTACGTCGTCTCGTGTATCCTGGTGGCACCTACGCGCCTATTGTCTACGCGACGAACCCTGACGTGTATACCAACTTCAACACGTCGCCGTTGGACAAGCGCCCTCGTGTGATTGCCTCGCAGACCTTGACGGACAACGTCTTGGTGGGGTGGCTTGGGCAGAGTAAAGATGTGGCGATTGAAGAGCGGTGGATGGGGAGTGGCACCACGTCTCGCATGACGCTCTCCTTCTTTTTAGAGTTGCAGAACTATTATCAGAACCCTCCCACGAACGGGACCTATATCCAATGGGAGCCGCGTGACCGTACCACGAAGATCTACAACGTGGTGATTGAGGCGTTGTCTCTCTCGATGACCGGCTCCGCAGGCTCCGGTGCGGGCGACTATGAGTTCGACTACATTGTGACACGACATGGGTACGTGGCGGGTACGGTCGTGCTACGATTCAGAGTGATCTCGGAGGTATAATGATTGCGGCGAGCAGTGCGTATAATGCCTATCTCGGTCGAGAGGTGATCTTCCCGAAGTTCAAGGTCTTGTCCTATGTCCTGAGCCAAGCGGAGCCGTGGTCAGAATTGATTGCGGGGACATACAGCCAAACTCCATTCGATTTGACTCCCTATATTCAGTCCATTGAGTTTTCCCAAGACTCCCTGCGTATACAGATGGCGGACGAGGCGGCACTCCTCTTTCACCCTGACGGTGGGGCCCTACGGGCCACAATTGGCCCAGGACGAGCCATTCGTCTCAGGGAGGGGTTCGAGGGGCTGGCTGAATCAGAGTGGTTGTGGACCTTCTCTGGTACGACTGAGGGGTCTTACTCATGGACCTACGACCGCGGGAACAACATCGACGTGTCTCTGACCGTGTACGGTCGGGGGAACAACCAGGCGTGGAAGCGGCGCAACGTCACGTCACGGAACTACACGGTCGGGACGGACTGGTCGGTGATGTTCATGAACGTCGCCAAAGACATCATGATGCTCGAGGACAATGAAGTAGACGTGCCCGCTCCGTGGGCCGTGCTCTTCGATAAGAACACCAACCAGATTGTCAACTACCCACCGTGGGATGGCATGGAACAACTCTTGTGGGGAGTGAGCGCCCGCCCGTTCTTCAACGGTGAAGGGAAGCTTGACATGATCTCTCTGACACAGGAGCGTGTCACGCAGACATTGGCGAACGACAACTACTTGATGAAGTACGAGTCACGCGCCAGTAGCTCCGAGACGATCAATAAAGTCATTCTGACCTATCTCAGTAATACCCTCTCGCGCGTGAATGGCGCAGACCAGATCCTCGGGACGGCAGTCATCACCGCAGGGTTCCTGCTGAACTCTCGGTCTCAAGATGTGTACTACAGTGATGAGCGGAAGACCCGCTCCGATAACCCACGCCTCGTCGTCACGCAGAGCGTCAACACCGGCTTCTTAGAGGTGGGCACGGAAGGACTCGTGCAGATTGACGAGTTTCACTCTCGGGTGGACGTGGAGGTAGCTGTCTGGGCAGGGGCCGTGTTACTCGTCCTACTCGTCTCGTATGTCTCGATCCAGGCAGGGTTTAACTTCCTGGGGGACTTGGTGGGGGCCAACGTCGCCGCCGCCCTCATCTTAGTCGGGATTCTGCTTATGATGTCCACCATAGGGACAGGCACCTACGAAGTTTGGGGAACGCCCTATGAAATGGTATACTTGGAACAGCAGGTCATTGCCATCAAGGCAGGGGTCGAGTTCTGGCAAGAGCGAGAGAAAGAAATCCGTAACGATTTTATCTCCACCGCTGAGCAAGCCCAGCCGCTGGTCCTGACCCAGCTCCACTATGAAGTGATGAAAGAGCAGCCGCGCTCACTGACACTGCGCTACGACCCACGTATTGAGCCTGGTGACATTCTTGAACTCTCGACGACCGTGCGTGTCTACGTGGAGGACGTCAAACGAGGCATGCGCCGTGGGACCGTGGACCCCCTCGCGATGACGGTGACAGGATATAGGACGGTACTCTAATGTCTGTACGTGAGCCACTCATCCGCCTGATTGACTCCCGCATGTCGCAAGGGGAGTCAGAAATTATTGGGACCTCCGCGTCTCCCGTCTATCGCTGGTACGATGACGCCCTGACCACGTACCTCTGGGTGATGGACGTGGATATCGCCGTGGATGGAAACAGGCCGGACGCGGGGACACTCATCAAGGCCGTGCCAGTGGCGGACGCCTCGCACGGTGTGCATAAAGCAGGACCTGGCACGAAGCTCCGGCTACGACGCTTGCACCAACGACGCACGTATGAGATTGTGGGGACGGCAGCCATTGTGGCCGGACAGATTGTAGTCATTGAAGTGACTTACGGTGTGGCCGACTACGCGATTGGCAGCCCCACCACCTTCGGGTCAACCTGGCGAGCGATGACCTACACTGAGCTGGGGACCGCGGCCCTCAACGGAGGTTTTGCGTACGGCTCCCTGCCGTACGGCACGATTGCGAAAGTTGACGCATCAGGCGCGATTGTTTACGTCTACGCACCATAAGGAGTGATCATGGCTACTGTGTCTCTCATCAAAGTGTTTCAAGGTTCGACCTCCTATGCGACGGACCACGAGTCCAACTACACCGCCATCGAGACGGCGATCAACGGCCTCAACACCCTCCTCGGTGGGGCCACGAGTGTCCTCGATGTGCCGAACGGACTGAGAGAGATCTTCGACCGAAACGGGATCATTGGCAAAGCCTCCTACAAGCCCAGTGATAATGGCGGGGTGGCCCTCCCAAGTAATAACTTGACGGTCGCCGCTGGAGCCTACTGGAGCACGGTCTACTTCGGGAAGAAGCCGGACACGACCGTCATCAGCATGACGCCCTTTGCGACCGCCTTACACTACATCAACGTCCCGACTGGTGGGGTGCCTGTCGTTGCGACCTCGCCGACCGCAGACGCCTGTTGGCAATTCAACTACAACGCGGCCACCGACATTGTGACCAACGTGGCGAAGTACTCGACCTGCGATATTCTGCTTGATGGGGACGATTACAACGGCATGCTCGGTGCGTACCAGAGCGTGGCTGAACGGCTCGCGGCCATCGAGGCGGCCACAGGAGTCCTTGGTGTCTACTACGCAGAGGATGCCGCGGCGCACTCCGGACTCAACTTCGGCTACAAGGCCGGTAAGGTGCAGAACGACAACGTCGTCACATCGACCGTCGCAGGCACAACCCTTCTCGCGGCATCCAGCACGAACTACGTCGAAGTCCATCCTGGTACCGGTGTGGTGACTGATAACGCCGTAGGCTTCACGGTCGGGCGCATTCCTCTCTTCACCGTCACGACCAGCGGCGGCGCGATCTTGGTCGTCACCGATGTGCGCTCATGGGCACGCGCAGGAGGCGCGGGTGGGGGTCATACACAGAACACGGACCTCGGCACAGACGCCGCGGAGTTCAAACTCAATCGTCTCGTGGCCGGTGCGCCGTCTCTCAATGCCTCGTTCAAAGCAGAACGTGGCTCGTCTCCTGACGTCGATATTCGTTGGAACGAGTCCACCGACAAGTGGCAGTTCACCAATGATGGATCCACCTACGTGGATATCGGCGATGCAGGGGCCCTTGACCTCGGGGCACAGGAGCTGACGAAGTATGTGGCCAAGGCCGACCCGACGCAGTTGATCGAGCGGTTGGCGATCAGCACAGACGGAGCCTACATTAACACTAACCTCGGGCCAAGTGGGACGAACGTCATCACGGACGCTCCGCTGGGCTGCCAAGCCCTCGTGCTCCGTGTGCAGTTCTGGGATAGTGACAGCACCCCCGCGGACACGGTGAACGTGAAGTTCAAGCAGTACAACGGAGCCTCCTCACCCACGAAGGCCTATACGGTGTGGGCAGACGGCGTCAACGAGCAAGACAAAGTCCAGACAATCATTGTGGGCCCTGGTGATGACGGGGGTGCCTCGCCTATTGTGGGGTTCAGCTATTTGGTCGCCGCGTCCGGCGCGAATACCGCCAACGTACGTATTTTCCTGTGCGGCTACATGGTGAAGGTCACAGGGGTGGGCTCACAGGTCAAGAGCTTCAGCAGCGCCGGTAACACAGTGGCCGCCGCCACGACCACGAACTTCAACAAGACGGGCTTCCTGAATCGTGGGTTGGTCTACAACCTGACCATCACAGAGACGGGGGCCACGATGACGGGCACGTACGATGTGGAGATCTACAAGAAGGATACCTTCCTTGCAGCCGACCTGCTCTACAGTGCGCAGAACATCGACGCGACCGCAGGCAGCCGTATCTATACCGACCGCCTCCCGTTTATGTATGTGGACGGAGACTCCACCAGTGAGTTGCATGTGAAGATCAAGAACGACGATGTCACCTTCTCAGGCACGTGGACGATTGCAATTACCGCAGAACAATTCCTGTAAGGAGTAGGTCATGGCTATACGCTATCTCGATTATGAAGGCGGCAACGACGCGAACGATGGGTCGAGCTTCGCGCTGCGCGTCAAGACGATCACCAGCGGGCTCACCGCGGCGCGTATTGCGCCTGGGGACGTGTGCCGAATTATGAAGTCCCCTGATCCCGTCAGCTTAGCGATCAACGCCACATGGACCAACAAAAGTGCGACCATCACGCTCGCCTCCGCGCTCAACGTCCTCATCACCAACTGTGATACGGCATGGACTGCGAGCGCCAACGTCACGAGTACCGCCGATGCGTCCATCTTTCGGACGACCACAAAGTCGGCCAAGCACGTGATTGCGGCGGGATTTACCACTGGATTGGCGTCCTACTTTGCGACCGGTACGCTGGACTTGTCCGCCTATCAAGGCATTACGTTGTGGGTCCGCCTCGGCACCACAACGCTGGCGGCAAGCACGCTCTCCATACGTCTCTGTTCAGATGCCGCTGGTGTCACGACCGTTGACACATTAGCCATTCCTGCTATCACACAGACAGGACAATGGATTCCCGTCTACATCGACAAGGGGTCTGCGCTTGGCTCGTCCATTGCAAGCATCGCGCTCTACGCGGACCTCGACCCAGGCACCATTGATGTGTATCTCGACAACATCAGTACGGTCAAAGCGGCGGGTAATGACGCGCTCACACTCCAATCGTTGGTCGGAAAAAACACCGGCTCTGAAGTGTGGTGGGCGCTCAAGGGGATCAACGGCGTCACACTCACCATAGACGTCGCCCCGTATTTTACCTACGCCAATACGTCACAGGGGTACTCGGGCACGACTGAGTCGGTCACGACGTACAAACGCGAGACTATTAAAACAGCGTTGGTGGCCTCAACCACCACAGCTGTACAAGAGGCACAGGATAGTGGAACTGCTGGCAACCCTATCACCTATAGTGGGGGGTGGAATACGACAGACATGACGACGCAGACCGGCGAGACCTGGTTTGACGGGCAGTCAGGGTACGGGCACGGTATCGATAATGTGGGTAAGCTCTATACCACATGGGATCTCCTCTGCCTTGTTCGGTATTACGTAGGGTACCTCGGCGGCACTTCCCATAATCTCGTGTTTGGGACGGTAAAGATAGGGCATTGCGGGTTTTCTGGGCTGGAAACAACGGGGACCTTTCAATTCACGGCCACGACCCTCACGATATGGGGGGGTGAAGTGTACGGCTTTAATGCGTACGGGTATCAGTTCCATGTGACCACACTCACGATACTCTCCATAGGGAATGGGGTCGTCGCAGGGTACGGGTTGCAACTAGGGAATGATTCAGTTGATTGGAAATTCGATACCGTCACACTCAAAAATTGCAAAGACGGGATCAACGGGAACACCGCCAACTTTGAGAACTTTGAGTTTGGGACGGTGGTGGCAGACGATAATATCCGATATGGGTGGATTGTGGATTGGCCCGAGCTACGCGGCCTCCATGTGAAAGACCTGACCTGCCGGAACAACGGCACAGCGGGGCTCTATTTAGGCCAAAGCGCAGATGGGGCGGTGATTGACTCCTACACGTCGTCCGGTAATACGTCTTACGGGATCGACGCCTCACTTCCAAGTAGTGGGTGGGGCATCCACCGGATTCTGAAAAGCTCAATAGCAGAGGGGACGAAACTCTATCTTGGTGGAGGGGGAGGCGCGAGCGACCGTGCTGCGAACCAGGGGGTCGTCTTTCATAACTATAACGGCGTGTCTGGAGACCATCGATTCTATGAGTCTGCTGGGTGGCGGTCCACACAATTCTCTGAGACCTCTGTGAGACACACGGCGAGTGGTCTCGCATGGAAGATATCTGCGATTGGGGACGAGTACGTCAACGTCGATTGGCCCGTCGTCATGCCGATTGGAAAGGTGCTCTGTAATGCGTCCGCTCTCGTGACGGTGAAGATCTGGCTTCGGCGTACCAACACAGGGCTCACAGGAATGCTCCGGTGTCGGGGTGGGCAGATTGATGGGGTACCGAGTGATGTCACAGACTCCATCGGCGCGGCTGCCGATACGTGGGAAGAGCAGACCATCACCTTTACCCCAACTGTGGCGGGGGTCGTCGAGATCGACGTGGCGTGTTACGGTGGTACAACCTATAGTCTCTATGTGGACGATTTCAGCGTGTCGCAGGCATAACCATGGCACTACCAAAGAACCTTGACACCCTCGACTATGCGCACGTAGGCCGCCCGTTTCTCAGGTGGGCCACGCCTGCGCTGCCTAACACCAGCTCACTTGACTATGCCGACCAAGGGAGGCCATTCTACGCACAGTTTGATACACAGGCCCTCTCACCGGCCCTCATCACCATCAGCGCGAACACCGCGGAGATTGCCGTCGTCGCGCGTAAATTCCCTAACAAGCGGCAGGAGATGGTGGCCGAGACGCAGCTGAAGCAGGTCAGTCCACTCTTTGGCGCACAGTACGCCCAATATCTTCCGTAATGACAACCCCTAAGGCGATGAGGTAGAATAATATATGGCAAAACAAGTCTTCACGAACTTTGCGCGTACGACCCTCTCCTCCGGTATCGTTGGGGGAGACACGGTCATTCCTGTCGTCGATGGCTCGAAGTTTGCCTCCCCCACCGCGGGTGACTGGCAGATTCTCGTCATTGACAACGGCACGACGTTCGAGGTCATCAAAGTCACGACACGAGCAGGCAACTCCCTCAGTGTCGTGGTCCGCGCACAGGAGGGCTCTTCCGCGTCCGCGTTCTCCGCAGGGGCCTCTGTCCTCGCGCCTATCACCGCCGCGTTCCTCAGCCCCCTGGCTGAGATTGACCTCAGCACGAGTCTCGTGATCGGTGCCTTGCCGTACAACAAAGGTGGCACGGGACAGACGAGCTACGCAAAGGGAGACACGCTCTACGCGAGTGCGGCCAACGTCCTCTCGAAGCGGACGGTGGGAGCCGCCAACGCCATCGCCTACGTCAACGTCGATGTGCCCGGCTGGACCACGACCCCTACAATCGATACCATCACCCTCGTCACGGCGCTGAAGGGCACTGCGACGAACCCTGCCTCAGCAGGGACCGTCCGGCTCGCCAATGCGCAAGCCGTGAACTGGCGTAACAACGGCAACTCCGCAGACTTGGGATTCACCCTCGATGCTGGTGATGTGTTCGTGCTCCCGAGTACCACGGTACGACTCGGAAACAACAAGCAGCTTGTCGCGCGAAACGCGGCGAACTCTGCCGACCTCAACCTGATTAAACTCAATGCCAGCGACCGCGTGCAACTCGGTAATGCAGCCACCGATAAATTTGGAGTCGGTGGAGATCCAACATTCCTCTTGCACGTGCTCGGTTCGTTCGGTCTCAAAATTCAACATCTCACCAGTGGCCCCACCACGGTCGGTGACGCGACCCTCGTGACAGCGGACGCCACAGCCGGTGCCTTCACCGTCAACCTTCCCGTTGTGGGCACGAACAGTGAACGCTTGGTCGTCTGCATCAAGATTGACGCCTCAGGTAATGCCGTGACATTCTCAGGTAATGGTGTGAACATTAACGGGTCGGGCAGCGTCTCGCTCTCCGCACAGTACAACGTCGCGATGGTCTTTGGAAATGGTACTCAGTGGTACCGCATTGTCTAACACTTTATGCAGGAGTCTCCTATGCCGCACAGTCTCTTCGATCCAGCGAGTTCTGTAGGACCGATGAACGGGATGCCCCTCTGGGCGAAGGTGACGAGTTTCCTCGGGTTCCCTGTGGTTGTGGCGAGCACTTTGTTGTGGGTATTTACCGATCAGATCCGCTCAGAGCGGGTGCTCCTGTCAGAGCATACTGAGACCATGAAGAGCCACTCCGCACTGACCGTGCAGCAGTATAGTTACCAGGTGGCCATCAGTGCCGCGTCTCTCCGGACCTTGTCTCAGATCTGTGCGAACGGGGCGCGAACGAAGGAAGACCGAGAGGCCTGCGCAACGGTCGTGCTGCCACAGGCCCCACTCCGTTAAGATTCTTGGACGAGCACCTCTGAGATCAGTGCATCCACGTAGGCCTGCCGCCGTTCGGGGTCTGCCATGTTGACGACGTAGACATGTCCGCACTGTCTGTCGAAGGCGTGCTTACAGAGCAGGCCATAGATCGCGGAGTCAATCAGATACTGGTGGGCCACGTCAGCCTGCCGCATCCCATCCGCCTTCAGTGGAAACAGCCCTGCAGGGGTATAAAACACCAAGTCCATCTGATAGAGATCTGCAATCGCCGCGTCCTCCCACGCCTTACGGAAGGGCTCACTCATCGCTGAGCCGCACCGTCTGAGCGCGTAGACATAGTTGTCAAGTAACAGTCGGTCGGTCACATACGCGGGCTCGCTGCTACGCCGCTCCTTGAGCGCAAGGAAGATGGTGTACTGTAGGTCGAGCAGTGCCTCGGGGCTCATGGCGTTTTGGGAAGATTCATTCTCGATGC
>Ga0315283_10002630_pt1 | contig 15078 bp, 13 predicted proteins | sample YL17G09_0_MG_FD_204541 | JGI IMG/M metagenome (GOLD analysis project Ga0315283, IMG submission 204541) | Sediment microbial communities from Yellowstone Lake, YNP, Wyoming, USA - YL17G09_0 | ecosystem: Environmental > Aquatic > Freshwater > Lake > Sediment | place: USA: Wyoming | collected... | reverse complement strand
TCGAGGTCGCGGATGATCTCGGGCCGCAGCAGGCTCACCACGTAGGAGAACTCGCTGAAGCGGTAGCCCGGGAAGATTTCCTCGGTGACGGCTGCGCCGCCCACGATCTCGCGGCGTTCGAGGACGACCACTTTCTTGCCGGCGCGCGCAAGGTACGCAGCTGCGATCATGCCGTTGTGGCCGGCGCCGATGACGATAGCGTCGTAGGTATGACTGGCCACGGCTATTTCTTCTTCCACTCGGGGTCGTAGAACGGCAGCGCGACGACCGTCGCCGGCGACTTGCGGCGGTGATGTTCCACCGTGACTTCGATCTCGACCTTCGTGCCCGGTGCGTAAAAAGGCTGCTGCAGATGGACCAGCGCGATGTACTTCTTCAGCACCGGTGACCAGGTACTGGTCGAGGCATATCCGACCTGCCGCGGACCTGCGTAGACGGGGATGCTGCCGCGCACGGCCGCGGCCGGAACCTGCGGCGGCATGCCGACCGCGGCGTATTCGCGCTCGAGCCCTTCCCAGTCGATCTCGAGGCCGACCAGTTTCCACGATGAGCCTTCGCGATGCTCGCGCTCGAGCGCGCGACGACCGACGAAGTAACCCTGCTTGTCGAGGTTCACGGTCCAGCCGAGGCCCATTTCATAGGGCGACGAGCGCTGGCCTGGGATCCAGGCATGGCTCGCGGGCGTGTAATCGACATCGAGCATGAACAGTCCCGCTTCGACGCGCGCCATGTCCATCGCGAGGATGCCGGTGGGCGTGATGCCGTAATCGTGACCCGCGGCCATCAGCGCGTCCCAGATCACGAGCGCATCTGCAGCGTCCATCCAGACTTCGTAACCAAGATCGCCGGTGTACCCGGTGCGCGAAACCGAGATCGCCTTGCCCGCGATGCGGTTGAAGGCCATGCGGAAATACTTGAGCGAATCGACCGGCTGCTCGCACGCGAGATTCAGGATGGTGCGCGACTTCGGCCCCTGCAGGCTGAGTGCCGCCATCTGCTCGGTCAGTTCGGTGATCTGCACCTGCATGCCGACAGCGTTCATCGAGAGCCAGCGGAACTGCGGTTCGGCCGCGGTGAGCCGGAAGCTCTGCTCGCCGATCCGCGTGACAGTGCCGTCATCAAGCAGCTTGCCGTCGTCGTCGCACCAGCCGGTGTAATAGACCTGCCCGACCTGCATCCTGTGGATGTCACGCGGAGTCAGGCGGTGGAGCAGGCGCGCGGCATCGCGGCCCGTGATCTCGTACTTGATCAGCGGCGAGATGTCGATCAGCGCTGCGTGATTGCGGATTGCCCAGTACTCGCGGTCGAGGCCGAGGTCGTAGGAGCCGACGGCAATGCACCCGCCCCAGCGCCGCCAGTTGTGCGGCAGGCACAGCTGGGACGTGCGCGCGTGGAACGGCGTCCGGCGCAGCTGGTACAGCGGGTGGTGAACGGTAGAAAGTTCAGGCACGAGACGCTCCCGGCGCTCTGTGTTCCTGACGCCGGGGTTCCGGCGCCGACCCGGTCACTGTCGGAGCGAGTCCGGGCCGGGCGCGACAATATGACGCACTGGCACATTTCGAACCAGTCTTGTGCCTCGGGCGGGTTTGGTGGCTGCGGCGGATGCCGGCCCGTCGGGGCCGGCCGGGGCTCAGCGGCGGGCGCGGATCTCGATGAAGGTCAGGAACTCGTTGCGGGTGCGGGCGTCGGACCGGAACGTCCCCAACATCTTGGACGTGATCATCGACACGCCGCGCTTGTGGATGCCGCGCGTGGTCATGCATTCGTGCGCGCCCTCGATGACCACGCCCACGCCCGCGGGTTGCAGCACGTCGTTGATGCAGCGGGCGATCTCGGCCGTCATCTTTTCCTGCACCTGGAAGCGGCGGGCGAAGACGTCGACCACGCGGGCCAGCTTGCTGATGCCGACGACCTTGCCGGTGGGCAAGTACCCGACGTGCGCGCGGCCGATGATCGGTGCCATGTGGTGCTCGCAGTGCGATTCGAACTCGATGTCGCGCAGCACGACCATCTCGTCGTAGCCCGCGGTTTCCTCGAACGTGCGGCGCAGGTACTCGCTCGGGTCGATCGCGTAGCCCGAAAACCAGTCGGTATAGGCGTCGACGACGCGCTGCGGGGTATCGAGCAGGCCCTCGCGCCCCGGGTCTTCGCCGGCCCAACGCAGCAGCGTGCGCACGGCTTCCTCGGCCGAATCCCGGCTGACCTTGTTTCGCTCCATCAACGGGGCGTCGTCGTGCTTGACCTTTGCCATGACGGACTTGATTCGGCGGGGCTTCGATTTCGGATGCGTGGCCATGTCACTCTCCTGCTCAGCGCGGTCGGGACTGGCGGCGCCAGCGCAGCAGCAGCACGAAACCCGCCACCATGCCGCCCAGGTGCGCGAAATGCGCCACGCCCTGGCCCGACCCGGTGACGCCCAGATACAACTCGAGCAAGCCATAGAGCGTGACGAACAGCCACGCCGGCATCGGAATCGGCGGGAACAGCAGCATGATGCGCCGCTGCGGGTAGGCCATGCCGAACGCCAGCAACAGGCCGAACACGCCGCCGGAGGCCCCCACCGTGGGGACGGGTGCCATGTTCATGTTGCTGACGACCAGCAACTGCGCCAGCGCCGCACCCACGACGCAGACGAGGTAATAGGTGACATAGTGCCGCGTGCCGAGCAGGCGCTCGACTTCACCGCCGAACATGTACAGCGCGAACATGTTGAAGAACAGGTGGGTGAAGCCGCCGTGCAGGAAGCCGTAGGTCAGCACCTGCCACACCTGGAACGACGGGGTGCCCGGGAACTGGGCCGAGGCGGGCGGCCAGAGGGCGAACGGCCGCAGCAGCAGGTCGCCAGTCAGGTACTGGACTGCGAAGATGGCGACGTTGATGAACAGCAGGACCCGCGTGGCGGGGGGCATCGAAGCACGCATGGGTGCATCCTAGCCCAATCGAGTGGCAAGGACCCCCGGCGCCGTGTACTTTGCGCGGCGCTACCGAGAGACAGGTTCAACATGCAGTCATTGCGGCCCATCCGTTCTTTGCTCTGGGCCCTCCTGGCCCTGGCAGGGGCTGTGGTTGCCCGGGCGGACGCGCCGCCGGCACCGGTCACCGTGTCGTACGGGAGCCTCTTGTTCACGCCCTGCACACTATCGCAGGCCGGGCAGGCGCAGACCGTGCCGGCGCGCTGTGCAACGCTGCGGGTTGCGGAAGATCGATCCAGCGCGCACGGCCGCAAGATCGAGCTTGCGATCGCCTGGGTCCCGAGTACCGCGAAGTCCCCGGCCAGGGACCCGGTCGTCCTGCTGGCGGGCGGCCCGGGCCAGTCTGCCCTCGAAGCCTTTCCGACCGTCTACCCGGCGTTCCGCGACATCCTGCGCCAGCGCCACGTTCTGCTCGTGGATCAGCGCGGCGTCGGCAAGTCGAACGCACTCGCATGTCCCGCGACGCTGAACGACGAGGCGCTGCAATTGCTTGATACGGCGGGCGTCGACGAGGCGCGCCGGCTGACGGCCGCCTGCCTGCAGGAACTCGGGCCGAACGTCGATGTCCGCGCCTATACGACCAGCGCGTACATCGCCGACCTGGAAGACGTTCGTCGTGCACTGGGCGTTGCACAGTTCAACCTGGTCGGGGCGTCGTACGGCACGCGCGTCGGGCTCGAATACCTGCGCCGCCATCCCGCGTCGACGCGAACGGTCGTGCTCGACTCCGTCGTGCCACCGAGCCTCGCCCTCGGCAATGAGCATGCGAAGAACCTCGAGGCGGCCGTCGACGCCCAGTTCGCACGCTGCACGGCGGACACCGAATGCACGAAGCGCTTCGGTTCGCCACGCGAGCGTCTCCATGAGCTACTGCTGCGGCTGCACGAGCAGCCGCAGCACGTCACGTATCGCGATCCGCTGACGAACGAGCTGCGTGAAGACGAGTTCACCGACGTCTCGCTCGCGTCGGTCGTGCGCTTCTATTCCTATGCGCCGCAATTGTTCGGCATGCTGCCGCTGCTGCTCGCCGAAGCCGCCAACGGCCAGTTCGCAAACCTGATGGCCCAGTCACGCATGATGGGGCAGCTGATCGGCGAGCAGATCAACGTGCCGCTGCAACTGTCCGTCATGTGCGCGGAGGACGCGCCAGGGATGCGTGCCGATCCGGCCGACGCCGGCACCATTCTCGGCACCGAGTTCGTCGACTACACGCTGGCGCAATGCGCAGTGTGGCCGCGTGGCACGATGCCGAAAGACTTCCACGATGCCGTCAAGTCCGATAAGCCGGTGCTGTTGCTGTCCGGCGAGCTGGATCCGGTGACGCCACCGCGGTACGGCGACGAAGTTCAGCGAACACTGTCGAACTCGCGGCATTTCGTCTTCCGCGGCCAGGGTCATGGCGTGATGGGCGTGGGTTGCGGACCACGGCTCGTCGCGGAGTTCATTGCTGCAGCCGATGCGCAGGCGCTCGATGGCAAGTGCCTGGACCAATTGCAGTACTCGCCGCCGTTCGGTGGCTCGTACGGTTGGGACCCGTGAGGGTGCGCAGGGTGCGCGCATGATTCGCGTTGAGGGGCTGCGCAAGAGCTTCGCAACCCGCACCGGCCTGGTTCAGGCCGTCGATGGCGTCAGCTTCGATGCGGCCGACGGGCAGATCACCGGGTTGCTGGGTCCCAACGGCGCCGGCAAGACCACCACTTTACGGATGCTCTACACGTTGATGTCGCCCGATTCGGGCCGCGTGCTCGTCGACGGCCTCGATGCGGCCATCGAGCCCACCCGCGTGCGCGAGCATCTCGGCGTGCTGCCCGACGCGCGTGGCATCTACAAGCGATTGACCGCGCGCGAGAACATTGCCTACTTCGGCGCACTGCAGGGGCTCGACGCCCGCCTCATCGCAGAACGCACCGAACGGCTGGTGTCGGCGCTCGACATGCGCGACTTCATCGACCGTCGAGCCGAGGGTTTCTCGCAGGGGCAGCGCACCAAGACCGCGATTGCGCGTGCGCTGGTGCACGCTCCACGCAACGTGCTGCTCGACGAACCGACCAACGGCCTCGATGTGATGACCACGCGCTCGCTGCGCAGCTTCCTGCTCGAGCAGCGTGCCGAGGGCCGCTGCGTGCTGCTCTCGAGCCACATCATGCAGGAGGTCGCGCGGCTCTGTGACCGGATCGTCGTCATTGCGCACGGGCGTGTCGTAGCCGACGGTACCTCGGACGAACTGCGCGAGGCCACCGGTTGCGCCAATCTCGAGGACGCCTTCGTCAAGGCGATCGGCTCGGACGAAGGGTTGTTCGCATGAGGGCGCTGTGGATCGTCCTGCGCAAGGAGTTGCTCGACGCGTTCCGCGACCGCCGCATGATGCTGGTCGCGTTCGTCGTGATTCCACTGGCGATTCCGCTGGTGCTGGCGGGCACCAACGCGCTCAGCGCACGCAAGCAGACCCGGCAGCTCGAAGGACCGCTGGAGCTGCCGGTGATCGGCGCGGAGCGCGCACCGAACCTCGTCGCCTGGCTGCAATCGCACAACGTGAAGGTGCTGCCCGCGCCACGGGATGCCGACGCGGCCGTGCGCATGCAGGAGCGCGACGTCGTCCTGCGCATCGACGAACAGTACGGTGAGGACTGGCGTGCCGGCCGGCCCGCGAGCGTCGAGGTGATCTTCGACAGCTCGCGTCCACTGGCTTCCGGCGCGACCGTGTCGCGACTGGGCGGCCTGCTCGACGGTTACGGCAGCACCGTCGGTACGCTGCGGCTCGTCGCCCGCGGCATCCATCCCGCGGTCGCCAACCCGCTGCAGGTCGGCACGCGCGACGTGGCCACGCCCGAGGCACGATTCGACCTGTCGCAACAGATCCTGCCGTACCTGCTGCTGCTGCTGGCATTCATCGGCGGCATGCAGCTGGCGATCGATGCAACCGCAGGCGAGCGCGAGCGGCAGTCACTCGAACCGCTGCTTGCCACGCCAGTCTCGCGCGAGTCGATCATCGGTGCGAAGATTCTTGCGACGGCCGTGTTCTCGCTGCTGTCGATCGCCGTGACGCTCATCGCGTATCGCCTGGTGTTCGCCGTCGTGCCGTCGCGTGGCATGGACGCGTCCTTCGATCTCGGGCCCGCCGGACTGGTGCAACTGTTCCTGATCATCCTGCCGATCGTGCTGCTCGGCGCGACCGTGCTCACTGCGCTGGCTGCGTTCGCGCGCAGCTACCGCGAGGCGCAGGGTTACCTGCCGCTGCTGATGTTCCTGCCGATGATCCCGTCGCTGGTGCTGATGGTCGCGCCGGTCAGGACTCAGCTCTGGATGCTGGCGGTGCCGTTCCTGAGCCAGAACCAGATGATCCTGCGCGTGCTGCGCGCGGAAAAGATCCGCGCGCTCGACTGGGTTGTCAGCCTCGGCGCGTCATTTGCGGTGGTTGCCGTCGTCTGGTTCATCGCGGCGCGGCTATATCACCGCGAACAGCTCGCAACCTCGTCCTGACCTGTCAGTTTCAGCAGTTCGCCGGCCCACGCCAACACGGCGGATTCAGCCGGGTGAAACCCGTCGCGCGCGAAATCACCGGGCGGTACGGTCTCCGGAAAGAAGTGGCAGTAGGTTCGCGGTCGGCCCGCGAGGGCGTCGGCCGCGGCCTGCTGCAGGTCGCGAGCCCGGGCGCCCAGCAGCGAGTTGAGCGGCGCGGGCAGGGCGGGGAAGCGTTCGAGCGGCGGCACGCCGGCGAACAGGAAGGCCGAAGCGGGGGCCTTTTCCCGCAGCCGCTCGTGGATGCCCGCAACATTGCGGCCGAAGGCACCCGGGGTCACGCGTCGTGTCACGTCGTTGACGCCCACCGAAATCACGTAGAGGTCACCTGTGGGCACCGTCGGCACCAGGTCGCGCAAGACGGACGCGGAGGTTGCGCCGTTGCGGCCCCGGGCCTGCCACTCGACGGGACGCTGCGTGCGCGCGTGCAGCAATCGCGCGTAGGCGGCAGTCAGTGAATCCCGCAGCTGCTGCACCCCGGTGCCGGCGATGATTGAATCGCCGACGCCGATGATCCGCAGCGCGTCCGGGCCGTTTGCGCCAATGCGGCCTGATTCGCCTGCCGGCGGGGCGAGTCGCGGCGTCGCCAGCAGCACGCGCAGGGCCTGCAGGAACGCAACGGGTGGCAGGCGTGTGGTCACGCGTCGCTACCAGCCGATGCCGTAATCCTCGCCGTGATTGCTCGAGCCGCCCCAGAACGTGCCGTTCTCCGGGTCGATCATGATCGCGTTGATCGGGCCCGACGTGCGCACCTCGAACTCGGGCTTGTAGCCGCGCGCGATCAGCTCCTTCGTGACCCATTGCGGGATCGACGAGTTGAGCACGATGCGTCCTGGCTGCGATTCATGCTGGTCGAACGAGGCCTTCATCTGGTAGCTGTTGAAGTTGGCGGCCTCGGCGGCTTCCTGTGGCGTCATGCCGAACTCCTGCACGTTCAGCAGGAACTGCAGCAGGTTCTGGTCCTGCGAGTCGCCGCCCTGCACGCCGAATGCGAGCCATGGTTTGCCGTTCTTGAGCGCGAGGCTCGGTGTCAGCGTGACGCGCGGGCGCTTGCCCGGCGTCACCACGTTGAAGGGATTCTCGGCCGGATCGAGCACGAACGACTGCATGCGCTGGCTGAGTCCGACGCCGGTGCGGCCCGCGATGGTTGCCGGGATCCAGCCCCCGCTCGGCGTCACCGACACCAGCCAGCCGTTCGCATCGGCGGCCATGACGGTGGTGGTGCCGCTCTTGAAGCCCGCTGCGAAGTCCTCCAGCTGCTGGGCGGTGAGTTCGGGCTTGTCCAGCGCGTCGAGCGCTGCCTTGCGCTGCCGCTGCAACTGGTCGGCATACGGATTCTTGCCGCCCTGGAATGGATAAGGATCGCCGGGGCCTGCATTCACGTCGTTGCGATCCATGCGGATCGTCGCGGCGCGCTGCTTCGCGTACTCCTTCGACAGCAGGCCTTTGGTGGGTTCGGCTGGGGCGAAGTGCGGGTCGCCGTAGTAAAAGTCGCGGTCGGCGAAGGCGAGATTCATCGCCTGGTAGACGGTGTGGATGTAGTTCGCGCTGTTGTAGCCCATCGCGCGCACGTCGAAGTTCTCGAGGATGTTCAGCGACTGCAGCAGCGCCGGGCCCTGTGTCCAGACGTCGAGCTTGTAGACCTCGACGCCGCGGTAGTTCGTGCTGAGCGGTTGCTCGACCAGCGGCTTCCACTGCGCGAGGTCGTCGAGCGTGATCAGGCCGCCCTGTTCCTGCACGCCGCGCACGAATTCCCGCGCGATGTCGCCGCGGTAGAAGCGGTCGTACGCCGCCTGCAGGGCTTCCTTGCGCGACTTGCCGGCCGTGAGTGCCTGTTGCTCGGCTGCGACGAGCTTGCGCAGTGTCGCTGCGAGATCAGGCTGGCGGAAGATTTCCCCTGCGCGCGGAGCTTCGCGCGCCGAGCCAAGGTGCGGCAGCAGCACCTGCTTCGAGTACGGCCATTGCTTGAGCTTTTCTTTCCAGCGCTCGATCAGGTCGGCGGTTTCGCCGTCGATCGGGTAGCCGTCCGCGAGTTCGATCGCCGGCTGCAGCACTTCGGCAAGCGACAGCGTGCCGTACTCCTGCAGCATCAGGATGATGCCGCCGGGCGTGCCCGGCGTGACGGCCGCCAGCGGGCCGTAGGCGGGCGGGTACTTGTAGCCCTTGCCCTTGTAGAACTCTGGTGTGGCACCGGTGGGAGCCACGCCGAGGCCGTTGATCGCGACGACCTTCTTCGTGCGCGGATCGTAGATGAGGGCCTGCGTCTCGCCGCCCCAGCTCAGCACGTCCCACATGGTGGACGTCGCCGCGATCATCGCGCAGGCCGCGTCGACGGCATTGCCGCCCCGCTCGAAAATCTTCGCACCGGCCGTGGCGCCAAGCGGCTTGCCGGTGATGGCCATCCAGTGCTGGCCGTGCAACGGCGGCTTCTGCGTCCTGGCGATCGACCGCGCGACCGTGGGCGAGTAGGTCTGGGCGTCGGCCGGCAGCGTTGAGACGGTACTCATCAGGCAAATGCTCGTGGCGGCAAGGGCCGCGATCGACTTGCGATATGGAAACATCTGGTTTTTCCTGTCGATGCGGTCGGTGCAGTATGCTGCGCGCCCTGTTCTACCGCTACCCGGGCATCACGATCATGATCCATCGTCAGTTCCTCGCGTCGTTGCTGCTGGTTGCGACCGCCGCCGTCCCGGTGCAGGCCGCCGTCACGGACGCCTCGCTCGACGCCGCCACCGCCGCCGTGATGCCGCAGGTGATTACGTGGCGTCGCGATTTCCACCAGAACCCGGAACTCAGCAACCGCGAATTCCGCACGTCGAAGATCGTGGCCGAACAGTTGCGCAACATGGGGATCGAGGTGCGGACGGGCATCGCGCACACGGGCGTCGTCGGCATCCTCAAGGGCGGCCAGCCCGGCCCGATGATCGCGCTGCGCTCTGACATGGACGCGCTGCCAGTCACGGAGCAGGGCGACTTGCCGTTCAAGTCCACGGCGACCGCGGAGTACCGCGGCGAGAAGGTCGGCGTGATGCACGCCTGCGGCCACGACGGTCACATGGCCATCCTGCTCGGTGCGGCCAAGGTGCTCGCGGGCATGCGCAGCGAACTGCCCGGCACGGTGATGTTCATCTTCCAGCCTGCGGAAGAGGGCGCCCCTGACGGTGAGCGAGGCGGTGCCAGCCTGATGCTCGACGAAGGCCTGTTTGCGAGCAACAAGCCCGACGCCGTGTTTGGCCTGCACCTCTGGTCGGCGCTGAACACCGGCGCGATCGGTTACCGCGAAGGCTCGCTGATGGCGGCCTCGGATCGGTTCAAGCTCGTGGTCAAGGGCCGGCAGACGCACGGCTCGCGACCCTGGGGCGGCGTCGACCCGATCGTCACCGCCTCGCAGATCGTGATGGCGCTGCAGACGATCGTCAGCCGCCAGGTCAACATCACCGAATACCCAGCCGTCGTCACGGTGGGCGCGATCAAGGGCGGCATCCGCAACAACATCATCCCGGAGTCGGTCGAGATGGTCGGCACTTTCCGCACGTTCGACCCGGCGGTGCGCGAGCAGGTCATCGAGAGCATCAAGCGCATCTCGAGCCAGACCGCGGCAGCGGCGGGCGCCACCACGGTGTTCGAACTCGGCGGCGACCCGAATCCCGTCGTGGTCAACGATCCAGCGCTGACTGTACGGGCCGTGGCCTCGCTGCAGCGCGCGGCTGGCGGCAACAGCGTCAAGGTCATGCCGTTCGTCACCGGTTCGGAAGATTTCGCGTATTACGGGCAGAAGGTGCCGGCGTTCTTCTACATGGTCGGCGTCACGCCGAAGGGACAGGACGCGGCGACGGCGCCCAGCAACCATTCGCCGCTGTTCTTCATGGATGAAGGCGCGCTGTCGGTTGCGGTACGCACGATCCTCGGCGCAGCCATCGACTACCTGCAGGGCACGAAGCCGAACTGATGCGCTTCAGGTCGCGAGCTTGCCGCCGCGACCTGCTCCTCCGACGAAGCGTGCCGCACCCTGCGCAGATTCTCCGCTGCGCAGGACTGCGAGTCCGCGCGCAAATTCCTGCGCGAGCGCTGCGGCGTCCGACAGTTCCCACTGCGCCCGGCTCGAAGCGCGGTCGGCCCGCAGGCATGCTTGCGGGAAAGCCGCGATCTCCTGGGCCAGCGCTTCGGCAGCGGAGCGTGATTCGCCTCGAGGCACCACGCGATTCACCAGGCCGATGGCCAGGGCTTCCTCGGCGCCCACGCCCCGCCCCGTGAGAATCAGGTCCATGGCGCGGCCGTTGCCGATCAGGCGCGGCAGGCGGAAGGTGCCGCCGTCGATCAGCGGGACTCCCCACCGGCGACAGAAGACGCCAAGAGTCGCGTCGGCCTCGGCCACGCGCAGGTCGCACCAGAGCGCGATTTCGAGACCGCCGGCGACGGCATGCCCGGCGATCGCGCCGATCACGGGTTTTTGCAGGTCGAGCCGCGACACCCCCATCGGGCCCAAGGCGTCGTCCGGCTCGCCGGTGGGGGGGCTGAGTCGACCGGGGTCCCAGCCGTCCGCGACCGCCTGCAGGTCGGCGCCGGCGCAGAACGTGCCGCCCTCACCCCACAGCACCATGCAGCGGACCTCGGGGTCGGCGTCCAGGGCCAGGAAAGCCTCGGCCAGGGCCCCAGCCGTGGCCGGATCGACAGCATTGCGGACGGCGGGACGGTGCAGGATCACCGTGCCGACCGGGCCATTCCTTTCGACACGGACCGCTGCAGGCATGGAGTCTCCGGGGTAAACCTTTTGGCCATGTGTCGCATCTGACCTGTCACAGGGGCACGACACGGGCCGCCAGGCGGTCTGTGTAGGATGCCGGACCCGGCCGCACGGTGCGAGACGGGTAACAGCGAGGTGGGTCTTGGCATACGCCGGGGAGGTCGTCGATGAACTGCAGCGCGCACGCGAGGCGGCCGAGGAGCGGCGGCTGGTCACGTCCGCGGCAGACGGTTCGTCCGCGGCCTTCGAGCAGCTCTACCGCCGGCATTCGGCGCGTATCCACGCGCTGTGCCTGCGCATGACCGGCAACTTCGCGACGGCCGAGGACTGCACGCAGGAAGCCTTCGTGCAGGCCTGGCGCAACCTGCCGCGCTTCGAGACACGCAGCGCGTTCGGGACGTGGCTGCACCGGATTGCGGTGAACGCGGTGCTGCAGCAGGCGCGACGCCGGGGTGAGTCGCTCGGCGCCGGGGATTCGATCGAGCGTGAGGTTGCCGACGTCCTGGCCGACCACTCGACGGTCGATCCGGGCCGCAGCCGCGACCTCGAAGCCGCCATCGCCGGGCTGCCCCCGGGTGCGCGGCACGTGCTGGTGCTGGTCGGCGTGTACGGCCACTCGCACGAGGAAGCCTCGCAGCTGCTCGGCATTGCCGTCGGCACCAGCAAGGCACAGTTACACCGGGCCCGCGCGCTGTTGAGCGCCAGGCTCGGGCAGACGGAGTGGAACCATGACGCAGGATGAACGAACACCACAGGACGCCGCAGCGCAAATCGATGCGCGGCTGCGCGAGTTGCCGCTCGAGGTGGCGCCCGGTCGTGACTTGTGGCCGGACATCGCCGCACAGATCGAAGAGCGTGCGACGCCCGCTGCGTCTGCGACGCGACGTCCCGCCTGGCTCTGGCAGGCAGCGGCTGCGGTGGTACTCGTCGCAGGCTCCTCACTGCTTACCGCGAACCTGCTCGACAGGAGTCGTCCGGTGCAACAGTCTGCGGTGCCGGCCACCCCGGCGAATGGAATGGCGGCGTCAGGCACGGCGGTGGCCATGCCGGCGGCGTTTGGTCCGGCGGGCCACCTCGATCCGGAATACGTCGCGGCCCGCAGTCAGCTGACCCAGATGCTGGACCGTCGCATTGCCACGCTGCCGCCGGCCGCGCGGGCGAAGCTCGAGTTCAACCTCGGCGAAATGCGCCGCGCCGCCGACGAGATCAATGCCGCGCTTGCCGAACAGCCGGGCGACCCGCTGCTCGAAGAGCTGCTGCTCAAGACGTACCAGGACGAGCTGGCCGTGCTGTCGAACGTCAGCCAGTTGACCAACAGTCTCGAGAACGCGCCAGTGAATACGCCAGAGTCGCCGACCGGCAAGAGGATGCAGTTATGAAGACCGTCATTGTCACCGCCCCCCGGCTCCGGTCCAGTGCGCGAGTCATCGCGCTGTTGGTGACGGCGTTGCCGCTCGCCGCGCTGGCGGGCACACCCATCGACAAGCGCACGGCAGCAGATCCGGCCGGAACCGTCGAGATTTCGAACACCGCGGGATCGGTCACGGTGACCGGTTGGGACCGCAACGAAGTCGAGATCACGGGTGAACTGGGCAAGGGCACGGAGCGCCTCGAATTTACCAAGGGCGACAAGGTCACGCGCATCAAGGTGGTGCTGCCCAACCGGTCCTACAATGTCGACGAGACCGACTTGATCGTGAAGGTGCCCACCGGTTCCCTGGTGTCGATCAACACCGTTAGCGCTGACATTGGTGTCCAGGCAGTACGTGGCACGCAGCGACTGCAGTCGGTGAGCGGCGACATGCGCACCGAGACGAGTGGCGAGGACCTGGAATGCCGCACCGTCAGTGGCGACGTGACCATCACCGGCTCCGGCAGGAAGGGGCTGGTGTCGATCACGACCGTGAGCGGCAACGCCACCGGGACCCGGCTCGCCGGCGAAGTGAACGGCAGTACCGTGAGCGGCGACTTCACGCTGGGCATCGGGGAGACCAGCAGGTCGCGCCTGCGGTCGACCAGCGGCAACCTGACGCTGCAGGGCTCGCTGGCGCCGGACGCGCGCGTCGACATCGAAAGCATCAGCGGGGACGTGCGTCTCGACCTGGTCGGAACTACCGGCGCGAACTACGACGTTTCGAGCTTCAGCGGCGAGATCCGCCCCTGCTTCGGGCCTAAGCCCGTGCGCACCGACGAATACGCCCCGGGCAAGGAATGGCGCCACCAGGAAGGCAACGGCAGCGCCCGCGTGCGCATCAAGACGCTGAGCGGCGACGTCGGCGTGTGCCGGAAGTAGCCGCGCGGGGATACGCTCGCGTCGTGGATTGATGGACAATGCGGCGCGCAGCGAACGTCTGCGCGCTGCGGCGGTCTCAACGAGGAGACCCGTCACCGGGCGGAACACAGCCCAGGGTGGGAATGACGATTCGGGCAACCAATGGCTTTCCTCGCTGAAATCAAACGCCGTCGCGTCGGCAAGGTCGCCATCGCGTACGGCGCGGTTGCCTGGGCGGTCACCGAGGCTGCCTCCGTCGTGCTGCCCGCGTTGTACGTGCCCGAATGGGCCATGACCTTCCTCGTCATTTTCCTGCTGGTCGGGTTCCCGATCGCGATGGTGCTCGCGTGGGTGTTCGACGTCAGTGCGACGGGCATCGAGCGGACGGAGCCTTTGCCCGGGGCACCGCCGCAGATGCAGTTCCGCACGCGGGCAGCGTTCGGCGCCGCCGTGCTGATCGCGATGGCGGGGCTCGGCTACCTGCTCTATGAACGAGGCATGGGCCGCGCCGAGGCTGCCGGCAACCGCAGCTCGATCGCCGTGCTGCCTTTCACCAACCTGAGCGGCGACGCCAGCAAGGATTACTTCAGCGACGGCATGTCCGAGGAACTGCTGAACCTGCTGGCCCGCGTGCCCGGACTCAAGGTGGCTGCACGCACTTCTGCGTTCGCCTACAAAGGCCGCAATGTCGACATCCGCGAAGTCGGCAAGGAACTCGGCGTTGAAACCGTGCTCGAGGGCAGCGTGCGCCAGTCCGGCGGCCAGGTGCGCATCACGGCGCAGCTGATCGACGCGGAGTCGGGCTTCCACATCTGGTCGGAGACCTACGACCGCCGGATGGCCGACATCTTCACGGTGCAGGACGAGATCGCGACTGCGATCGTCGACAAGCTGAAGATCGAGCTCGCGCCGAAGGAGCAGCAGCTCGCCCAGCGTGCAACGGCGCCCACCCAGAATGTCGAAGCCTACGAGCTTTACCTGCAGGCGCGGGCAATCTGGAAGCGCCGCGGTGAAGACAACCTGAAGCGCGCCATCGAGCTGTACCAGTCCGCGCTTGCCCGCGATCCTGGATTCGCGCGTGCGCACGCGGCGCTGGCCTCCGCCTACGTCGTGCTGCCTGGTTACACCAGCGAAGAGGGTGACGAGGAGAAGTACCTGCCGATGGCAGAGCAGTCGGCACGGCAGGCGCTGGCGCTCGATCCGAAAATCGGTGAGGCGCACGCCGTGCTCGCGCAGATCAACTCCGAAAGAGGCAACCTGCTCGACGCCGAGTCCGGCTTCTTCTTCGCGATTTCGCTCGAGCCCAACGAGCCTACGCCACACCAGTGGTACTCGATCCTGCTGCAGAAGGTTGGCCGTCTTGACGCCGCGCTCGAGCAGGCGCGACGAGCGTATGAGCTGGACCCGAGCGCGCCGGTACTTGTGGCGAACCTCGCCAGCATTCACCTGATGCGAGGTGAAGACGAACAGGCATTGAGTTACTCGAAGCTCGCTGGCGAGCTCGGAATCAGCAGCGGCGCAAACGAGGGCATCGATGCCACGGTGGCAATGCGTCGCAGGCAGTGGAACGA
>Ga0315283_10002628_pt1 | contig 15080 bp, 15 predicted proteins | sample YL17G09_0_MG_FD_204541 | JGI IMG/M metagenome (GOLD analysis project Ga0315283, IMG submission 204541) | Sediment microbial communities from Yellowstone Lake, YNP, Wyoming, USA - YL17G09_0 | ecosystem: Environmental > Aquatic > Freshwater > Lake > Sediment | place: USA: Wyoming | collected... | reverse complement strand
GAAAATAACCCTCGGGAAGCCTAAAGAGTCAAACGCTAGCGCCATGATTAAGGCTTCGGCGCAGAAGAATAAGCAAGCAGTTTCTAAGCTAAAGGTAGGCATACAGAGCATTACTGGATGTGCGGGCTGCCAATTAAGCATTTATTTTATCGAGGATGTTCTGCTTGAATTGCTTGAAAAGATTGATTTGGTAGCTGCCCCTATGATTAAGGAGAAGAATGTTGAGGAGTACGATCTGTTGTTTGTCGAGGGAAGTGTTAGTTCGCAGGAAGATTTAGACAACCTTTTAAAATGGAGAAGCAAGGCAAAGACCTTGATTGCTCTTGGTGCTTGCGCAGTAAATGGGGGAGTGCAATCAGCTAAGCACTTGCTGAGTGAGAAAGAGCAAAAGGAAGTTGAGCAGGGTGTTTATGGAAATAAGTTTCCATCTGAGCCAGGATTAAAATCAATAACTTCTGTGCCTATTCATAAGCATGTAAAAGTTGACTTTTACATTCCAGGATGCCCTCCTGATAAAGAAGAACTTGTACAGGTGATTAAATGCCTGCTTCAAGGCAGACAGCCAAGAGTTTATGACAAGGCAGTTTGCCATGAATGCTCGTTAAAAGAGAATTATTGCTTGTTAGACCAGGGAATAGAATGCTTAGGGCCATTGATGAATGGCGGGTGCAGAGCTCTTTGCCCTAGCTTTAACCATCCTTGCACAGGCTGTAGAGGATTGCTTGATGATGCTAATCTTGAGTCAGGAAAGCAAGTATTAAAAGACAAGGGATTTGATGTAGACCTGATGCTTAAGAGAATGACAAAATACAATGCTTTGCAGCACAAAGAGTTTGAAGAAAAAGCAAGAGTTCCTCCCGCGGGGGGCAAATAAAAATGAAAAAAGCATTAAGATTCATAAAATTATATGGATGGATAATTATTTTAATCATCATAGTTTTTCTTTGCATTGCATACTTCGGAGTATTAAGCCCTTGCTGTCATGCGGCGTCTCCAAGATGCGCTTTTGATAAGCCGTTTAAATGTGAAGAATTTCAAATTATTGGAGACGATGGTTCAGGTCATGGCATTGTGCGGTTTAAAGCCATAAATACAGCCGAGTCTGCTAAATTTTCATTTACTGCAACCATGGAAGGCGGTATAACAAAAACTTTTCCTTTAGGTGGGCAAACACTCATTACTGATTGCACTGTACAACCTGGAGATGGAATTGATATAGCGCAAAGAGAATTCATAGAAGTGACTTGTATTTTTAACGGGACCTTTTCGCAGGGCGATAATGCCAGGATTGACATACAATCATCAACGGGTTCAAACGGAACAATCTTTGGGAGAGCACAATGACAACAATTGACTTACATCACATTTGTAAGGTTGAAGGGCACGGCAGTTTGCTGGTCGAGATACAAGGAAGCAAGCTGACTAAGTGTGAGCTTAAAGTAGTTGAGGGAGCAAGATTCTTCGAAGGATTAGTTAAAGGCAAGCGTTATGATGATATTCAGGAGATAACTTCACGTATTTGCGGAATCTGCTCGTGTGCTCACACAGTCTCTTGCTTGCAGGCTATTGAGAATGCTATGGGGGTCAAAGTTTCTGAGCAGACTAGGAGACTTCGTGAACTCTTGTCGATTGCCGAGAGGATTAGGAGTCATGCAACTCATCTTTATTTCCTTGCTCTGCCTGATTATCTTGGCTATGAATCTGCACTTGCAATGGCTGGCAAATACAAAAAAGAAGTGCTTACTGCATTGCACTTGATGAAAATAGGCAATAACATGGTGCAGATGATTGGCGGCAAGGAGATGCATCCGTTTACTTCTGTGATTGGAGGATTTACTCATGTTCCTGACAAAAAAACAGTTGATTACCTGAAAAAGGAGCTTAAGAAATGCCTTCCTGAAGCAATAGCTACTGCCAAGCTTTTCATGAAATTAAAGCAGCCAGTTTTCAGTGCTGAGATGGACTTTGCCAGCTTGAATCCTGAAAAAGATGCTCCTCTTATTTCTGGTGATATAATCACTCTTTCTGGCTTGAAAATCAGGCCTGATGATTATACTAGCTATATTGATGAAGAGGTTATGCCTTATGCAACTGGAAAATTCTCAAAATTAAAAGGAAAAACTTTTTGCGTTGGGGCAATTGCAAGGATTAACAATCATTATAAGAGCCTGAGCAAGAATTCAAAGAAATTGTTTGGGCAGGCAAAGCTAAAGCTGCCTCTTACTAATCCTTTTTATAATAATTTTTGCCAAGCAGTTGAGCTTGTGCACTGGATTGAAAGAGGAATTGCTCTGCTGAATTATCCTTTTAAGTTTGAAGGATTGCCAAAAGTAAATGTTAAGCCTGGCAGGGGAGTGAGTGCTGTCGAGGCTCCGAGGGGAATATTGTTCCATGATTACACGATTAATGATAAAGGATTTGTTGAGAAGTGCAACATTATAACTCCTACTGCGCAGAACCTTAGGGCTATTGAGGCTAATGTTAGCCAGTTAATAGAACAGATGCTGAAACAGAAAGCAAGCAAGGACATGATAATTATTGAAGTAGAAAAACTTATAAGGGCCTATGACCCGTGTTTCTCTTGCAGTGCTCATTTCCTAAAAGTCAAATGGGTTAAAAAATAATTTTGATATGTAAATAATACTTTTATGATTTTGAATTAAAAAAGGAGGCTTGACATTCATGAAAACCATTCTAGACAACTTAAAAGAGAGGGCTAAGGCTGATCCTAAGAGGATTGTTTTTCCAGAAGCTTATGAAGAAAAGATTCTCAGAGCAGTTGAGACCTTGCTCAAGGAAAAGATTGTTATTCCTTATCTTATCGGTGAGAGAGCTAGGGTTGAGGCAAAGGCCAAGGAGTTCGGAATTAACATTGCCGGAGCTGAAATAAGGGACCCAAAAGCAGATGCTGATTTTGATTCTTTTGCTCAGGAATATTATGAGCTTCGCAAGAATAAAGGAATGACAATTGAGAATGCTGGGGCTGCTATGCTGTTGCCTCATTATTTTGGTGCGATGATGATACGCAAGGGATTGGCTGATGGAATGATAGCTGGGCTTAACAGCGAGACCAAGCCTTTTATTCCTGCTTTTACAATCATAGGCACAAAAGAAGCTTCTCATAAGGTCAGTGGTTTTTTCATGATGCTCTGGCCTGCTGATAACAGGCTGTTGTTCTTTGCAGACAGTTCAACAATCATTGACCCTGATGTTAATGACTTGGCTAATATTGCAATTGACACTGCTGACAGTGCCAGGAGGTTTGGTATAGAGCCAAAAGTAGCGATGCTATCTTTTTCAACAAGAGGAAGTGCAAAGCACGCAATGGTTGACAAAGTTTCAGAAGCTACCAGAATTGCCAAGAGCAAGAGGCCTGATCTATTGATTGACGGAGAATTGCAGGTTGATGCTGCTCTTGTGCCTGAAGTTGCTAAGAAAAAATGCCCTGACTCTCCACTGCAAGGAGCTGCTAATGTTTTAATATTCCCTGACCTTAATGCAGGCAATATTGCTTACAAGCTTGTTGAAAGGTTGGCTAAGGCTAATGCCATTGGCCCAATACTTCAAGGCCTGAATAAGCCAGTGAATGATTTGTCAAGAGGCTGCAGCGTCCAGGACATTGTTGATGTTGCTGTTATAACTGCTGTTGAAGCCCAGCAATAAATTTTTATTAGAAAAAAGAGGTTGTTTCATGAAAATACTTGTGTTGAATTCTGGAAGCAGCTCATTGAAATACAAGCTTTTTGACATGAACACAGAGAAAGCCTTGATTTCTGGCCATGTTGACGGCATTGGCTTGGACAGGTGTATTGTGAGGATAAGCTTTGGTGATAATGAAGAAGAAAGGAAGGAACTGGTAAAGGACCATGTTGATGCAGTCATGCTTGCTTTTAAGTCATTAAAACAAAAAAAGATCATTAAGAATTATAGCGAGATTGATGCTCTTGGCCATAGGGTTGTGCACGGAGGAGAAAAATATTCAAAGCCAACGCTAATTGATGAAAAAGTTATTAGGGAAATAGAAAGATTATTTGACATAGCACCTTTGCATAATCCCCCTAATCTTGCAGGAATTCTTGCTTGCAGGAAAATGCTTCCAAAGACTCCTCAAATTGCTGTTTTTGACACAGCCTTTCACCAGACCATGCCGCCAGAAGCCTATCTCTATGGCTTGCCCTATTATTTATATGAGAAATACAAGATCAGAAAATACGGCTTTCATGGAACAAGCCACAAATATGTTTCTGAGCAGGCAATCAAGCTGCTTGGAAAGAGAGAATCAAGAATTATTACCTGCCATCTGGGTAATGGTTCTTCACTCACAGCTATTAAGAACGGCAGGTCAATAGATACTACTATGGGCTTCACTCCAATGGACGGCTTGGTCATGGGCACTCGTGTTGGTGAAATGGATTCTGACATTCCTCTCTACCTGATAAAGGACAAAGGCTTTAAATTAAGTGAAGTTGAGGATATATTAAATAAGAAGAGTGGATTATTAGGCATATCTGGATTAACCCAGGATGTGCGTGACCTGCGGAAGGCAAGCCTTAAGGGGAATAAGAGAGCCAAGCTTGCGCTTTCATTATTTGCTTTCAGAACAGCCTTTTTCATAGGAGGATACACTGCTCTTCTCGGAGGATTGGATGCCCTGGTTTTTTCTGCAGGAATAGGAGAGCATGCCTGGCATGTGAGAAGAGATGTCTGCAGATACCTAAGCTCTTTTGGAGTCGAGCTGGATGAGAAGCTTAACAAGAAGAACGTGGCAGTAATAGTCTCAAAGCCAAGCTCAAAAGTAAAGGTTTATGTCATTCCAACTAATGAAGAACTGCAGATAGCCAGGGAGGCAAAAGAATTAATTGAGAAATGATTAGCTTGTTTTTACCCCATGTTGATCGCTTCTTTTAAGAAAATTTAAATACTAGGATTATAATGGTGTTCTTATAATCAATAAAACAAAAACAAGAGGTGCTTATTCATGGCTTTTCAGAAACCAACACCAAAATGGTTCTTAATAATTTATTCGATAATGATCAGTTTTCTGGCATTTTATTCTATTGTGCTCTTAGCTAATAATAAGCTGGGTTCAATTACTTTCAACACCTATACAATATTTTTTACTCTTTTCAGCATTCTTATGGCAGGCTTCTTTCTAGGTAAGAAATATGAGCTCAGGAGCTGGGCTGCCCCTTTAGCATACCTGGTGCTGGGCTTTGTATTCGTTTCCATAATCAACACGTTTAGCCTTTACCTGAATTACAACAACATTTATTTCCTGAATTTCATAAAGACCATATTCTTCCTTTTCTTTGTGCTCTTGGTTGATACATTATACCTTCATCCGCATGTCAAGCATATTCCAGGAATGGCTAAGCTGGCAGAGGAAGCTGTTGTGGAAGTAGAGCACGAAGTAGAGAAAGAAGTGGAGAAAGTAGAGGAAAAGGTTCTTGGCAAGCCAGCGCCAGCCGCTGTTAAGAAAAAGCCTAGGAAGAAAGCTTCTAAGTAATTTTTTTTTATTAAATTATTTTTTTTGGCTTATTTCTAATAGAACCACGTTTCTAATAATTAACTATTTCTCGCACAGTTTCTTTAACTGCTCCCATCTCTCATCAACATTCTTCTGGATGATTTCAATGATGTGAGCATTCTCTGGCTTTAATAGGTGCCTGAACCTTCCTTGAATCTTAAGCCATTCAATCACAGGCTTCTTGTTAGGTCCAGGATCATAGTTCAAAGTCCACTTGTCATTCTCAATCTCAAACAATGGCCAGAAACAGGTGTCAACTGCGAGCTTAGCCATTTTTATGCTCAGGTGCATTGGATATTTCCATCCTGGAACGCAAGGGCTTAGGACATTGATGAATGCTGGTCCTTTGGTGTTAAATGCTTTTTCTGATTTTCTTAATAAGTCCATGTAATTATGAGGGCTTGCCTGGGCAACATAGGGTATGTGGTGGGCTGCAACAACTGCTGTCAAGTCTTTTTTGAACTGCTCTTTTCCCTGATGCAATTTGCCAACAGCAGAAGTATTGGTCCAGGCTCCATAGGGAGTGCTGCTGCTCCTCTGAATTCCAGTATTCATGTAGCCTTCATTATCAACACATACATAGACAAAATTATGTCCTCTCTCAAGAGCTCCTGATAATGATTGCAGGCCTATGTCATAGGTTCCTCCGTCTCCGCCAAATGCAAGGAATTTGATTTCTTTATGTATTTTACCTTTCTTTTTCATGACATTATAAGCAGATTCTGCTCCGCTAATAGTTGCTGCTACATTCTCAAAAGCATTATGAATCCAGGGCACATTCCATGCAGTGTAAGGATAGATTGTTGTGCTTACTTCTAAGCAGCCAGTTGCGCAAGCAACAACTATCGGGTCTTTTGTACCTCGCATAACTGCGCGGGCTATTATGCTTAAGCCGCAGCCAGGGCAAAGCCTGTGGCCTGATGCTAATCTTTCTCCATCCAATGCTAGTTCACGAATATTCACTCCCTCACTCCCAGGTATCTGACAAGCTCTCCAATATCACCATTAGCAACTACTTTCAAATCCTTAAACACTTTTCTTATCTGCTCTAAATCAAGCTCTCTGCCTCCAAGGCCGAAAATATAATTAATAATATGAGGTCTCTTTTCTGACTCGTGAAAGCTGCTTCTGACTTCATTGAATATTGGCCCTCCTAATGCTCCAAAGCTGGCGCTCCTGTCAAGCACAGCAACAGCCTTTGCAGGCCTTAATTTATCAACAATTTCTTCATTAAGCCAAGGCCTGAAAACTCTCATCTTTAATAATCCGACTTTCTCACCTTGAGATCTTAATTCATCAACAACAACCCGGACGCTTCCTGCGCTGCTGTTGGAGCAAAGAATAACTTTCTCAGCACCTTCAAGCATGTAACCTTCAAAGAAATCATAATCCTTGCCAGTAATCTTGCTGAATTCGTCAAACACTTCCCTGATAACACTCTTAGCTTCTTCCATTGCTAATAATTGCTGCCTCTTGTGCTCAAAATAATAGTCAAACAAGTCCAAAGGGCCATAGGTTACTGGGAAATTAACATCAAGCAAAGGATAATGAGGAATGTATTCTCCAATAAAGCCTTGCACAGTCTCATCATCAAGGGTTTCAGCAGTCTCAACGCAATGGCTGGTAATAAATCCGTCCTGGCAAACCATTACAGGCAAGAGAACGTTTTCATTCTCTGCAATCCTGACAGCCATCAAGGTGTTCTCATAGGCTTCTTCGCCATTCTCAGAATATAACTGAATCCATCCGCTATCACGGCATCCCATGCTGTCAGAATGGTCGCAATGAATATTAATAGGCCCGCTCAGAGCACGGTTGACTACGTTCATGACCATGGGAATCCTGAGGCCTGAAGCAATATAAACAATCTCCCACATTAGGGCGAGGCCATTAGCACTGGTTGCAGTCATTGTCCTAACACCAGCAGCTCCTGCCCCTACGCAAGCGCTCATAGCGCTATGCTCAGATTCTACTGTGATTAAGTCAGTATCAACTGTTCCGTCAGCCACAAACTGGCTAAAAGCATGCATGATATCAGTCTGAGGAGTAATAGGGTAAGCAGCTACAACATCAGGATTAACCTGTCTCATGGCTTCTGCACTGCATTCAGCTCCTGTTAATGCTCGCTTAGTTTTCTGGACCATTTTTAGTTCCGCCTGGGGCCTGGAAATTTTTTCGTTTTAGTTTTTTATCGTTAACGTAAACTTAATTTTAAGTCCCCTCAAGCGCCGGGGAGGGCTACTAATCCTTGAACTCCTTCTCCTCCAGCACAAAGTCTCTTTGTGCTGCACAGCAATGAACTCATGTTCATTGCTCTTGCTTCATCTCAATTGCCTTGAAAGGGCATTCTTCTGCGCAAATACCGCAGCCCTTGCAAAAATTCATGTCAAAACCGCCGAAGTTGCCAAGAGTAGGCTTGTCGCTCAATCCTTTCTGCCCTTTATTAGGATCATCTACTTTTCCGACTTTAATACAGGAATCAGGGCACAGCATCCAGCAAATCATGCAATTAGTGCAAATCTCAGGCTTATGGATGGGCCTGAAAGTCCTCCAGTCACCAGTCTTGTACTTTTTACTGTTGCCTGCCTCAAGAATCTTTCCACCAATAGGAATATCTTTCCAGCCCTTAAGCTCTTCTCTCACTTCATCATCACTCATAGCTTAACCTCATTATAAGCTCTTACAAAACAATTAACATTCTTGTCAGCAATATCCTTCCCAAGGTCACGCACAAAATGATTGTACATGTTAGCCTTTAATTTTTCATAATCAACAATATTGGTTGCTTTCTCAATTGCTCCAAGCATCGCAGTGTTGGTAACCGCCTTGCCTAGCTCTTGTAAAGCAATCTTTATTGCGTCAATAACAATAATTTTACCCTTAAATTCAGTTCTCTCCTTGATTTCATCAACGCTTTGTGTAGTATTGACTATTAATAATCCAGAATCATCCAATCCTTCTGTCACAGGAATGCTTTTTATTAAGGTTTGGTCAACAACCACCACAACATTAGGATTAGTGACTCCAGAATGCAAATAAATCTTCTTATCACTGATGCGAGTGAAAGCTTTCACAGGAGCACCCTGCCTTTCTGCTCCATACTCGGGAAAGCTCTGAACAAACTTGCCAGCTTCCATGGCAGCCTCTGCTAATAACGCAGAAGCAGTCTTAGCACCTTGCCCACCTCTCCCATGAAACCTAATCTCAAAAATATCCTTTGACATACTTAAAAAAAGAATTACGCACTATTGTTTAAATGTTTTTTGGAAGATAGTTCCTGTGTTTTTTAGCAAAAGATTTATACAACAAAAATAAAATTTTTGAGTATAAACCTTAATTTCTAGCGTAAAGTTTATATACTTTTAGGAGAATAACGAGTTTTAGATAGTTATATTAATAAAAGAGGTGTATGGTGCTTGGATAAAGCTAATGCTTTTATTCTTTGGTTCGACCAAATCAGTATTGAAGATACTCCTTTTGTCGGTGGTAAGAATTCCAGCCTTGGGGAGATGTACACTAATCTTACAAAAAGAGGTGTGGGCATTCCTAATGGCTTTGCTATCACTGCAAAAGCTTACTTCTACTTGTTGGATAAGGCAGGCATCAGGGATCAAATTAAAGCTGTTCTTGAAGGGCTTGATACGAGGGACATGCATGGCTTGCAGGAAAGAGGCCATAAGATAAGAGATTTGATAGTCAAGGCAGAAATGCCTGATGATTTGAAAAAAGATATTATTGAAGCTTACAGGAACTTGTGCGGCGCTTATAAGCCTGACAGAAGCGATATTGATGTTGCTGTAAGAAGCAGTGCAACTGCAGAAGATTTGCCTGATGCCAGTTTTGCAGGCCAGCAGGAAACCTATCTTAATATCAGAGGAGATAAGGCTGTGATTGAGGCTTGCAAAAAATGCTTTGCCAGCTTGTTCACTGCAAGAGCTATTAGTTACAGGGTTGATAAGGGCTTTGACCATTTCAAGATCGGGCTTAGCATTGGTGTTCAGAAAATGGTTCGCTCTGACCTTGCATGCTCAGGTGTGATGTTCAGCATTGACACAGAGACTGGTTTTAAGGATACTGTCCTGATTAATGGCTCCTATGGCCTTGGAGAGAATATTGTTCAGGGAGCTGTTAATCCTGATGAGTTCATTGTTTTCAAGACTACTCTTCACCAGGGCTATAAGCCCGTTATTGGCAAGAAGATAGGAGATAAAGATATTAAGATGATATATGACAAGAAAGGCAAGAAAAGCACTAAGAACATCAGGACTCCTTTGCCTGACAGGAAAAAATTCGTTATTAGCGATGATGAAATATTAACCTTGGCAAGGTGGGCTTGTATTATTGAGGAGCATTATTCTCAGAAAGCAGGCTATCATAAGCCCATGGATATTGAGTGGGCAAAGGACGGCCAGACTAATCAGTTATTCATTGTCCAGGCAAGGCCTGAAACAATTCATGCACTAAAAGACTTGACCAAGCTGATTAAGTATGTTCTTAAGGAGCAGGGAAAAGTAATTCTTCAAGGAGGGGCTGTTGGTGCAAAAATAGGTAATGGCAAGGTTAAAGTAATTGAGGATGCTAGCAATATTGGCCATTTCAGGGAGGGAGAAATATTGGTTACTGACATGACAGACCCTGATTGGGAGCCTATTATGAAGATTGCAAGCGCCATAATCACTAATCGCGGAGGAAGAACCTGCCACGCAGCTATTATCTCAAGAGAGCTAGGCATTCCTTGTATTGTTGGCACAGAGCAGGCAACTCATCTGCTTAAGAACAAGGAAGAAGTTACTGTTGATTGCAGCCAAGGAGCAAAAGGCCTTGTTTATGATGGATTGCTTAAGTTTGAGGTAGAAGAGCATGATCTTGGTTCTGTTCCCAAGACCAAGACAAAGATAATGATGAATGTTGCTAATCCTGATGATGCTTTCAGGGAGAGCTTTATACCTAATGACGGAGTTGGATTGGCCAGGGAAGAGTTTATTATTAATTCAGAAATCAAGGTTCATCCTTTGGCTCTCCTGAGCTTTAGTGAAATAAAAGACAAGAAGCTGAAAACCAAGATTACAGGCTTGACCAATGGCTATGATAATAAAGAAGATTTCTTCATTAACAGGCTGGCTAGAGGGATTGGGAGGATTGCAGCTGCATTTTATCCTAAGCCAGTTATTGTCAGGACCAGTGATTTTAAGAGCAATGAATATGCTAATCTTATAGGCGGACAACTGTTTGAGCCAAAAGAAGATAATCCTATGATTGGCTGGAGAGGAGCTTCAAGATATTACAGCGAGGAATACAGGAAAGCATTTGCTCTTGAATGCAAGGCACTTCTTAAGGTAAGGAATGAGTTTGGCTTGACCAATGTAAAAGTTATGATACCTTTCTGCAGGACCGTTGATGAGGCAAAAAAAGTAATACAGGTAATGAATGATAATGGGTTGGTGCAAAAAGATAATGGCTTGGAAGTTTATGCAATGTGTGAGATTCCCAGCAATGTAATTCTTGCAGAAGAATTCCTTGATATTTTTGACGGCTTCTCAATAGGAAGCAATGACTTGACGCAGTTGACTCTTGGGTTGGACAGGGATTCTGAGCTTGTCAGGGATATTTATGACGAGAGGAACGAGGCTGTCAAGAGGCTGTTAAAGCAAGTGATTGAGGTTGCTAACAAGAAAGGAAAATACATTGGTATCTGTGGTCAGAGCGTTAGCGACTTTGTTGAGATGGCAGAGTTTGTTGTGCAGGCAGGCATTCACAGCATGAGCCTTAATTCTGATTCTGTAATCAAAACAACAATTGCAGTTGATGAGCTAGAGAAAAAGCTTGGAATAAAGTAATTCTTTTTTTCATAAATTATATAAACAATTGCTTTAACTGACAAGCTATGCCTATAAAGATTAATTATAAGAAATGCTGCTGGAAAGACGGCAAATGCACAATATGCAAGTGTGGAGGAAAGACTTGCAATGGATGCGTAGAAGCATGCCCAACAGAAGCATTAACCAGAGGAAAACTAGTTAAGTTTGACAAGGAAAAATGCATTGACTGCGGAGCATGCATAGCAGCTTGCAGCCATGAAGCTATTTCTTTTGTTTGAAAATAAAAAAGTTAAGAAAAGGAAAAAAATTTAAAATTATTTATTCTTAGCAGCTTCCTTCTGTCCAGTAAGCTACTGTCTTATCTGCGCAAGCAGTGCACTTGTTGCCGTAAGTTGCTTTGCAGGGCGGGTTTGCGCATGCTAAGCTCACATCACGCCAGCCGCAAACAGGCATGTATTCTTTGGTGCAAGCCTGAGTTCTTGGCTCTGTGCAATCATTAGCCTTAAGCTTTCCAGTTGTGGCTGCGCAGTCTTCAGGGCATGTTCCTGCAGTGCATGGAGCAAGGCATGGCGGCGTGCTGTAATAGCACGCAGGGCACGCATCAGCTTCTCCAGCATCACAGATACTGTTTCCGCATGTTGTTTCTGGCTCGCATCCGCATCCAAACTCATCGCTAAAAGCTGCTTTGCCTTTTACGCACATATATTTTATTACTTTGCACTGCTCAGGATCCCTTGTTACATAAGTCCTTGCTGGGCATTCTCCTGGAGTGTAGGAATCAATTGCTTTACTAGCGCATGCTGCGCATTTATTTCCATAAGTTACTCCGTCATCACCGCATGTTGGCATGTATTCTAAGGTGCACATCTCAGCTGCTTTCTGCTCTTCTGTGCAAGTGACTTTTGCAGGGCATTCTCCTCTGAAATAAGCCCATTCCTCGCACTCAATACCATAAGGCAATATGCATATGCCAACTTGACCTTCACTCTCTGCATCAGTTCTTATCTCTAAAGTTCCTCCTTGTCTTTCACAAAATACAGAAGCAGGATTAGCCATTCCAGTTCCTGTGCCACCTGTTCCGCCAGTGCCTGTTGGGCAGGGTGCAAATTCACAATCAGGGCCAGTCCTTCCAACTGCTGAGCCATCAGGGCATAATTTTGCTTCTTCTGTGCAAGCCCTTATGCACTTTGGAGGTCCTTGGCATCCGCACTCATTCTTTTCTCCAGAAACAATTGTTCCGCCAGAGCAAAAGCCAGGAGCAGGAGGAACTAGTTGTGGGCATGTTCCGCATTCAGTTCCAGTTTCATTAGTTGTGTTTCGTATCTCCCAATTGTACAACCTTACCATCATTCGCTGTGAATTATCATTCCTTTGCAGATGCACATTAAAGCAGCCTATGCACCTAAGCATATCAACAGAAATAACAGTTACAGGATAGCTTAGAGGAGCGACTGCTATCTTAGCAGCTTTTTTCTGGTCATCATTTAATTCCCAAGACCTGATGCAAGCGCCAACATTCGCGTCCCAAGTATAACCAGCGCTGCCAATGCATCCGTGCTCATCCTTGTCTCCGCCTATTATCTGTTGCTTCTCACAGCCAACTATCAGTGCCATGCTTAGAACTAAGCCAATAATCAATAATTGCATCTTCATATTTTCCACCTCAAAATGTTATGTTTAACCTTCTAATCATAAGGAAGGGATTAGCTTGTATTTAAATATGTTTTAGCTTTCAAGCAGGATTGAAGCTATGAAAAAGAAATCTATTCAGGACAAGATATAATAGCCAAATATGGTGTCTTGCACTAACCTTCCAGTCACAGTAACCTCTGAGCCTTCAACAGGAAGAGTGCTGCTCTTAACTGCTATATCACCAGTTCCATCTGAAACAGTATAGCCAGAAAGCTTGCCAATCTTGATGCTGATGCCTACAACGCCTCTCACAGTAACTGTTTTTCCAACATACTGCTCATTCTTAATCTCAGATATCGCCTTTGGAACACAACCTGCCAATAGGGTGAGAGCTAGAACAAGGCCCATTACTAGAATGATTTTATGGTTCATACAAGCTATTAATACCTACTACCTTATATTGTTTTCTAATTTTTTCTTAATAGGAAGAAAAGCTTTTTATAATCGCTTAATTTCTTTTATTGTTATGAACGCCAAAAAAACACTCACAGGAATAGTTCTCGCATTAGCCATCGCCTGCACACCAGGGTTCAGCCAGGAGCAAAAGCTCAAGTTCAGCCTGAGCCCAAAGCACAAGACATCTTATTTGTCCAATGAGAACAGCCCTCAGATGCAGTCTTTCAAGAAGCTGCAGGAAACTTTGAGGAAAAATGGTGAGGATTATGTGATGATGATAGTGCCGGGGGATAATATGCCTATTTATACTGTTCCTAGAATAGACAAGTATCCTATGCATGAGATCAAGCCTGACAAGAAATTCTACAATGATGATCAATTTGTCATCCAGCCAGAGCCCAGATGGAGATTGAGGCTTCCTGAAGGATGGCTTAAGAAAGATTTCTATCTGCCCGGGAAGCCTTCTCAAGGGCTTTTAATCTACGATTCTAATAGGAAGAGAATCTAAGCTTCAAGCCGGTTCGCAACTATCTTAACATTTAAATACCTGGCTAGGCTACTGATTTACTATGGCAAAAGATCCTTTTTTACTGGTGTCGTTAGAAGAGAATGAGTCAAAGGCACTTGCTCAGGTTATGAGCAATGATACTGCGAGGAAGATTCTTGACATACTAAGCAAGCATGAAACACTAACAGAGACAGATATTGCTAAAAAACTAGATGTTCCGTTATCAACTGTTCATTACAACCTGCAAGCACTGGTAAAAGCTAATCTTGTGAAAGCAGAAGAGTTTCATTATTCTGAAAAAGGAAAAGAAGTAAACCATTACTCGCTGGCTAATAAGATCATCATTATTGCTCCAAAGAATGCAAGGACAGAAAGCTTTAGAGACAAACTAAAATCCATACTGCCAATTGGAATAATTGTTCTGGTAGTGGGAGGATTGATGCAGCTATTCAATAAAATAATGCTCAAAGCAGGCAGTGCTAAGCTGATGGCCGTATCGCCAGAACCATTTGCAGCTGCTGGTGCAAGAGTCATGGATGTTGCAGAGAAAGCAATTGTTCCAGCAGCTGAAGAAGCAGGTAATTTGTTGATGACAGCAGCAAGCGGAGCAGCAGAGAATATTACGAACATCACCCAAAATATCACCGAGAACTTCACAGAGCCAATAAATGAGCAAGTAATTCAGCCAATAGTCCAGGTAGTTCAGCAGACACCGCCGACCAACATAGCCTTATGGTTCTTAATAGGCGCAGCATTCACAATAATACTTTTGGTTATATGGTATTGGTTTGTGACGAGAAAGAAGAAGTGAAAGGATTCTAGGCGCTTCCTTAAGGAAATACTGAAGTGTAAGAGCTGGAAGCAGGCGATTATTTGTTAAATATCTTAAAAAGCTCTCTAATCACTTCTCCTTTTACAGGTTTTTCCATGCTTCATCCTCTTTTTTTGTAAGCCATATCTTTGCTAAAGACCTTTCACTTAGTATTGCAGTCTGTATTCCTTCTTTCGAGAAGTCAAGCTTTTTTCTTACCTGGTCCAAAGGCCTGAGCTCAATATGGTCATGGTAAGTAATAATCGCTACCTTATCACCTTCCTCAAAGCCATCTATATCCCTCATCTCCTTTGGAATGGCTATCTG
>Ga0315283_10002626_pt1 | contig 15081 bp, 17 predicted proteins | sample YL17G09_0_MG_FD_204541 | JGI IMG/M metagenome (GOLD analysis project Ga0315283, IMG submission 204541) | Sediment microbial communities from Yellowstone Lake, YNP, Wyoming, USA - YL17G09_0 | ecosystem: Environmental > Aquatic > Freshwater > Lake > Sediment | place: USA: Wyoming | collected... | reverse complement strand
GAAGTTATGGGAAACCCGGCATGTCTTGCAAGCTCAAGGGCAAAGGATTCTCCCGGGACCCTGACGGCAATATTGCGGGTCCCGGCAGTCAGCCATTCGGAAATATTCTCCCTTGCCGGGACAAGAAGGGTAAGAGGACCCGGCCAGAATCCGTCGATAAGGGATTCCGCGGCGCTGTTTATCGACGAGGCTATGGAAGCAAGTAAACGCTTTTCGCCTATGATTAAAGGCATGGCCTTGTCTTTCGGCCTTTGCTTGATTTCATATAATCTTTTCAGTGATTGCTCCAGATCAAATTTGACTCCAAGACCGTAAAAGGTCTCTGTCGGATAAGCAACAATCCCGCCTGTTTTCAGAGTTTCAACAGCGGTATTTAAAACTTCCCGAAGATTTGTAACGGTAACTTTCAGCAACGCCATTAGACAATATTACCATATCAAACCTGAAATTTTCGTGGCTTTTGTATTTAAGTTGAAGAAACCCTGGATTCCCCGATCAAGTCGTGGAATGACATTCTTTTCAATCGATATTCTTCAACTTTTTTACGAAAGAACCAAGTTTTCAGTCACTCATGCTAATTGGGTAAAAACATATCTAAATCAATTATTTTGTTGACATTTAAGAGATTTTACTTTAAGATTTTAAAATAAGTATGATATTGATATTAGGAAAGGAGGTGTAAAATGAAAAAGATAGTTTTATTGGTTCTTTCTTTATCATTTTTATTTGTTTCGGGGTGTGCTACAAGGGAATATGTGAAACAGCAAATAGACCCCCTCATCGACAGGATCAGTAAACTCGAAGCACGTGTTACAGCCGTAGAATCCAGAGTTAATGCGCTTGAAGGAAAGGTAGCTGATATTGATGCTGCCAAGAAAGAGGCGCGCGATGCGAAATCATTGGCCCAGGATGCTATGAAGGCTGCAAGAGATTGTTGTGACAAGGATCTGAGCGCCCTGAAGAAAGCCGATGCAGCGGTTATGAAAGCAGAAGACGCTGCCAGGAGAGCGGAAGACGCCTCGAAAAAATGTACAAAGGCTTTTGAACTGCATCAAAAGAAATAACGCATAAAAAAGCCGAGAGGCTGCAAGCTTATCCGGCCTCTCGGCTTTTTTACTTTGAAATAATTACAGGAATTCCATTCTTTTCTTTAAGCGCTGCAAGCAGCTTTGTCCTGTCGATATCCTGATAAACATTATTTTTCTTTAGCAGCCTGACCGCCTCATTAAAATAATTTATTCTCATTGACTTGTCTTTGTGTACTTCGAGATACACTTTGCCGCCGGAGACGCCTGCCTTTACCGGCTGCCGAATGATGGCAACTTTCGTCTTGTTCGGCACGACCTTGAACAGATCAGGAATATCCTCAGGATATAAACGGATGCAGCCGTGGCTTGCCTTTCTGCCGACTGCAAAGGGTTTGTCAGTCCCATGTATGAGGATGCTCGGACGGGAGAGCCTCATTGCATGAGAGCCGAGAGGATTGTTGGGACCCGGAGGAACAACCTTAGGCAATTCCGGCCTTTCCTTCCTGATGGAAGCAGGCACAACCCATGGCGGATTGATGATCTTGTCGACTATCTTAAAGTTCCCGACAGGCGTGTCCTTTCCTTCATCACCGATGCCTATGGCGTAAGTCATCACCCTTTCTTTAGTAAAATAATACAGGCGCATTTCTGAAAGGTTTATCACTATCCCTTCATAGGCGGCCATATCCGGCAGGACCCACTGAGTCGATATCTGTACGGTTTTGCCGTTGCCGGGGATAAAGGGATCAAACCGGGGATTGGCCTCGGTAATCTCGTTGTACCCGATTCCGAACTTCCTTGCTATCTCGATGAGAGATTCATCGCCTTTTACGGCATATGTTTTAATCTCACCGATAACGCCGTTGTTTTTAGAATATGAATAGACCTCGGAGGCAAAAGAATCCGCAGAAAAGATGAAGAGGCAGAATAGAAATACAAGAAATCTGAAAACCATACAGTTGATAGTAATCAAGATGCATCCGGAAATGCAAGCATCGCATAACCTTTCGCTGAAAGGTTATGTATCATTAAAACTTCCGATGATTTCAAGATCATAGCAGAGCTATTGATTACATGCCATATTTTATCTACACCTTCGATGAACTGGGTAAAATAGGAATAGGCAAGAGCAATGAGGTCATTCTTACCGGCGCCGGTCCTGTCCGGCTGTATTTCAAAATAGCTCATGCTCTGCACGGCAAGGCGCGGGAACTGATTTACAGGAGTCCGGTAACCGGGGATGTGGTTATCTTTGATCACAGTCCGGATTAAGTGTGTTATATTATGTGTATAAGGAGGTGTATAAGATGAGGACAAATATAGCGCTTGACGATAATATGGTAAAAACGGCTTTCCGGTATTCAAAGGCGAGAACAAAAAAAGACCTTATACACGAAGCACTCAGGGAGTTTATACAGGTGAAGCAGAAACTGGATCTAAGAGAATTGAGGGGCAAGATAGAGTTTAAACAGGACTATGATTACAAAAAATTAAGAAAGGGAGACTGATTTGGTCCTTGTTGATACATCGGTTATAATCGCTTACCTTACTGATAATGAGAATGATACTGTGCTTAAATTCCAGTACATTCTCGACAACAATATACCTTTCGGCATAAATTCATTTGTTTATCAGGAAGTTTTGCAGGGTGTTAAAACAGAGAAAGACTTCGACAGGGTAAAAAGATACCTCGATACACAGCGGTTTTATTCACTCAGGGACGAAAAAGAATCATTTGCCTCTGCTGCAAAGATTTATTTCAAGTGCAGAAAGAAAGGCATTACAATCGGAAGCACTATAGATTGTCTGATTGCTCAGACAGCCATTGAGAACAGCTTGTTACTTCTGCACAACGATTCGGATTTTGACAATATCGCAAAAGTCATCTCTGGGCTGAAGATTTTTGATATTTAATCTCTGTTCTTTGACAACTGAATAAAAACATTGTCGCAATATTTCTTTTGCTGACAACCGGCCGCAATCCCTTGGATCCTTTTCTTATGGACAGGACATTATATCCGGCAGAAAATATTCCTTGAGACAGAGGAAAACGCAGGGCGGTTCAGGAGCTGGCTTCATGCAAATGTGGTGTTAATAAAAGAAAGAAGACCTGATTAAAAAGGGATTGCGACTGCGCTGTGAATGTCCGGGCTTCTGTAATACCCATAAAGCTGTCTGAGAAACAAAGCCTTGATGAATAAAGGATTGCGAGGGCCCGGCTTCGCTCAAGATGAAGGTATAAAGTGAAAGCGAAAGAAGATACAAACATAACTCCCCCTAACCCCCTCTTAATTTAAGAGGGGGATGAAACGAACAGTACGGATTTGTAAACTCAAAGCGGTTTTATAGGGTGAAGGACAATAGTTGTTTGACAATATTTTTATATGGTTATACAATGTATATACGGAGGTGTATATGATAAAGAAACTTGTTTCGCATGGGAACAGCGCAGCTCTGATTATCGACAAACCGATTCTGGAACTTTTAAAGGTTGATATGGATACTCCTCTTGAACTTGCTACCGATGGAAAAAGCCTGATTATTTCGCCTGTGGAAGCGTCAAAAAGCGAAAAGTCTTTCAGGTCCGCGCTCGAAAAGGTAAACAGGCTTCACGGAACAACACTTAAAAAGCTTGCCGGTTAATGAAAAAGGTCCTGTTTCTTACTCTTGCAGAGGTAATTGAAATATATAACGACCAGATACAAAGATACGGCGGAAGTGTGGGTGTCAGGGACGTGAACCTCCTGAGTTCCGCAATAGCAATGCCTTATGCGTCGTTTTCAGGAAAGTTTCTTCATGATGATATTTATGAGATGGCATCGGCATATGCATTTCATATATCGCAGAATCATCCGTTTATTGACGGCAATAAGCGGACAGCCCTTGCCTCGGCGCTGGTCTTTCTCGAAATGAACGGAGTCAGCATATCGGACACTCAAGAGAAATTGTATGATGCTATGATGATACTTGCAATAGGGGAAATGAGTAAAAAAGAATTCGCAGCCATTTTAAGAAAAAGGCAATGTCGTTTTATGAAAAAAAGAGGGTAAAATTAACTCACATAGAGTGTGGGGGTTAGTTTTTTGTATCCGGCTCTTTTTTTATTGATTCAACGATCCTGTCGATTCTGGTTTTTGGCGGGCCGGAGAAAATTTTCTTCAAGTCCTCTTCGGAAAAATTTTCTTTCAGGAATGAAATGATGTCGGTCCTGTCCTTCCAGCAGCCCATGATACTTCTGCACGGCAGTTTTTCGTTCATGGAAGAACAGTACTTGAATTCAACAAGCATTCCTAATTGGCTGCAATATATGTCCGGCATAATTTAATCGGCAGGGGCGAACGGACTGTTCGCCCCTGCATCGAATCCTTACGGTTTCGGATATTTATCCAGGCTCTTTAGCAATTTCTTTATTTCATCGTCCGGCAGCACATAATCATCGAGCTTTCCCGAGAGATATGCGTCGTATGCCGCGAGGTCGATTATACCGTGGCCGCTCCAGTTCATGAGGATTACCTTTTCTTTGCCCTCTTCTTTTGCCTTCTTTGCCTCTTCTATGACGCAGGCGATTGCATGGTTTGTCTCGGGGGCGGGTATATGTCCTTCCGTCCTCGCAAAGGTAATGCCTGCCGCAAAGGTCTCAAGCTGGGCATATGCCCTTGGTTCTATTAGTTTGTCCATTACTAATCTGCTGACTATCGGCGCCATGCCGTGGTATCTCAGGCCGCCTGCATGTATCGGCGCAGGCACAAACTCGTGGCCGAGCGTGCACATGGCCAATAACGGAGTTGTTTCAGCGGTGTCTCCGAAGTCATAGCTGTAGGAGCCTTTTGTTATAGAGGGGCATGAAGAAGGTTCGGCCGCTATTACATGCACTTTTTTGCCGTGTATTTTATCTCTGATAAAGGGGAGGGCGATGCCTGCAAAGTTGCTCCCTCCGCCTGCGCACCCGATAACTATATCGGGATATTCCCCGACGGACTCAAGCTGCTTTTGCGCTTCAAGGCCGATGACGGTTTGATGCAGCAGCACATGGTTCAGAACGCTGCCCAGAGAATATCTTGAATCTTTAGTGGTTACGGCATCTTCAATCGCTTCGCTGATGGCTATGCCGAGGCTTCCCGGATGTTCGGGGTTCTGCTCAAGGAATTTTCTGCCTGCATTGGTATCAGGGCTCGGACTCGGCACGCATTTGGCGCCCCAGGTTTCCATCATAAGCTTTCTGTAAGGTTTTTGATTGAAACTTATTCTCACCATATAGACCTTTAATTCAAGGCCGAACTGGTTGCATGCAAAGGAGAGCGCGCTTCCCCACTGGCCTGCGCCGGTTTCGGTTGCTATCCTCTTGATGCCGAATACTTTATTGTAGTATGCCTGTGGTATTGCGGTATTGGGCTTATGGCTTCCCGGAGGACTTATGCCCTCGTTCTTGAAATAAATGCGCGCAGGCGTTCCGAGAAACTTTTCCAGAAAAACCGCCCTGTACAAAGGCGTCGGCCTCCAGATCAGGTATTTTTCAAGCACTTCATCCGGGATATTGATCCACCTTTCAGTGCTCACTTCCTGCTCGATCAGGTTCATCGGAAACACCGGCGCCAGCATGTCCGGCGTGATCGGCTGTCCCGTGCCCGGATTTAGCGGCGGCGGCAGGGGAGTCGGCATATCCGCCTGAATGTTATACCACTGCTTTGGTATGTCTTTTTCGTTTAAATCAATACGTCTGTTCACAATCGCCTCCTTTGTTTTTTGTTTTGAAAACAACAGGTGATATTTTACCCATAACGGAGAAATTTTTAAAGTGCCCTTTTGTTATGCAGCTTGACTGGTTGACATTACATCGTATATTCGGTAGAGTATGACCATGCGGAGACCCTTTATGGCAGCCAACTGGAAGATGAACAAAACGCTTTCAGAGACTGCGGATTTCATATCTGAATTCATTCCAAAAGTAAGTGATGTGACCGGCGTCGATATTGTGCTGGCCCCTCCTTTTACTTCGCTTATGCTTGCGGCTGAAAAGCTCAGGGGTACAAATGTTATGCTTGCCGCACAGGATGTTTTTTATGAAGAAAAAGGCGCTTATACCGGCGAGATATCTCCTTTGATGCTTGCCGACGCCGGCTGCACAAATGTAATTATCGGCCACTCGGAGAGAAGGCAGTATTTTCATGAAACCGACGATACTGTGAACAGGAAGATCAAGGCGGCAAAAAAAGCCGGGTCCGGAATAATTTTCTGCATAGGCGAATCCCTCGAAGAGAGAGAGGCGGGAAAGACCTTTGAGATACTTGAGAGAGAAATCCGGAAGGGGCTTGACGGCATTACAGCGGAAAAAATGGTAGTTGCCTATGAACCGATATGGGCCATAGGCACGGGGAAGACGGCCACGCCGGAACAGGCGCAGGAAGCCCATGCTTATATACGTGAAAAACTCGGAGTTCTTTATGGAAATAAAGCATCTGAATTGTGTATAATATACGGTGGCAGCGTAACGCCGGACAGTGTTGATTCGCTGATGGCCTGCGCGGATGTGGACGGCGCTCTTGTAGGCGGCGCAAGCCTGAAGGCCGACAGCTTTGCAAGAATAGTAAAGTTCCTGAAATAAGTCGGTAACCTTTACATTTACGCGCCTTATTACAAGCCGTAATGACAAAAATAATAAAAAATGAAATTTAGTCATTTGACAATGAATATTTGGAGGGTTTCATGACGATTTTTTTGATGATTGTTCATATTTTCGTATGTCTTTTTCTTATAGCCGTTGTCCTTCTGCAGAGCGGAAAAGGGGCGGAGATCGGCGCCGCCTTCGGCGGGTCAAGCCAGACGCTTTTCGGGAGCCGCGGCGCCGCAACCTTTCTGAGCAAGATGACGACAATTGTTGCGGTTGTTTTTATGCTCACATCTTTCGTGCTGGCGATTGTTACTTCCAAGGGCGGGTCCGTTGTGAAAAAGACCGCAATCCCCCAGCAGCAGACAATGCCTGCCGCTCCTGCGGGGCCTGTAGGGATGCAGCCTGTTCAGCAGCAGCAGACGCAGCAAACTCAGCCGGCGCAGCAGAAAGTTCCTCAAGCGCCTCAAGCCCGGACGAAATAAATCCTCTGCACCCCCTTCTTGTTTAGGAGGGGATGTTTCCCATGCTTCAATAAATGTTCCCATCCGATATTTTGTTAACTCGACCTCACCCTTATCTTTTGCACAATCAGTGTTTGATAAGGCCTTGAAACTGGATCCCCACAACAAAAAAACAAAAGAGGATTTGAGCAGAATCATAATCGGCGAGGCAAAGGTTGACTGGGTCTGATTTTAAGAAGTTTTACGGATAGCTTAGTTGCAGCCTCTGGATGGCGGTAGCTTTGCCCGTCTCTTCATTGATCTCGACTACCACGGCGGAAAATACGCCTTCACCTTTTGCGGTCTCAAACCGCATAGGAATGTTTGTTAAAAATCTCTGTATTATCTGGTCTATCTCTATACCTATCACCGAGTGCGCCGGTCCGGTCATGCCGACGTCGGTGATAAAGGCGGCGCCGCCCGGCAATATCTTTTCATCGGCGGTCTGAACATGCGTATGGGTCCCGATAATAGCGCTGACCCTTCCATCCATATAATAGCTGAAGGCGATTTTTTCCGAGGTGGCCTCCGCATGGAAATCTATGATGATTATGTTGGTATGTTCTGCAAGTTTTTCAACCTCTTTTTTGCCCGTCCTGAAGGGGCAGTCTATATTCGACATGAAGACACGCCCGGAAAGGTTCATTATGGCAACTTTTTTGCCGTTGTTCATTGAATACAGAAGGCTTCCATATCCCGGGACTCCGGGAGGATAATTCAGAGGCCTGAGCACCCGGTCTATCTTTGATATCTGAGGGATGAACTCTTTCTTGTCCCAAACATGATTGCCGGTGGTAATAACATGAATACCATAGCCGAATAGTTCATCGGCTATCTTGTCCGTTATGCCGAAACCGCCCGCTGCATTCTCGCCGTTTGCGATAACAAGGTCGACTTTGTATTTATTAACAACGGACGGGAGCAATGCCTTTACGGCATTCCTCCCGGTTTTTCCTACGATATCACCAATGAAGAGAAATTTCATGTGTTGCTATTTTGCGTATTCTACAAATCTGGATTCCCTGATAACCGTCACTTTTATCTGGCCGGGATAGGTCATTTCCGCTTCTATTTTCTTGGCAAGCTCCCGTGAAATCATGGAGGATATTTCGTCGGTCACATCTTCCGGCTTTACGATTATCCTGATCTCTCTACCCGCCTGAATGGCATAACATTTATCAACACCCTTATAGGAAAGGGCCATTTGTTCAAGTTTTTCAAGTCGTTTAAGGTAGTTCTCGATGCTCTCTTTTCTGACGCCGGGCCGCGCCGCGGATAGCGCATCGGATGATGCAACAAGCGCCGCTTCAACGGTTATAGGATCTCCCTCGCCATGATGCACCAGAATGGAATTGATTACCTTGTTGTTTTCACCATACTTCTTTGCAATGTTAGCGCCGATCTCCTGGTGCGAGCCTTCAATTTCATGGTCGACGGCCTTGCCGATGTCGTGAAGGATACCCGCTCTTTTGGCAAGCTTTATATCCACCCTGAGTTCTCCGGCCATCATTCCGGCAAGGTAGGCAACTTCCCTTGAATGTTGAAGAACGTTCTGTCCGTAAGACGTCCTGTATTTCAGTCTGCCTATGAGACGCACCAGTTCAGGGTGGATCCCGGAAAGTCCGAAATCAAAAACAGCCTTCTCCCCTTCTTCCCTGATATGTGTCTCGACCTCTTTTTTGACTTTTTCTACGATTTCCTCGATTCTTGTCGGATGTATACGTCCGTCGGTTATTAGTCTTTCAAGGGAAAGCCTGGCGACTTCACGTCTAACCGGGTCGAAAGCGGAAAGTGTGACGGTCTCGGGAGTGTCATCGACAATGAGGTCAACGCCTGTTGCGGCCTCAAGCGCCCTGATGTTCCTTCCTTCTCTTCCAATGATCCTTCCCTTCATTTCGTCATTCGGAAGACTGACTGAAGTTACGGTCGAGTCGCTTACATAGTCGCTGGAGTATCTCTGAATTGAGAAGCCGATAATCTCTTTTGCCTTTTTCTCAGCGCTTTCCCTCGCCTCATCTTCTATCTTTTTAGCAAGTTTTGCAGCCTCAAACCTGGCGTCCTCTTCGGTTTTCTTCAGAAGTTCCTGTCTTGCCTCTTCCGAAGTGAATCCGGAGAGTTTCTCAAGTATTTCCGTCTGGTCTTTCAGTAATTTAGTGATATTATCATCTTTCTCCTGAATTGACCGCTCTTTGTTGGTATATTCCCTTTCCCTTCTTGAAAATTCCTGATCTTTCTTTTCGATCTGATCATATTTTTTATCAAGGACTTCTTCTTTCTGCCTTAACCGCTTGTCAAGATGGTTGAGTTCGGACCGCCTTTCCCGTATCTCCTTTTCAGCCTCTGCCTTAGCCTGATAGACGATATCTTTTGCTTCAACATGCGCCTCTTTTTTAACTCTCTCAGCTTCCTTCAAAGCCTCATCGATTACTCTTAACTTGTCTTTTTCAATGTCTATTTTCTGATTTTTCAGTCTTGACTGTAATACGAAAAACAGAAGCAGGCCGGAGACAAGACCGGCAATTACTGCGATCAACACATAAGCGAGATTCGGATCCATATATAATAAAACCCCCTTCCTAAAATTTCCCCATAAGATGAGGGATCGCCCGGAGAGCAAACTGCCCGGTTTTTACGGATTATTTTAATGAAGCTGGGTTATGACTTAAATAAGAACAGAGGAGGCGAGAAAAATTTTATTTTGGATACGGTTTTCCATTTATTCTCTATAATAAAATATCTATTTTTTATCCTCGATAATTTAATAGTCATATCAACCAGCCTGATAATTAAAAACCCACCCTGCCGTGTAAAGCGATATTAGATCCGCCTATAAAATAGGTGGGTGCCCTGAAAGAGCCTTCAGGCTTCCCTGCACTATGAATGCCGGGCATGCACACCGGTTCTTTACGCGGGCTCCCAAAAGATCTAATTTGCCGGATCAACACAATCACCTTAATCACCAACAGGGCAGGTAAGCAAATAACCCTGTAATCAGTTCCTCCTTAAAGGTATTTTATAAGTTTAGAATATAATAAAACCTTGTATTATGGCAAGGAGAAAATGTTTTTGGGGTTAGTTTTTAGAAGGGTTTTTTGTTATTGTGTAGGTACAGGAATTATTCCCGTCAATTATGCATTCCTCGCGGGCCAGTTCTTTCCCTATAAGTTCACGGAACATCTGCAGGTCATGACGGCAGACCTCTTTGAATTCGGAAGCCAGTTTATAAATCGGGCAGTTGAAAAGTTTCAGGGTAAAATGATTATTCATGTCGGTGAGTTCCGCAAAATAACCTTCCGCTTCAAGAATATCCCTGAGTCCGAACATCCTGTCCTGTAAGGTTTTTTTATTTGATAGCGTTTCCCTGACTTCTTTGATAATCCTGTTTTTCCGCCATTTGAATATCTCATCGATTTTGTCCCTTCCCTCATTTTTTTCTATATCACGGAAGAGGTTCAGGATGAATTTGTCATATTCCTTAGGGAATAGTTCGTCCGCTTTTTCCGTGAGCTTGTAAAGGAAAGCCGGTCTCCCGATGCCCTGTCTTTTTGTAAGATATTCAATAAGACCCCTTCTTTCCAGAGAAAGCAGATGCTGCCGGATCCCCATGGATGTGATACCTAACTCTATGCTGAGATTATCAATGGCCATAGGTCCGCGCTTTTTGAGAAGGAGTATTATCTTTTCTCTCGTAGGATTTTCATTGAGGATAGCCAACATATATTTTAATTTACCATAATTTCATGGTTTTGTAAATAAATTTAATAAAAAGTATCATATTATCATATGCTTTAATTTTTAATTGCCCTGCGAGCGAAAAGCTTATATGATTTTGCAACATCCGAATCTATCGCTCTGCAAGCTCGATTCTGTTTCGACCTTTCTTTTTGGCTTCATACATCGCGATGTCCGAGGCGTCGACCAGTTTTTCGGCAGTATCAATGGAGGGGTTGGGAATGCTTGCAATGCCGATGCTTACGGTAACCCGTCTTTTGACTCCCGTAAATGCATATTCTGAAATTGTATTCAGGATCCTTTCAGCGGCGGCATATGAATCTTCTTTCTTTGTTCTGGGAAGCAGCACTACAAATTCTTCTCCGCCCCAGCGGGCAACGGTATCCACTTTTCTAAGACAGCTTTTTATAATGTTAGATATTTCTTTAAGAACGATATCTCCGGTCCTGTGGCCGTATTCGTCGTTAACGCGCTTAAAATAATCGACGTCTATCATAAGGCAGGTAGCAGGGGACTTGTAACGTGCGGTACTGGCGAATTCGTTTTCGATGAGGTTCTCGAAATGCCTTCTATTGTATAGATGCGTCAGGGGGTCGGTGATCGCAAGGACTTCAACCTTTGAAAGCACTTCTTCAAGCTGGCGGTTTTTGTCCCGCAACTCGTCCTGCAAAGCCTTTGTCCTCAGACAGGCATATATTCGTGCGCCGAGCTCGGATTCGTTGAAAGGTTTTGAAAGGTGGTCGTCCGCGCCGGCGGTGAGACTCGTGATTTTGTCGTTTGTTGAACTTTTGGCGGTCAGCATGATAATGGGAAGGCCCCTGGTGTCCTGGTTTAGTTTAAGCCACCGGCAGACTTCATTCCCGTTAATATCAGGGAGAACAAGATCGAGGACAATAAGATCGATATCCTGCGTTTTAACTGTTTTTATTGCAGACTTTCCGTCCTCAGCCCATACAACTTTGTAGCCGGTAGATTCAAGATAGTCTTTGGTGGCTTTGCCCTGTATTTTATCGTCTTCTACAAGAAGTATTGTCGATTCAGTCATATATAAACCTGTGCAATAATTATATCAAAAACCTTTAATCTTGTCCTGAAAATCGTTATTATACCTGATATGCGATCAAAAGACCGGGAGGATTGTGATGAGTAAGCGAAAACACTTATTGGAAAAAACACTATACCAACTGATCATCTCCAGACTCGAAGGTCTCCGCATCGGGGAGGGACCATATCAGAAAAGGATATTCCGCCTGATACGGAAAGGCGTCGGCGGGTTTATACTTTTCGGCGGGGAAAAGGATAAGGTGAAAGGTTTTATCCGCAGGATGCAGGCCGAAGCGGAAAGGTCATTGTTTATAGCATCCGATATCGAACGGGGTGTAGGCCGGCAGATACGGGGATTTACAAATTCCCCCTGCCAAATGGCGGTTTCGGCAGCTATTGATAAAAACAGTCGCGAAGATATCTCGGTCCTTTTTAATTCGATAAAATCTATTGCAGACGAGGCGGTTGAAGCGGGAATAAATATGCCTCTTATTCCGGTCCTCGACGTCAACCGGGACCCTGATAATCCTATTATCTGCACCAGGGCGTTCTCGGATAATTCTGAAATAGTTTCGTGGTTCGGAGCGGAGTATATAAGGATACTGGAAGAATCAGGGCTTATAAGCTGCGCAAAGCATTTCCCCGGTCATGGCGATACGTCCATAGATTCGCACATCCGGCTTCCCGTGATAAGAAAATCGTATAAAGACCTGATGAAGACGGACCTTGCTCCTTTCAAGAAGGCGATAAAAGCGGGCGTTGGCAGCATCATGATCGGGCACTTAGTTATACCTGCAATCGATGATAAACCGGCAAGCCTGTCGGAAAAAGTGATCAACGAATTGCTGCGGAAAAAGCTTGGATTCAGGGGACTTGTGCTGACGGACGCACTGAATATGCACGCCTTAAAAGGCATAACGAATTCCTCTGCCCAATGCCTGAAAGCAGGCGCCGACGTCCTGCTGCATCCTGCCGACGCTGATGCGACGGTCCGGGAACTGTTCTCCGCCCTTGAATCAAAGGATATTTCAGAGGAACAGATAGAGGCGGCGGCAGGCAGGATTTTACTTGCAAAGGAAAAGATGCAAAAGAGGGAAACGGATACCATTGATTATAAAAAGCATGAAATGCTTTCATCGCAGATTACCGGTAAATCCATAACTCTGGTCAAAGATACTAAAGGGATCCTGCCTCTCACGGACGCCGGCAAGGTTTCAATTATCCTTGCAGGAGACGAACAATATTTCAAATCTTCTCCCTTCAATAAAGCGGGAATTCATATTGAATTAGCCCTTACGGAAGATGAACTCCTGAAATACCCCCCTTTGGAAAAGGGTATTCATATTTCCCCCCCTTTGGCAAAGGGGGGTGCGGGGGGATTTTTAGATAATATCTCCGTCTTTGTAATCTTCACCAGCGTCTCCGCCTGGAAAGGGAGTTCCGGCATTTCAGAGTCTGAAAAAGATCGAATAAAAAGGCTCATAAAAGAAGCAAGGCATTCCATCGTCATCTCTTTCGGCAGTCCTTATATTCTGCGGCATTTCAATGATGCGGATATCCTTATCGCCGCCTATGAACCGACGGAACAGGCGCAGAAAGCGGTCATGGAACGTTTGGAAGGCAAAGCGGAATTCAAAGGGACATTGCCGGTAAAACTCGATGTGTAATGAGTTATGAAATTGGACATTGTACTCAATAAAGGCAATAATAATAAGCCTGCCGTTGTGTTCATTCACGGCCTTGGGATGGATAAAAACATTTGGGCGGACCCTGCCAGGTCCCGTATCCTCGGCGGGATGTTTCCGCTGAGAATCCTGCTGAACAAAATATCTTTTGATGAAGCACCCGAAAATATCCGGACACTTTTTCATGACCTTCAATCAAGAGGATATCCCGTAATAACCTGGAGCCAGAAAAGGCCTGCAGGCCCTATGGATTTCGCCGTGTCGGAACTAAATGAGATCGTGGAGCTTGCAGGCGGATTAACAAATAAAGGCGTTATCCTTATCGGTCATAGCAGAGGAGGGCTGATCGCAAGAAAATACCTCATGACAAATACAAAGGACATAAGGGGATTGTACACCATCTCTACACCACACCTTGGAAGCTCCATCGCAAAAATAGGGGAATATCTGTCGCCCCTCGGCTCTATAATCGCGCCGCTCATTCCTTCCGGCAAAAAAGGATTGCTTGCCGACGCAATAAAGAGGATCGCTGATTTCCTGAGAAGCGGCGCCTTTCTCGAACTTCTTCCTGAATCGGATTTTTTTAAGACATTAAATGATGGTCCGCTAACCGGTCTCTTTTATGCCTCCTTCGGCGGTACAAGCCCTACGTTATTTATCCTCAATAACCTTTCCTTCCCGGATGTCCTTGAAAAGATAATTCCCGCAAAGTTTTATCCCGAAGAACTGAAAAAAGGCAAGGGTGACGGCCTTGTCTCCGCCGAAAGTTCAAAGTTTCCATGGCCGCACGAACATAGAGATGTACACTGTAATCATGCGGAGATATTGTTTGAAGAGGGCATGAGAGCCGGACTGGTTAAGATTATAGAAACTATTACGTAACACAGAGGGGCATGCTTTAATCCGTGATCCTGAAGGTTATGGGTATCTCGACGGGTTCGGCCACATGCGGGAAAGGGGCGGCTTTTATTACTATCTTAATTGCCGTTGAATCGAGGATTTCAAAGCCGGAGCTTTTCCTGATATTTATGTCCTGCGGATAACCTTTTGCATTGATCCTGAATGCCGCGATTACAGTTCCTTCTATCTTCTTCTTTCTCGCAAAAAACGGATAGGTCTTTGCCTTTTCAATAGCAGCGGTTATAAGTGCATAGTAGTCTTTTTGTTGCCCTATGTCGTCTTGCTTTGACGACGGACTGCTGTAACCTAACGGTTCGGAGTTATGTAAAAAGGCCCCCTCCGAGGCCGCTTTGGGAAGGGCATTCAGAGGGGGGATAGGGGAACTGATTTTCCGTTCATCAATGTCTGCAGGCTTGATGTTTAATTCTTCATTATGCGTATTGCTTTTCTGAAGGGCGGGGGAATCGGCGCCTTCAATCGTGTCTGCTATTTTTACTTTTTCCTGTATATGAGAAGTCATATCTCTGATCTCACTCAACAAAGACACCATCACGCAGTTTGAAGATACCTCCGGATTGTCGCCG
>Ga0315283_10002624_pt1 | contig 15082 bp, 14 predicted proteins | sample YL17G09_0_MG_FD_204541 | JGI IMG/M metagenome (GOLD analysis project Ga0315283, IMG submission 204541) | Sediment microbial communities from Yellowstone Lake, YNP, Wyoming, USA - YL17G09_0 | ecosystem: Environmental > Aquatic > Freshwater > Lake > Sediment | place: USA: Wyoming | collected... | reverse complement strand
GGCCATCCGTCTGACCGACCGCTTCTTCCCGGACGACACGGTGAAGGCCCGGGCGGTGACCCGCTGCCGGCGCCACATCCAGGGCCTGGTCGCCCCGATGCAGCGCGAGATCGACCGCTTCGACGTCGCCGTGGCCAGTTCGGGCACGGCCGAGAGTGTGGCCGCCATGGCCCTGGCCGCCCGGGGGGTGGACCCCGGCCAGACCCTCAACCAAGTGGTGATCACCGCGGCCGAACTCTCCGGCGTCGTGGCCGCCCTGCTCGCCGCCCCGACCGTGCAGGAGCGGCGCCGCATCCCCGGCCTGGACGCCGGCCGGGCCGACATCATCGTCGCCGGAGCCCTGGTCCTGGAGGAGGTGCTGGCCGCCTTCGGCGCCACCGAGGTGATGATCTCCGAGTCGGCCCTGCGGGAGGGGGTCCTGGTCGACACCTACCAGCGCACCCACGGCGGTTCGCTGCACCACCTGCACGACATCCGTCGTCGGGGGGTCCTGCACCTGGCCGAGCTCACCGACGAGGACCCCGAGCACTCGGCCCGGTCCGCCGAGCTCGCCCTGGAGCTCTTCGACCAGTTGGCGCCGTGGCACGGCCTCGACGACGGCCCCCGCGAGTACCTCGAGGCGGCGGCCCTGCTCTGCAACGTGGGCCTCTTCATCTCCCACTCGGGCCACCACAAGCACAGCTACTACGTGATCCGGAACTCCGAGCACCTGACCGGGTTCACCGACGGCGAGATCGAGGTCATCGCCCAGGTCGCCCGCTACCACCGCAAGAGCGCGCCCAAGGCCAAGCACGAGCCCTTCGCCGGCCTGGACGAGGCCGATCAGGCGGTGGTGCGCATTCTGGCCGGGATCCTCCGGGTGGCCATCGGCCTCGACCGGGCCCACCGGGGCAGCGTGGTCGCCGTGGCCTGCCGGGAGGAGGGCGACGGCCTGGTGATCGAGATCGAGGCCGCCGCCGGGGTCGACACCACGGTCGAGGTCTGGTCCGCCGACGAGCGCAAAGGCCTGCTGGCTGAGGTCCTCGGCCGTCCCGTCGAGGTGGTCAGCGGGGGCTGAGGGCGGCGTCGGCCCGGCGGGCGACGTCCTGCACCGCGTCCACCAACACCGGCACGAAGGCTTCGGCCTCGACCACGCAACCCCCGTGGTCGATGGGCGCGGCGTGCACGGTGGCCCCGGGGATCGCGGCGGCCAGCTTGGCCTGGCGGGCCGGCGGAACGACCCGGTCGGCCTCGGTGAGGACGACGGCGGTGGGCACGTCCACGTCGCCGATCCAGGCGTGGGACGAAAAGGCCCCGATGGCCTGACCCGCCTCCAGCACCATGCGGGGGTCGCCCGCCTCGAACTGCTCGCGGGCCCAGTCCGAGACCCCGGGTCGACGGTTGATGACCCGCTGGGCCGCACCGGCCCGGACCGACAGGGGCACCAGGCGGGCGGCGGCGGCCATCGCCCCCAGCGCGGTGAACCCGCCGGCGGCGGCCCGGTTGCCCCGGAAGTTGCGGGCGGTGGCCCCGAGCACGAGGCCGGCGACGCGGTCCCGGTGGCGGTGCCAGGTGAGCTGGGCCACCAGCCCGCCCATCGAGTAGCCGACCGGGACGAAGCGGTCGATGCCGAGGACATCGGCCAACGCGACGGCGTCGTCGGCACAGTCCGCCAGCCGGAACCGGCGGTTGGAGCGGATCCCGCGGCCATGGCCCCGGTGGTCCAGTGCCACCACCCGGAAGTGCTCGGCCAGCGCGTCGTAGGCCGGGAACCAGTTCAGGTCGGCCGTGGCGGTCCAGCCGTGGAGCAGGACCACCGCGGGGGCGTCGGCCCCGGAGCGACTGGGGAGATCGCGGTGGAAGGTCGTCCCCCGCCCGGGCAGGTCGACCGGTCCACCCGGTGGGAGAGGCGGGGTCGTGACGGCGCCACCTGGCGACATGTGCTCGCCTCGGCTCGCCGGCGCCGCCCATCGATCAGATCCGCTCTGTTGCTTCACGCCGTTGCGCAGCGTCTCTATGAGCCCACGGAGACGATCTCGACCCGGAGGGTGCCGCCAGGGGTCTCGGCCTCCACGACGTCGCCGGCCTGGGCGCCCACGAGGGCCTTGCCGATGGGCGAGCCGGGCGACATGATCTCGATGCCGTCCCGCTTCTCCTCGATGGAGCCGAGTAGGTAGGTCTCGACATCGTCGTCGCCCTCGTAGCGGATCGACACCACCGAACCGGCGGCCACGGTGCCGTCGCCTGACCCCCCCTCGACGATCTCGGCCCGTTCGATCATGGCCTCGAGGTCCCGGATGCGGGCCTCGGTCTGGCCCTGCTCCTCCTTGGCCGCGTGGTAGTCGCCGTTCTCCTTGAGATCGCCGAGCTCGCGGGCCGCTTCGATCCGCTTGGCGATGTCGATGCGCCAGACCGTGGTCAGGTGCTGGTGCTCCTGCTTCAGCCGGTCGAAGGTGGCCTGGGTGAGGTGGATGTTCTCCGCCATGGGGAGAGGCTAGGAGGATCGGTGGACCGGGCCCACCGACACCCGTGAGAACCTCGAGGTCGCCCACTGCGGGGCCGAGGTTGACGATCGGGTGGCGACCCCCGAGACTGGTGGACGTGCAGCGGCTCCTCGCGACCATCATCGTGATTACCTAGCGCGCGCCGATCCCGGCCCGCGCTCCTCGACCGTCCACCTCGGTGGGCGGTTTCTTCGTTCCCGGGCGACCCCGCCGACCGGAACGGAGCGTCCCCGCAGCCCAGTGTGAAGCAGTCCACCCCGTAGGAAGGCAGCAACGTGACCCACCGCATCGGCGTCGTCGGCGGCGACGGCATCGGCCCCGAGGTCGTGGCCGAGGCCCTGAAGGTCGTGCGCGCCGCGGGCGTGGAGCTCGACACCGTCGACTACGACCTCGGCGGCACCCGCTACCTGCGCGACGGCGTTGTGCTCCCCGACGAGGTCCTGGACGAGTGGCGGGGCCTCGACGCCCTGTTCCTCGGTGCGGTGGGCACCCCCGACGTGCCTCCGGGGGTCATCGAGCGGGGCCTGCTGCTGAAGATGCGCTTCGCCCTGGACCTGTACGTCAACCTGCGCCCGTTCCTGCACCCGCCGACCGTGGACTTCCTCGTCGTGCGCGAGAACACTGAGGGGACCTACGCCGGCGAGGGCGGGTTCCTGCGCAAGGACACCCCGCACGAGATCGCCACCCAGGGGTCGGTCAACACCCGGATGGGCGTCGAGCGGGCCGTGCGCTTCGCCTTCGACCTGGCCCGGGGCCGCGAGCGCCGCCACCTCACCCTGGTCCACAAGACCAACGTGTTGACCTTCGCCGGTGACCTCTGGGAGCGGGTCTTCACCGAGGTGGCCGTCGAGTACGGCGACATCACCACCGACTACAACCACGTCGACGCCGCCTGCATCCACTTCGTGGCGGATCCCGGTCGCTACGACGTGATCGTCACCGACAACCTGTTCGGCGACATCCTCACCGATCTCGGGGGCGCGGTCGCCGGGGGGATCGGGCGGGCCGCCTCGGCCAACCTGAACCCCGCCCGCACCGGGCCCTCCATGTTCGAGCCCGTGCACGGCTCGGCCCCCGACATCGCGGGGACCGGGACGGCCGATCCCACCGCGGCGGTGCTCTCCGCGGCGATGATGCTCGAGTTCCTGGGCGAGGCCGATGCCGCCGCCCGGATCCAGAAGGCCTGCGCCCAACCGGCGCCAGAGGGGAGCACCGCCGACATCGGCGATGCCATCGCGGAAAGAGTCTGAGATGCCGATCGAGACCGTTGAGAAGATCTGGATGGATGGCGAGCTGGTCGCCTGGGAGGACGCGCAGATCCACGTCCTGACCCACACGCTGCACTACGGGTGCGGCGTCTTCGAGGGGATCCGGGCCTACGAGACGTCCCGGGGACCGGCGGTCTTCCGCCTCGACGACCACATCGACCGCCTCTTCGACTCGGCCGCGATCTTCATGATCGAGGTCCCGTTCAGTCGCGAGCAGCTGATCGCGGCGACGCTGGAGACGGTCCGGGTCAACGAGGTCCCCTCCTGCTACATCCGCCCGCTCGTGTACCTGGGGTACGGCGAGATGGGCCTCAATCCGCTGCCGTGCCCGGTGAACGTGGCCATCGCCGTCTGGCCATGGGGCACCTACCTCGGCGACGAGGGCGTGAAGCACGGCATCCGCCTGAAGATCTCGTCGTGGCGGCGCCACGACCCCAACATCATGCCGCCCGCAGCCAAGGGCACCGGGATGTACATCAACTCGTCCATGGCCAAGGTCGAGGCCCTGAAGTCGGGCTACGACGAGGCCGTCATGCTGTCGCCGCAGGGCCACGTCAGCGAGTGCACCGGCGAGAACATCTTCATCGTGAAGCACGGGACGCTCATCACCCCGCCCACCTCGGCCGGCGCCCTGCAGGGCATCACCCAGGACTCGGTGCGGCGCATCGCCGGTGACCTGGGCGTGGACTACCGCGTCGAGCACCTCCTGCGCAGCGACCTCTACACCGCCGACGAGGCCTTCCTCAGCGGCACCGCGGCCGAGATCGTCCCCATCAGCTCGGTGGACGACCGCGAGCTGGGCGAGCCCGGTCCGGTCACCCGTCAGGTCCAGGAGACCTACTTCGCCGCCGTCCGCGGCGAGGACGACCGCTACAAGGACTGGCTCAGCCATGTCGACGACTGAGCGGCGGAGCCGATCGGCGGGACGACGAGGCCCGCGCGGCGATGAGCCGTCAGGCGAAGAGCCATGAGCGCCGACCGCCCGACGTCCCCGCCCGCGCCGCGCCAGCCGGCGGCGGTCGAGATCTACGACACGACCCTGCGCGACGGCAGTCAGCTCGAGGGCATCTCCCTGACCGTCGACGACAAGCTGCGCATCGCCGAGCAGCTGGACTGGCTCGGGGTCCACTACATCGAGGGCGGCTGGCCCGGGGCCAACCCCAAGGACGACGAGTTCTTCCGCCGGGCCGCCACCGAGCTCAGCCTGACCGCCAGCGAGCTCGTCGCCTTCGGCTCGACCCGGCGGGTCAAGGGCAAGGTCGACAGCGACGAGACACTGGCCAATCTGCTCGAGGCCGGCACCGGCACGGTCTGCATCGTCGGGAAGTGCTGGGACTATCACGTCACCGAGGCCCTGCGCACCGACCTGGACGAGGGCGTGGCCATGGTCCGGGACTCCGTGGAGTTCCTGGTGGCCCAGGGCCGCCGGGTCTTCTTCGACGCCGAGCACTTCTTCGACGGCTACAAGGCCAACCCGGAGTTCAGCCTGCGGGTCCTGGAGGCCGCGGCCATGGCCGGAGCCGGCTGCCTCGTGCTGTGTGACACCAACGGTGGCTCGCTGCCCTTCGACGTGGAGCGCATCGTCGGTGAGGTCGTGGACTACGTCGACACCGAGGTCGGCGTCCACCTGCACGACGACACCGGCTGTGGCGTGGCCAATGCCCTGGCCGGGGTCCGGGGTGGTGCCACCCAGGTCCAAGGGACCATCAACGGCTACGGGGAGCGCACCGGCAACTGCAACCTGACCACGATCATCCCCGACCTGTCGCTCAAGATGGGCGTGGCCACCATCCCGGTCGAGCGCCTCGAGCGGCTGACCCCGGTGGCCCACCACGTCGCCGAGCTGGTCAACATCAGCCCCGACCCCCAGCAGGCCTTCGTCGGGGCCTCGGCCTTCGCCCACAAGGCGGGCCTGCACACCAGCGCCATCGCCCGACGGCCCGATGCCTACGAGCACGTCGATCCCGACCTGGTCGGCAACGGCACCCGCTTCGTCGTGTCCGAGCTGGCCGGGCGCTCGACCCTGGAGTTGAAAGCCCAGGAGATCGGTGTGGAGATGGACGGCCCGGCGCTGTCCGAGGTCGTCGACCGGCTCAAGCAGTTGGAGTACGAGGGCTTCCACTTCGAGGCGGCCGACGGCTCCCTCGAGCTGTTGATGCGGGATGCCACGGGTTGGAGCCAGCCCTTCTTCAAGCTGGAGTCCTTCCGGGTCACCGTCGAGCACCGGGCCCCGGCCGACGGCTCCAGCGGGGTGCAGGGGGCCGAGGTCATCACCGAGGCCACCGTGAAGGTCGAGGTCGAGGGCCGGCGGGTCATCGCCACCGAGGAGGGCAACGGCCCCGTCAACGCCCTCGACAAGGCGCTGCGCAAGGCCATGGCCATGGCCGGGGCCGACGCCGTGCTGAGTGGCGTCCACCTGACCGACTACAAGGTCCGGGTCCTCGACACCCAGAAGGGCACCGGCGCTGTCACCCGGGTGCTCATCGACTCCACGGACGGCGAGCGGTCGTGGTCGACCATCGGGGTCAGCGAGAACATCATCGAGGCCTCGTGGCAGGCCCTGGCCGACTCCATCATCTTCGGCCTGCTGCACGACAGGGCGTAGAGTCGCCGGTCTTGGCCGCCCCGCAGTACGTCCCCGTCAAAGCGATCGACGACACCCGGCTCTACACCTCGCCGCCGCGACGGCCGGGCTCCTGGACCCAGGACCGACCGGCCGAGCTGTTGTCCGGCCAGCCCCGGGGCGACCGCCTCGGCAGCCCCGGCCCGGACCAGGGCTTCGCCCTGACCCTGGCTGAGCGCTTCCGGGATCGCCTGGCCCTGCGCCCCGGCGAGCACGCGGACGACACCGTGGCCGGCTGCCTGACCGTGGCCCTGAAGCGGGCGTCCCTGTTCGGGCGGGCCCCCGTGATCCACGACCTGACCATTGCCTTCACCCTCTTCGGGTTCCTCGACGAGCAGGCCGACGACCAGCTCGTCGCCCTGCGCCGGACCCATTTCGAGGAGGTGGCTGACAGCCACCACTACGTCGAGCAGCGTCAGATCGCCGACCTCGTCCCCGAGGCCACCCTTCGCCTCACCCCTACCGAGGTCACGAGCCGCCACGCCACCAGCTGGGCGTCCCTGCTCACCCTGCCCTGACCGGAGATCGGGTCACTTCCGGTCGTCTGACGACGGCGTGGCGCCGAGGAGAGGCTGCGGTCGGGGCGGCTACGGTCGACCGTCGTGCAGATCCCGGTCGGGCCCCTGACCTTCGACGTCCGCACCGCCGGTCCCGCGGACGGGCCGGTCGTGCTGCTGCTCCACGGCTTCCCCCAGACGTCGGCCTGCTGGCGCAACCAGATACCCGTCCTGGCCGATGCCGGCTACCGGGTGCTGGCCCCGGACCAGCGGGGCTATTCGCCCGGGGCCCGGCCATCGGGGGTGGCGGCCTACCACTCGGGCGAGTTGGTCGCCGACGTCCTGGGACTGGCCGATGCCGTCGGTGCCGACCGCTTCCACCTCGTCGGTCACGACTGGGGCGCCAGCATCGCCTGGCAGGTGGCGGGCCGCCACGGTGACCGCCTGCTCACGATGACCGCCCTGTCCGTGCCCCATCCGCTGGCCTACGCCACCGCCCTGGCCTCCCGGGACACCGACCAGGAGCAGCGGTCGTCCTACTTCCCGATGTTCCGGGCCGAGGGCGCCGAGGAGGGGATGCTGGCCAACGACGCCGCCGGGCTGCGGATGATCTACGCCGCCAGTGGCCTGACCGAGGAGGAGGCCGCGCCTCACCTGGCCGCCCTCTCGACACCGGAGGCCCTCGGCGCGGCGCTGAACTGGTACCGGGCCGCCGGGGGGCACCTGATCGAGGGTCTCGAACCCATCACCGTGCCGACCCTGCACGTCTGGAGCACCGAGGACCAGGCCCTCGGGCGGGAGGGCGCCGAGGCCACCGGCGCCCAGGTCACCGGCCCCTACCGGCTCGAGGTGTTCGAGGGCATCGACCACTGGATCCCCGACCACGCCCCCGAGGAGCTCAACCGGGTGCTACTCGCGCAGCTCGGGCGGGCCTGAGCCACGGGCGGGTCTACGTTGCGGGCATGGAGAGCGTGCGCAGCCGGAGGGAAGCGGTGGTGCGGCAGCACATGGAGGCCGAGAACCGGCACGACTTCGACGCCGTCATCGCCACGTTCAGCCACCCGCGCTACGAGCTGATCGCCACCGGGCAGGTCCACGACGGTGAGGAGGCGGTCCGGCGCTACTTCGCCTCGACCCGGGGCGCCTTCCCCGACCAGCGCAACGAGCTCATCGCCATGCACTCCACCGACGACGGGGTCTGGGTCGAGTTCGACCTGCTCGGCACCCACGAGGGCGCGTTCCTCGGCTTCGAGCCCACCGGCCGGGGCTTCCGTTGCCGGATGGCCGCCTTCTTCGTCTTCGAGGGCGAGCGCATCGTGGCCGAGCGCGTCTACTTCGACTCGATGACCATCTTGAGCCAGTTGGGTCTGAGTTAGTTCAGCAGGGGCAGGACATCGCGGCCGATGGCCGCGAGCTGGTCGCAGAACTCCTCGAGGGTACGACTACGGGGGCGGATCTGGACGTGGTTCACACCCAGGACCTTGAACTCGCGGATGCGCTCGGCCATCTGCTCGGCCGGGCCGCTGATGGTCCACGGGCCCACGTCCCAGTCCGGCTCACCGACGTAGAGCGGCTCGCAGATCGTGCCCAGGTCGATCGGGTCGTCGCCCCGGGTGGCCTTGCGGTGCTCCAGCAGGTAGGCGATGGCCCCGGCCAGCTCGTGGCGGGGTGTGCCCTGGGGCAGCCAGCCGTCACCCCGGGACGCGGCACGCCGCAGTGCGGGCTTGGATGAGCCGCCGACCCAGATGGGGAGCACCTCCTGGCGGGGCCGGGGGGCAAGGCCCACGCCGTCGACCGTGAAGTGCTCGCCCGCATAGGACGGGTACTCGTCGGTGAACGCCGCCCGGAGCACGTCGATGCACTCGTCGGTGACCGCCCCGCGGTTGGCGAATTCGGCGCCGAGGGCGGCGAACTCCCCCTCGACGTGGCCCGTGCCCACCCCCAGGATCGTGCGCCCGCTCGAGAGCTCGTCGAGGGTGAGGAAGGCCTTGGCCGACACCAGCGGATGCCGGTACGCGGGGACGAAGACGTGGGAGAGCAGGCGCAGGCGCTGGGTCCGCCCGGCGATCCAGGCCAGCGTGGCCACGGTGTCGTACCAGATGGTCTGCATGCGCTCGGCCGGCTCCCGGGGGACGGCGACGTGGTCGCACACGGCCACGTAGAACAGGCCGGCCGCCTCGGCGGCGTCCACGATCGTGGCCAGCTCGGGGGCACCCGTGCCCTCCTCCCAGGCCTCGGCGTAGATCCGGCTCTGGGACTGGATGGGGAGCTGCATCCCGACCTCGAGCCGGCCGCGGGCGATGATCGACGTCACGCCCGGATCGTGCCACAGGGGCCCGGTCCGCCCCGAAGTGGCGGCCCTGCTGTCGTCGTCGGTGCCCCTCGCCGCCCGCGGCGTACCGCGAGCCGGAGGCGAACGCGTGTCACGGCAGCGGGGGGTCGCCGGCCAAGGGCTGGTCGGTGGCCCGGGGATACCAGGTGTCGAGGTGCTCGGCCCGGTAGGTCTGCCAGCCGATCCCGTCCCCGGACGGGACCCGGATGCTCAGCACGACGGCATCGGTGGCCCGGTCCACCTCGACGATGAGGGCCGTGTTCAGGGCAGTGGCCGCGTCCACGACGGCGCCGTGGGTGATGAGGACGTGGTTGTCGCCGATGGCGTCGGCGTCGCCCATGAAGTCGGAGAACACGGGCCCGACGGGCGTGTCGATGCGGTGCTCCCAGACCTGGCGGGCCGTCCAGGTCCCCCGGGGCCCGCTGCGGTCCAACTCGTACTGCACCGCCCGGCTGTAAGGCGCCCCGACCTTGCCGTCGGGGCCCGGGGGGCGCTGAGAGCCGTTGTCGTACAGGAGGATGGTGCCGTCGGGCTCCACCTCGGGGGCGTGCTGGCGGTAGAACCACTCGCCCTCGGTCAGGGTGAAGTCCAGGCCGGGGCCGAACTGCCAGAGGACCTCGCCCGCCGGGCCCTCGGCGTCGTCCTCCCACCGCAGGGCCACGATCGAGCTGAGGTTGCGGGCCGAGACCAGCACCGTGTTCTCGGTCTCGAACAGGGTGGCCGAGTTGGCGTGGGACCAGTCGACGAAGACCCCGTTGCCGTTGGCCACGGCGTCGGTCTTGAGGTTGCACTGCTGGGAGCCGGGCTGCTCACGGGGGTCGATCACGTCGAGGAGGGGGATCTGGTGGACGATCCGGCCTTCGGGCGTGAACTCGACGACCACGTCGCCCCGTTCCGGGCGCACGGTCGGGTCGGGGAACGGCTCGGGCGGGCACGCCGGATCGGCGAAGTCCCGGAACGTCCGGACCTCCTGGCTGAGGGACAGGAAGTTGCCGTTGGGCAGGGCGTCGGCGACCTCGTGGTGGAGGCGGGGCGTGGCCAGGACCACGGCGTCGTCGGCGTAGGTCTCGTGACCGAAGTGGTCGTTCTGGCCCCACCGCACGCGGGTGTCGGTGGTCCAGTCGTGGACGATCCGACCGAGGACGTCCACCTCCCGGGCCCCGATGTTGGCGAAGTTGTAGAGCACGTCGCCGTTGGGCAGCTGGCGGGCGTCGGAGATGAGTTGGCTGTCCTGGTGGTACCAGACGACCTCGCCCTCGTCGTCGACGGCCATGAGGTTGCCGGGGTGGGGCACGGACAAGTCGGTCGGTGTGGCGTTGAAGAGCGTGGCCCCCGGGCGAGGGTCACCGTCGACCCGGGTCTCGACGACCGGGAGGTCGTTGGGCAGCGAGCCGGTCCGGAACTCGAGCTCGTCGTCCAGGGCGGCGAAGGCCGGGTCGCCGGAGAGCGTCAGGGCATAGGTCGTCTCGGCCCGCAGGCCGACCAGGGCGAGGGTGACCGAGCGGCGGGCCCGTCGCGGGGCAGGGACTTCGACCCGGTGGGGGCCAGCCGCGGCCACGAGGGCAGGCCGGAGGGGGTGGTCGGCCTCGACCGAGAGGACGGCGGTCAGGACGCTCTCGGGCCCGGCTTCGACCTGGACCGACACGCCGCCGGCTTCGACCGTCACCGGGGCCGACGGGGCGATCCCGCCGTCCGTGTCGTCATCGCCCCCTTCGTCACCGGCGCAGGCCGGGAGCAGGGCGAGGAACAGGAGGAGGGCGGCCGATGCCCGCCGGAGGGTCACGGACGCGAGAGGGTAGGTCCATGAGTCAACGTTTCGAAGATCGGGTCGCCGTCGTCACCGGGTCGGCGTCGGGCATCGGGCGGGCCACCGCCGAGCGCCTGGCGGCCGAAGGGGCCGTCGTGGTCGCCGTGGATCGGGACGGCTCCGGCCTGTCAGTCACCGTGGAGGCCATCACCGGATCGGGCGGCCGGGTCGAGGCTCGCGAGCTCGACGTGGTCGACGGTGCGGCGGCGGCGGCCATGGTCGACGCGGTGGCGGCCGACCACGGGCGCCTCGATCTCCTGGCCAACGTGGCCGGGGTGCTCCGCTTCGCCCACGCTACGGACCACACGCCCGAGGACTGGAACCTGACGCTGGCCGTGAACCTGTCGGGCCCGTGGTTCCTCATGCAGGCGGCCCTCCCCCACCTGGAGGCGGCCCGGGGCAACGTCGTCAACGTGGCCTCGGCCGCGGGGCTGGTCGGGCAGGCCTACACGGCGGCCTACTGCGCGTCGAAGGCCGGCCTGGTCATGCTGACCAAGTCGCTCGCGGTCGAGTACGCCGCCCGCCATGTCCGGCTGAACTGCGTGTGCCCGGGCCAGGTCGACACCAACCTGCTGGCCGACTTCGTCTTCCCGGACGGCGCCGATCCACGCCTGCTCGAAAAGCTCCTGCCGCTGCTTCGGGGCGCCGCCCCCGAGGAGATCGCCGGACTCATCGCCTTCCTCGCCTCCGACGAGGCCCGCTACGTCACCGGTGCGGCCTGGCCCATCGATGGCGGCCAGACCGCCGGCTGAATCGTCACAATCGCGATACCTCGCGCCGGTCACGGCGCGCTGCCGCACCGTGAGGCCGCGCAACGGCGTGAAGCAGCGACGACCACCGGCAGCTTCGGCGGCGCCGGACTTGCTGAGCGGAACGAAGCCAGTCAGATGTGACGGAACCGGGGGATGACGTGCTCGCCGAGGTTGCGGATGGACTCGAGGATGGCCTCGTGGGGGACCGTGCCCATCTGGAGGATGAACATGACCTCGTCGGCGCCGGCGTCGACCAGGCGGCCCACGTAGTCGATGGCGTCGGAGGGTGAGCCGTAGGCGTGGTTCGGGTTGTAGAGGCCGGTGGACTCGGTGCCGGCCTCGATCTTCTCCTCGCTGAGGTAGGCCACCAGCTTCTCGCCCCGCTCGATGAGGACCCGGTCGTTGTCGTCGCCCCAGCCGGCCGGGTCGGGGCCGCTGTCGTGGCGGTGCCAGCGGCTGATGGCCTCGGTGAAGAATCGTTGGCCCCGGAAGCCGAGGCGGCGGGCCTCCTCGGCGTCGTCCAGCACCACAGCCGGGCACAGGGCGGAAAGGTGGTCGTTGGGCTCAGCGCTCACGAAGCGGGAGCCGTCCCGCCGAGCCCGGGCGGCGTCGTAGATGGCCCGCTTGGCCGCCATGTCCTCGGGGCCGGCGAACCCGAGGGTCAGCGCTCCCACGCCGAGGTCGGCGGCCAGGTTCAGGGTCGACTCCCGGGTGCAGGCCAGGAAGAGCGGGGGATGGGGGTCCTGCACGGGACGGGGCAGGATCGTGCGGGGCGGCACGTCGATCAGATCGCTGTGCCACTCGAAGGGGTCGTCGGCCCAGAGGCGGGGGAGCATCGCCAGGGACTCCTCCAGCTCGGCCTGCGTCTGGTCCGGGCGGATGCCGAAGGCCCCGGTCTCCTGCGCTGTGGCGCCCCGCCCGGCCCCGAGGTCGAGGCGCCCGCCCGAGAGGATGTCGAGCATCGCCGCCCGCTCGGCCACCCGGAGCGGGTGGTTGTAGGCGAAAGGCAGGCAGACCACGCCGTGGCCGATGCGGATGCGCTCGGTGCGGGCGGCCACGTAGGTGAGGAAGATCTCGGGGGCGCTCATGTGGGCGTACTGCTCGAGGCAGTGGTGCTCGACGGCCCAGACCCGGTCGAAGCCCATGCGGTCGGCCAGGACGGCCTGCTCGACGCCGTCCCGGATGGTCTGGCGCTCCCGCTCCCGCGTCGGGTCGGCCAGTTGGGCTTCGAAGATCATCGAGAACTGCACGAGGCGCGACCGTAGGGCTTCTCCGGAGACCGGCCGACCGGCCTAACCTGACGACCCGTCAGATCCACGACCCCCGGGGGCGCACAAGATGAGGGCCATCGTGTTCGACGGTGAGAAGGCCGCCGTCGCCACCGACGTCGAGGTCCGGGCCACCGCACCCAACGAGGTGAAGGTGCGCATGGTCTCGGCCGGCGTGTGTCACAGCGACCTGTCGGTCATCGACGGGACCATCCCGTTCCCCCCGCCGGTGGTCATGGGCCACGAGGGCGCGGGCGTCATCGAGGAGGTGGGCTCGGAGGTCACCGGCCTGGCTCTCGGGGACCACGTCGTCATGACCACGCTGGCCTACTGCGGCTCGTGCTCGGCCTGCGACACGGGCAACCCGACCTGGTGCCGGGGGAGCTTCGGCCAACTCAACCAGCCCTTCACGGTGAACGGCGAGCCGGCCTACCAGTTCGCGGCCAATTCGGCGTTCGCCGAGTACACGGTGGTGAGCTCGCGCCAGGTGGTGAAGATCGACCAGAGCGTGCCGCTGACCTCGGCCTGCCTCATCGGCTGCGGCGTGATCACCGGGGCAGGGGCGGTACTCAACCGGGCGAACGTCCAACCCGGACAGGACGTGGCCGTGTTCGGCGTCGGCGGCATCGGCCTCAACGTCATCCAGGCCGCCCGCATCCGCAACGCGGGCCGGATCATCGCCGTGGACACGCTGCCCCAAAAAGAGGAACTGGCCCGCCTCTTCGGGGCCACCGACTTCGTCCAGGCGGGCGAGGGCCAGGACGCGGTCAAGGCCATCCGCCGGCTCACCGGCGGGGGCGGGGCCGACTGGTCCTTCGAGTGCGTCGGCCACCCGGCGGTCATCGCCGACGCGGTCAGGTGCCTCGACTGGGGCGGCAACTGCGTGATCATCGGCGTGCCGCCACCGGACGCCGAGCTCACCGACGTCAAGGTCACCCACCTGACCCACGTCGACCGCGGGATCATGGGCTGTCGCTACGGCTCGGCCAAGCCCCATCGCGACGTCCCGCTCTTCATCCAGCTCTACCTGGACGGCAAGCTGATGCTGGACGAGCTGGTGACCCAGACCTATCCGCTGGAGGAGTTCCAGACGGTCGTGGACGACATGCACGAGGGCAAGCTGGCCCGTGGGGTGCTGACGTTCTGATGACGACCAGCTACGGCCGGTTCGCCGACAAGGTCGCCATCGTCACCGGTGCCGGCTCCGGCATCGGTAGGGCCGTCGCCGAGCGGCTGGCCGCCGAAGGGGCGGCCGTGGCCGCCTTCGACCTGAACCTCGAGGCGACCCAGGCCACGGTCGCGGGCATCATCGAAGCCGGCGGCACGGCCACCGCCCACGCCGTCGACGTGAGCGACGAGGCCTCGGTCGACGCCGGGGTGGCGGCCGCCGTGGCCGACCACGGGCGTCCCACCGTCGTCTGCAACATCGCGGGCATCGGCACCTTCGCCTGGACCCACGAGATGCCCGTCGAGACGTGGGACCGGATCATCGGGGTCAACCTCACGGGCACCTTCCTCATGTGCCGGGCGACCATCCCGCACCTGTTGGACGGTGGCGGCGTCATCGTCAACACGGCCTCGACCGCCGGCCTCTTCGGTCAGCCCTGGAGTGCGGCCTACTGCAGCTCCAAGGGCGGGGTCATCCTGATGACCAAGGCGCTGGCCACCGAGTACGAGGCGACCACGCTGCGGGTCAACGCCGTGGCGCCCGGCGGGGTCGAGACCCCGATCCAGAACGACTTCATGAACATCCCCGAGGGGGGCGACGGCAAGAAGCTCTACAAGATGATGACCAAGAAGGGCATGTGCTCGGCAGAGGACGTCGCCGCCACCTTCGCCCACGTCGCCTCGGACGAGTCGGCCTACATGAACGGCTCCATCGTGGTCATCGACGGGGGCATCACGGCCTGATCGGCCAGAGGGGGGAGTGATGGGGACCTACTGCGTCACGGGGTCGGCCCGCGGGATCGGCGGCGCCATCCGGGCCCGGATCGAGTCGGAGGGCCACTCGGTCATCGGGGTGGATCTGGCGGGCCAGGAGGTCGAGGCCGA
>Ga0315283_10002623_pt1 | contig 15082 bp, 15 predicted proteins | sample YL17G09_0_MG_FD_204541 | JGI IMG/M metagenome (GOLD analysis project Ga0315283, IMG submission 204541) | Sediment microbial communities from Yellowstone Lake, YNP, Wyoming, USA - YL17G09_0 | ecosystem: Environmental > Aquatic > Freshwater > Lake > Sediment | place: USA: Wyoming | collected... | reverse complement strand
AGAAAAAAGAGAAGAAGAACATCCCCATGGGCATCGCCCATATCCAATCCACCTTTAATAATACCATCGTGACCATTACCGATCCGATAGGAAACGTGGTGTCTTGGGCCAGTGCCGGGACCAAGGGTTTTAAGGGCTCCCGCAAAAGCACCCCCTTTGCGGCGCAGTTGGCGGCGGAAGATGCGGCCAAAAGGGCCATGGAGCATGGGATGCGAACCATCGACGTTTTCGTGAAGGGACCGGGCGCGGGCCGGGAAGCGGCTTTGCGGGCCCTGCAGGCCGCCGGCTTCACGGTTCAACTGATCCGGGATGTGACCCCTATCCCCCATAACGGATGCCGTCCGCCCAAACGCCGGCGGGTGTAACCAGTCGTATGAACCTAATAAGCCGTAAGGAGGAAAAGGTTGGCCAGATATAGGGATTCGGTCTGTCGGTTATGCCGCAGAGAAAATATGAAGATGTTTCTGAAAGGGGACCGTTGTTATTCCGACAAGTGCGCCATCGATCGACGGAATTATCCGCCCGGGCAGCACGGTCAGGGCCGGAGCAAACACTCCGAATATGCCGTTCAGTTGCGGGAAAAACAAAAGGTCAAGTGGATGTACGGTCTTCTGGAAAATCAATTCCGGGGAACCTTTAAACATGCGGAGCGGATGAAGGGCATTACCGGAACCAACCTGTTGATCCTTTTGGAACGCAGACTGGACAACGCGGTTTACCGCTTAGGGTTCAGCAATTCCCGAAATCAAGCCCGCCAATTGGTTCGACACCAGCATTTCCTGGTCAACGGTCGAAAGACCGATATCCCTTCTTTCCAAATCCGGGTGGGCGATACCATTGCGGTCAGGGAAAAAAGCCGGGGAATCGCTTCAATCCTGGAATCCATGGAAGCGGTGGCCCGTCGAGGGGTTCCCCAGTGGCTGGAATTGGATAAGGCTGGTTTTGCCGGTACGGTTAAATCGTACCCGGAACGGGAAGAGTTGACCTCACCCATCCAAGAGCAGTTGATTGTCGAACTCTATTCCAAGTAGATTCTTGCATCCATTGTTCTGAGAAGAGGGAATAAGGAGAATCAATGCAGCGTAACTGGAGAGAACTGATAAGGCCAAAAAAGCTGGAAGTGGATCCCGACGACCATAGCCGGTTCTACGGCAAGTTTGTCTGCGAACCTCTGGAACGGGGCTATGGGGTCACCATCGGGAATTCCCTGCGGCGGGTGTTGATCTCGTCACTTCAGGGGGCGGCCATCGTCTCGGTAAAAATCGAAGGGGTATTGCATGAGTTTTCCACCGTCCCCGGGGTGGTGGAGGATGTAACCGATATTCTTTTAAATCTCAAAGAGGTGCGTTGCAAGCTGCGGGGCGAAGAGCCGCGGACGATTAGGATCAATAAGAGCGGCGAGGGCCTGGTCAAGGCCAAAGATATCCTGACCGATCCCCAGGTGGAGGTTTTAAATCCGGAGCAGCATATCGCCACCCTGTCGATAGACGGACAGTTCAAAGTCGAGATGCAGGTTCGCGCGGGTAAGGGCTACGTTCCGTCCGAGCGGAATAAAACGGAAGACGCCCCGGTGGGGACGATTTTCCTGGACGCCTCCTTTTCACCGATCGCCAAAGTGAATTATGTGGTCAGTAACGCCCGTGTCGGCCAGATAACCGATTATGATAAAATGACCATGGAGATTTGGACCGATGGCAGTATCACCCCGGAAGACGCTATCGCGGTGGCCGCCAAGATTCTCAAGGAACAATTGAGTATTTTCATCAATTTTGAAGAGGAAAAAGAAGAACCGACCGGCGAGGATGAAAAGCCCGCGGAGGAGCAGATTAACTCCAATTTGTATAAAAGTGTCGAGGAACTGGAGCTTTCGGTTCGTTCGGCGAACTGCTTAAAAAATGCCCATATTCGGTTTATCTGGGAACTGGTCCAGAAAACGGAATCCGAGATGTTGAAAACCAAAAATTTCGGACGTAAATCCTTAAATGAAATCAAAGCCATCCTAGAAGAAATGGGGCTGAATTTGGGCATAAAAATTGACGGCTTTATGCCTCCATCCGTTGAAGAGATCAAGGAAGAAGAACATGCGACATAATTGTGCCGGAAGAAGATTGGGTCGAACCAGCAGTCACCGGTTGGCCATGATGCGTAATATGGTGACCTCTCTCATTGAGCATGAGCGCCTCGAAACCACGTCGGCCAAGGCCAAAGAACTTCGCCTGGAAGCGGATAAAATGATTACCCTGGCCAAAAAAGGGGATCTCCACGCCCGGCGCCAGGCTTTAGCCTTTATCCGGGATAAGGACGTGGTGTACAAACTGTTTGAAGAGATCAAGAATCGTTACCTGGATCGTAACGGCGGCTACACCAAAATCAGCAAACTGCGCTATCGCCTGGGGGACGCCGCCCCCATCTCGGTCATCGAACTGGTGGGCCGGGTGGAGAAACAGGCCAAAAAGAAAAAAGGAAAGGCCCAGGAAGCCCTGGACAAGGTTAAAGGACTGATCTCCAAAGACAAAGAACCCAAGGAAGAGGCCGTAAAGTCCGAGTGATTTAGTTGTCGCGACGGACCCTCGGACCGACGCGTTGTTTATTTCCTTTGAAAAATGAACATCGAACATCGAACGTCCAACATCCAACATTGAATGAAAAGGCGATAAGTCCAAGATCGAAAATTCGGTCCCGCCTCGGCGGGATTTCTTCCTCCTTTCCTATTCCCTATTCGATGTTCGATGTTCGATGTTGGACGTTCGATGTTTATTTTTTTCAGTAACCCTTCCAATGGAACCCGCACCCGATGCCTCGGATGAAGCCCGTATCCGCCAGGTCCGACGGATATTTTCCACCATCACCGACCGTTACGATTTTCTCAATCATTTCTTAAGCGCCGGACGGGATATTTACTGGCGGCGGTTTCTTGTTCGAAAACTCTCTTTTTTTAAGACCCGGCGCCTGCTGGACCTGGCCACCGGCACCGGGGACCTGGCGATTGCCGCGGCCCAGCTCCATGGCCCCATCCAGGTGGTCGGTCTGGATTTCGCCGGACCCATGCTCGAAGCGGCTCGGCCGAAGATCGTCGGACGGGGGCTGTCGGGGGGAATTCATCTTCTCCAGGGCGATGCCCTCGAAATCCCTTTTCCCGCTGAAAGCTTTGATGCGGTCACGGTGGCCTTCGGGATTCGCAACATGCCGGATCGCGCCCGGGTATTACAGGAAATGCGCCGGGTCCTGGTCCCCGGCGGCGGCCTGTATATCCTGGAGTTCACCACCCCCCAGGGTAGGTTTTTCCGCAGCATCTATTTCTTTTATTTAAACCGGCTCCTCCCCCACCTGGCCCGCCGGTTCACCCAAAACCCGGACGCCTACCAGTACCTGGCCGAATCGATCATGCATTTTCCCTATCCGGATGATTTCGTCCGAGAGATCCGGGAGGCCTCTTTCCTGGAAGTGCGGAAGTTTCCCTTGACCCGTGGGATTACCTATTTGTATGAAGGCCGGAAGGGTTAAATCGACGGGGGATTCAATAGTTAGAAATAATCTCAAAATAGTCACCACATCATGAAGCGTCATTCCCGCAGCGCTTCTGAGCGGGAATCCAGGTTATGGGAAGGTTACGAGCCCTTCTTCCCGGGCCGCCTGAGCCAACCTCTGGTCAAAACAGGCAAAAAGGAAATCATCCGGAAGGCTTCCCCGGGTTAAAACGGCCGAGGCCAAATGGATGGCATCAAATCCTCTAAGGGGATAGCTTTCAACAACCCGGAGCACGATTTCATTCAGTTCGTCGGTCACTTCAACTCGGAGGAAACTTTTCCAGTCCAGACAAAAGGCATCCAGGACCTGTTGAATCATCTCTTCCTCAAAGGCCGCCTCTCTTTTTTTGCGAAAAAAAGAAGCCACGGTTTCCGCGTAGGCCACGGAGGAGGTGACGATATTCACAGCCTGGACCCACCTGGAAAGAAGTTCATCCGACTGCTGTTCCAAAAAGTACCTTTTCACCAACGCACTCGTATCCAGGTAGAGGATCATCGGCGATCCTCAATGACCATTTCAGAAACCGGTTTTCCTGGGACCGCCAGGGGCTTCAGTCCGTGCCTGTTCAGATCCCGGGTCGGCAGGGCAATCAACCCCCGACTGATCAGGGGTTCCAGGGCGGCGCGGATGGATTGCTTCCTCGCCCCTTCCTTGATAATCCGGGCCACCACTTTGCCATGTTCGGTGATCACCACGTCTTCACCTGCTTTTACCAGGGCCAGATAGCGACTTAAATTGTTTTTGGTATCTTTGACTCCGGCTGTGATCATTGGGGGCCTCCTCTCCATAAATAGCTACTATTTATTTAAAATAGCTACTTAAGAACAGGGTGTCAAGAAATAAAAGAGGGCAACGGCAAGAAAATAATAAATTGCGACCCATGATTCCGTATTTGAAAAAAATACCGTTCCCCTGATTAGGGGTTGAGCCATTCGGGCTGACTAAAAGCCAAAGGTTCGCTTCCAGTCACCAAGGTTCCTTCGGTTGTTTCTTGCCATCCGACCTCTATTCTACTAATATGAAATAAACTTTCGGACCGGGGCGGGGTTCCGGGGAAGCATGAAAATCCCCCCGGCCCCCTTTTTTCTGAGGGGGGAGTTAAAGTCCCCCTTGGGTAAAGGGGGATTTAGAGGGATTTTGAAAGGCGATTTTCAAACCAAAACGAACGTCGAACATTGAACATCGAACGCCCAACCTCCAAATTAGAGATTCGAAGTTGGATATTCAAAATTCGTTTTTATTTTTATACTAATTTATCTCGGGGGAATTATGCGCTACTCCACGGCCCGGATGGGCCGTATTTTTGTTATCAGACTGGAAGATAGAGAGGTCCTGCACGAAACGATTGAGCGGTTTGCCGAGGAGCAGGGGATCCGGGCGGCGGCGCTGATCATGGTGGGCGGCGCGGATGAAGGGAGCAAGCTGGTGGTGGGGCCGGAAAAGGGCCGGGCCGTTCCGGTGAATCCTATGACGCAGATCTTGAACGGGGTCCATGAAATCACCGGGACCGGGACGCTCTTCCCGGATGAGGAAGGGAAACCGGTGCTGCATATGCATATCGCCTCCGGTCGGGAGGAGGCCACGGTGACCGGCTGCGTCCGGACCGGGGTGAAGATCTGGCACATCGGCGAAGTCATATTGTTTGAGCTGACCGACACCCCGGCTATCCGAAAAGTAGACCCGAATTTGGGTTTGAAACTGCTCAGCCCATGAAAAACATCCGCAACTTCAGCATTATTGCCCACATTGACCACGGCAAGTCCACCCTGGCCGATCGTTTGATCCAGTATGCCGGTCTAGTGGAGGCTCGCCAGTTCCGGGACCAGATCCTCGATTCCATGGATATCGAGCGGGAACGGGGGATCACCATCAAGAGCCAGACCGTCAGCCTGCCCTATACCAGTCTGAAAGGGGAGGATTATATCCTCAACCTGATTGACACCCCCGGGCATGTGGATTTTTCCTATGAGGTTTCCCGGGCCCTGGCTTCCTGCGAAGGGGTGCTGCTGCTGATCGACGCCGCCCAGGGAGTCCAGGCCCAGACCTTGGCCAATATGTACGCGGCCCTGGAGCAGGATCTGACCATCATTCCGGTGATCAACAAGATCGACCTGCCCTCGGCCGATATTGAGCGGGTGAAAGAGCAGATTGAGATCGACCTGGGTTTGGATTCCGACCAGGCCCTGCTCTGCTCGGCCAAGGAAGGGATCGGGATCAGGGAATTACTGGAAGCCGTGGTGGAGCGCATCCCCCCGCCCCAGGGGAGCCCGGAAGCGCCCTTGAGCGCCTTAATCTTCGACGCCCATTACGATCCCTTCCGGGGGACCATCGTGAGCTGCCGGGTCTTCGACGGGGAGGTCAAACCCGGCGAGGTTATCCGACTTATGCATAACGGTGCCGCCTATCAGGTGGAAGAAACAGGGATCTTTCGCCTGCCTCGGGAGCCCCGTCCGCGGCTCTCCGCCGGGGAAGTGGGTTACCTCATCGCCGGGATTAAAACCGTCAGTGATACCCGGATCGGGGATACGATCACCCTGGATAACCGCCCCGCAACGGCCCCCTTAGCGGGTTTCAAGGAGGTGAAGCCTGTGGTCTTCTCCTCGGTCTATCCCATCTCCTCCGAAGACTATCAGTCTCTGGCCGAGGCCCTGGAGAAATATAAGCTGAACGACGCGGCCCTGATTTATGAAAAAGATTCCTCGGCCGCCCTGGGCCAGGGTTTTCGCTGCGGTTTCCTGGGCTTGCTGCACCTGGAAATCGTGCAGGAACGGCTGGAGCGGGAGCATGGCCAGAACATCATCATGACCGTGCCCAGCGTCCAGTATCGCTACACCCTCAAAACCGGGGAGACAGTGCTGGTCGACAACCCCCAGTATTATCCGGACCCCATGAATATTGCCCTCTCCGAGGAGCCCTATATCCGGGCCAGCATCCTGATCCCGGACACCTATTTGGGGAGCATCATGGCCCTGTGCCGGGATCGGCGGGGGGGCACCCCCCATTTCAATTATCCCACCCCGGGTCGCGTGGAGATCCAGGTTGACCTGCCCCTGGCCGAGGTCGTTTACGATTTTTATGACAAGCTAAAAAGCCAGACCCGGGGCTACGGCTCTTTTGATTATGATTTTCTCGATTATCGTCCGAGCGACCTGGTCAAATTGGATATTTTGGTCAACAGCCAGAAGGTGGATGCCATGTCGCTGATGATCCATAAAGACAGGGCCCGGATCAGGGCCGTGCAGATCTGCGATCGCCTGAAGGAGGAGATTCCCAAACAAATGTTCAAGATCGCCATCCAGGGGGCCATCGGCGGAACGATCATTGCCCGCTCTACCGTTTCCGCCTTTCGGAAAGATGTGACGGCCAAATGCTACGGGGGAGACATTACCCGGAAAAGAAAGCTCCTGGAAAAACAGAAGGCCGGGAAAAAACGGATGAAGATGGTGGGGGCCGTGGAAATTCCCCAAGGCGCCTTCGTGGCGGTTCTGAAGAGTGATAACGATTAGGATCAATTATTTTTGGTTAGGGTTTGGAAAAATAGGGCAGGGTTGAGGGCGGAAGGGGGAAAATAGTGAAGGTGATCATCGTCGGTGCGGGCGAGGTGGGTTTCCACCTGGCCCAGTGGCTGGAATCGGAGCGGAAAGAGATCGTGATGATTGACAAGAATCCCGAGGTGCTCAAATGGGTAATCGAGCATCTGGACGTGATGACCATCCGGGGTTCAGGCTCCGATCCCCGGGTATTGGAAGAAGCCGGCCTAAAACATGCGGATGTTCTCTTAGCGGCCACGGACAGCGATGAGGTTAACTTGACCTGTTGCTATTTTACCAACCTGATCGCCCCGGATATTCAAAAGGTCATGCTGGCGCGGAACGAGGAGTATGCGCGTTACCATGAAAAGTTGGCCGGGGATTTGAAGATCAATACCATCATCAACCCCGATGCCGAAGTGATCCATTCGCTTCAGCGGATTATTCATGCCCCGGAGGTGGAGGAGATCAATGATTTTGTGGGGGGGCAGATCAAAATGGTGGGGAAACATCTTTCCGCCTCCAGTCCGCTCAACGGGGTAAAGATTTCCCAGCTGCCTGAAAAATACAAAAATCACCCGGTTATCATTGCCGCCATTGTTCGGGATGAACAATTAATCGTTCCCAAGGGGAATGATTCCCTGCGGGCCGAAGACCTGGTCTATTTTGTTTTTGAAGAAAGACATTTCGGCGAGATAATCAAGTCTTTCGGCTGGCAAAGCAAGACCCTGAAAAATATTTTGATTTTCGGAGGAGGAAACATCGGCTTTGGACTGGCCCAATCCCTGGAGGGCAATCGCTACAATGTCAAACTGATCGAAAAGGACCCGGAAAGATGTCAGACCCTTTCCCGGCAACTCCAGCGGACCATTGTGTTGCAGGGTAATGCTACCGACCAGGTTTTTCTGGAGCAGGAGAACATTGGCCGGATGGACTTAGTGGTGGCCATGACCCGGGACGAAGAAATGAATATCCTTTCCTGCCTGCTGGCCAAACGTCTGGGGGCCCAAAAGACGGTGGCCAGGGTCAACAATATCGGCTACATGCCTCTGGTGGAGGCGATTGGGATCGACCATATTGTCAGCCCCCGAATGGCGGCCATGAATTCAATCTTCCCCTACCTGCACCGGGGCCGGGTGATTTCCACCGTTTCCATTAAAGGGATCAATGCGGAGGTGCTGGAGGCCGTGGCTCTGGAAAGCTCCGATATTACCGGCAAGGCCCTCAAGTACCTTCGCTTTCCCAAGGAGGCCTTGATTCTATGTATTTTCCGGGACCGGGAGGTCATCATTCCCGACGGCAATTCGGTCATTTATCCCGATGACCGGCTCATCATCCTTTCCACGCGAGAGAGCATCAGCCGCGTGGAACAGGTTCTGGCCCACCGGGGAACCTGGTAGCCATGCGTTGGAAGTTTATCTTGAACACCCTGGGGGGGTTGCTGGTCTGCATAGGACTGTGCATGGCCCTGGCCCTGGGCTTTTCCATTTATTACCAGGATCCGGGTTTCTGGCCGCTTTTGGAATCCATGGGGTTAACCGTCGGGGTGGGGTTGGCTCTTTACCTCTGCTTTCGACAGCCCGACTCCCGGAAAGCGATTAATCATCGGGAAGGAATGGCCATCACCACCCTCTGCTGGGTGGCCGCCACCCTCTTCGGGGGGCTTCCTTTTTATCTGGGCGGTGTGCTTCAGACGCCCGTGGATTGCATCTTCGAAACCATTTCCGGTTTCACGACTACCGGGGCCTCGGTCATCAGGGACGTGGAGATTGTTCCTCCCGGTTTGCTGTTTTGGCGTAGCCTGACCCACTGGTTGGGAGGGATGGGAATTGTGCTCCTGGGTCTGGCCATATTGCCCTTTCTGGGGGTCGGGGGGATGCAGCTCTACAAGGCGGAAGTCCCGGGGCCGGTGATGGACAAGCTGAAACCCCGGGTGAAAGACACGGCCAAGATTTTATGGAAAGTCTATTGTCTGTTCACGGTGATTGAAGTGTTGCTGTTGTTCGGCGGGGGGATGTCTTTTTTTGATTCTCTGTGCCACACCTTCGGGACCATCGCCACCGGCGGGTTTTCCACGAAGAACGCCTCGATCGCCCACTATCAAAGCCTCTACGTCGATACGGTCATCACCATTTTCATGATCATCGGCGGACTGAACTTCTCGCTGCATTTCCAGCTTTTTCGCGGGAAGCCTTTGGCCCTCTGGCGGGATCCCGAGGCGCGTTTTTTCCTGGGGGTTCTGGCTATCTTCACGGCGGCCATCACTCTTTACACCTATGGAAGAAATTATCCGTCCCTCGGGCAAGCCTTTCGATACGCCTCTTTCCAGGCCGCTTCGATCATGACCACCACCGGCTATGCCACGGCGGATTATGAGCTCTGGCCGGCCTTGCCACAATGCCTGCTGTTGCTCTTAATGTTGATCGGCGGGTCGGTGGGTTCCACCGGAGGGGGAGTGAAATGCATGCGCATCGCCGTCCTGCTGAAACAGTCGTATAATGAACTCCTTCGATTGATACACCCCCGGGCGGTCTTTCGTCTCAAATTAGGTGGGGAAGCCTTATCCACCGAGGTGCTGAGCGGGATTACCGGTTTTTTTGTCCTCTACCTCTTTCTCCTGGTGGGTTCCACGTTTTTCGTGGCCGCTTCCGGAGTGGATGTGGTAACCTCTTTTACCGCGGCGTTGGCCTGCATTGGTAATGTGGGCCCGGGAATCGGAGCGGTTGGGCCCATGGACAACTACGCCGGGCTGCCCCATTTGGCCAAATGGATTTTATCCCTGGATATGCTGCTGGGGAGATTGGAAATCTATACGGTGGTAATTTTATTGGTTCCCAGGTTTTATAAAAAATAGGGATTAATGAATGGCCCCCCTTCGGGAACCCGCCGCCGGTTTATATATTCATGTCCCATTTTGTCGCAGCAAGTGTCCCTACTGCCATTTCTATTCTACCACCTCGTTGGGCCTGATTCCGGATTGGTTGGAGGCGGTTAAGAAGGAAGGGCTCCTTTATCAGGGCCTTTTTTCTTCCTTTGATACCGTATATTTTGGCGGCGGGACCCCTTCGCTGCTTTCCCCGGCCGCCTTGGGTGATTTGGTGGAATTCTTTCATAACCGGTTTTGTCTTTCCGAGGATTGTGAAATTACTCTGGAAGCCAATCCGGGGGACCTGGACCGGAAGACAACCCGGGAACTCCGAAAAACCGGCCTCAACCGGCTCAGCCTGGGCGTGCAGTCCTTTTCCGAAGAGGACCTCATGTTTCTGGGCCGCCGGCACCGGGTTCCGGACGCCGTCGAGGCGATCGAGGCCGGCCGGTCGGCCGGCTTTGAGAATTTGGGGATTGATTTAATTTTCGGTCTTCCGGGACAAACCAGTGCCCATTGGCAGAAAGGGCTGGCTTTCGCTCTTTCCTTCGAGCCCGAACATATCTCCACCTACCAATTGACCCCGGAAGAAGGGACCCCTCTCGGAAATAGGGCGGCCCAAGGCCGGGTCCGATTGTGGGGGGATGAGCAATCGGCCCAATCGTACCTGGAAACCTCCCGAATCCTGGAAAGTCGGGGGTACCTTCATTATGAAGTATCCAATTTCGCCCGGAGTGAAGATCGGATCTCCCGGCACAACCGGAAGTATTGGCAACAGGTCCCTTATTTGGGTCTGGGGCCTTCCGCCCATTCTTTCCTGAATCGTCGGCGGTGGTGGAATCCGGCTTCCCTGGAGGAGTACCTGGGCCGGATCGGGGGGGGACAAAAGCCGACCGCGGGGGAAGAGGTTTTATCTCCCGATCAGTTGCGCCTGGAATCGTTACTTTTGGGGTTCCGGAACCGGGAAGGGGTGGCGGTGGACCAACTGCGATTAAACCCGACCCGCCGGGCCGTCCTGGCCGAACTGGAGGCTTCCCAAAAAATAAATCGGCAAAAGAACCGACTGATCCCTACCCCTCGGGGCTACCTGTTGGCCGACCGCCTGCCTTTATTTTTTTGTTGAGGCCGGTCCAAGAAAGACGTAACCTATTCCCAGGTCTTCGGTGGGCACCCGCGAAGCATGAAAATCGTGGGCGTGGGAGCCTGCTCTGCTGGGGTTAGCCGGGGCTTCCAGCTTCCCAGCGGAGGCGGCTCCCACGCCGCCGGAAAGAGGAGCTTAGGTAGAGACCGACTCGGTCTGAGAGCGTAAGGGCTCGGAATTCTATTTTCGTATTGAGGTGACCAAATGAAATGGATTCAATTAAAATTATGGATGCTGACGTTCCTTATACTGATCTCTTGTCTCTGGACCGAGACCGGGAAGGCGGCCGGGGTCGAACCCTTCCACTGGGGGCTGACGTTGGACGAGCTAAACCAGGCTTTTTCGAAGGAGGTTTCCTCTGATTTTCTCATTCGAGAAGATAACGCCCGTTTGGGTATTGAGTTCCCCTATGCCCCTGCAAAAACTCTTAAAATTACCCAGGGGCGTCTAAGGGCCCTGGTGCTGGTAAAAAAAACCGCCGGACCGGAGAGCCTGGGGCAGTTGTTCGGCTTCCTTTATGATGGCCGATTATTTGGCCGGGTGGAATTATTGAAAGAAACTCCCTGGACTTCCCTTCAGGAGGTCACCCGAGGGTTAAAAAAGAAATTTCCGGAAGGAAAGATTTTTCGCAGCTTCGGCAGATCGAAGGATATCAGCTATTTTGAGTATCGGGGGGATACCGTGTATGTCTTCACCAACGAACTGGGGGCATATTATTTTGAACCGCTGACCTTAAATAAAGTGCTCTGGGAGGAACAACGGGTTATTGATGGCAAAGAATCCAAAATACAGGAAGAGACGCGCGAACAGATGAGAATGCATTAAGCCCTTGGGCAATCGTTCCGGAGCGGTGAGTTCAGCAACGATGATCTAGGAGAAGAAACGATGGTATACTTTCGAGCGGTTATCCTTATCGGTTGCCTGCTTTTCCCCTGGGAGGGACACGGGGATGCATTGCAGTTGTCCCCTTTGCGCTGGGGATTAACCCTGGAGGAGTTGAACCGCGTCTACCAGGAGCAGATCAATCCCCAGGGGGAATTGAAACTTGATCTGCAAAGGTTCGAGATCGACCTCCAGATTCAGCCCCGCCAGTCGGTCATAATACCTAAAGGGGGCCTGGTGGCCCTGGTGGAAATCCCCAAAGGCTCCGGGTCCTCCGGTCTGGGCCGACTGTTTGGCTATCTCTGGGAGGGAAAGTTTTTCGGCAGGGTACTCCTGTTTAAAGACCATTCACCCTTGACCTCGCCGGAAGCCGCGCAGCGTCTCAAGGTTCTATATCCGGAGGGAAGTCTTTTCCGCAAATTCACCGGCATGGCCATGTCCCATCATTTTGAACTGGACTCCGTGGGGATGAGCATCTTTATGAACGATCAAGGAGTTTTCTATTTCGATCCCCTGGTGTTGAAGAAGGCCCTGCGAGAAACGGAGAGAGAAACCCAGGAGCGTAGGAATAGGGAAGGGGAGAGGAGATTCCAGGAGCATAAAAGTCTATTTTGAAAAGCGGACTATTTCGTTTATTTCGGGCCGCCTACTGAGTAAAGGATTTTTCCAGGTATAGGTTTTGCCAAAAAACCAAATAAACGATATAAACCAAACAAACCAACGTTGTTCAAGGAAACGTCCATCATGCTGGTTCTCTCCGAAAAAACCGGGCCGGTGACGACGATCATCCTTAACCGGCCGGAGGCGCGCAACGCCGTGGATCGGCCCACGGCCGAGGCCCTGGTGGAGGCCTTTCAGGCCTTCGAACGGGACGACGAGGCCCGGGTGGCGGTCTTGACCGGCGCGGGGGGATTTTTCTGTGCCGGGGCCGACCTGAAGGCCATCAGCCAGGGCCGGGCCAATCGTTTAGAAGAGGACGGCAACGGACCCATGGGACCCTCCCGGATGTTCCTCAGAAAGCCGGTTATCGCGGCCGTGGCCGGTCCTGCGGTGGCTGGCGGGTTGGAACTGGCCCTCTGGTGCGACCTGCGGGTGGTGGAACGGGACGCAGTACTGGGGGTCTTTTGCCGTCGGTGGGGGGTCCCGCTCATTGACGGCGGCACGATCCGTCTGCCCCGGCTGATCGGCCTCTCCCGGGCCCTGGACCTGATTCTCACCGGCCGGCCGGTGAGCGCCGAAGAGGCCCTGCAGATCGGCCTGGCCAACCGTGTCGTGGAAACCGGAATGGCTCGTCAGGCCGCCGAAGCCCTGGCCGGGGAACTGGCCCGTTTTCCCCAACGATGCCTGTTGAGCGACCGCCGGTCGGCCTACGAACAGGGTGGCCTTTCCTGGGAAGCCGCCTTAAAAAATGAATTCCGCCTGGGACTGGAAACCGTCCAAAGCGGGGAGACCCTGGAGGGCGCTGAACGTTTCCGTCAAGGGGCGGGAAGGCATGGGACAGATAAGACGGACTCGCAATAAGTCCGTCAACAGGCCGAGGGCGATTAAGCCCCGGTCAGGGGGGCGGCACCATTTGAATTCACTTTAATCGGTAAAAGCGGTGGACCGTATCCAGGGATAGGGAAAACTCCGCCCTTTTTTTGTAACCACCGCAAGGGCCGAACCGTCTTTTCGAGGTGATCATGTTTGACCGGATGAAAATCATGTTGTCGAGAGTGGAAGCCGATTATGCCGACCTTCGTTATGAGGTAAAAAAGGAAACCATCATCACCTTCAATGGCCGGGAGCTGACCCAGGTGGGGAGCAACGCCACCGACGGGTTTGTCCTGCGGGTCTTGAAACAGGGCGGGTTTTCTTCGGTGAACTTCACCCGGGAGGACCAGGCCGAGGCGGCCGTCCGTACGGCCCTGGAGAACGCCGGGCTCCTGGCCGGCCATGTGTCCCAACCGGTTTCCCTGGCCTCGGTCCCGGCCCTGGAAGATGCTTTTTCCCCCTCCCTGCCGGAAGACCCCCGCCGGGTCCCCCTGGAAGAAAAGCTGGCGCTGACCCGCCGTTACAACGAGATCCCCTATTACTCGCCCGGGATCGCCACCACCCAGACCCAGTACGCCGAGATTATCCGGGAAAAATTCTTTGTAAACTCGGAAGGGGCCCGCATCCGGGAGGACTTGATCACCACCCGCCTGGGCGGCACCATCACCAGCCGGGAGGGGACTCTGACCCAGACGGTGCGGGTCGGCGGCGGGGGCAGCGACGGCTTTGACCGGCTCAGAAACCAGGAAGGGGAATTCGAGGAAAAAACCAAGATCGCCCTGGACCTCCTGAAGGCCGAACCGGTGGAGGCCGGCACCTACAACGTGATCTTGAACCCCGACCTGACCGGCGTTTTCACTCACGAGGCTTTCGGCCATTTCTCCGAGGCCGATCTGATCGAGGACGCCCCGTCCATGCGGGAGCGGCTGACCCTGGGGGCCTTACTGGGCAACGAGAAGGTCAGCATCACCGACGACCCGACCCTGCCCGGCCAGTTGGGATTCTACCGGTACGATGACGAAGGGGTGGCCGTCCGGCCCACCGCCCTGCTGCGCCGTGGGGTATTGGTCGGCCGCCTGCATTCCCGGCGGACTGCGGCGGCCTTCGGGGATCCGGTAAGCGGTCACTGTGTGGCCGAGGATTACCGCTATGCGCCGATCATCCGCATGGGGACCATCTATCTGGAACCGGGGGAAAAGTCCTTTGAAGAGCTTTTGTTCGACCTGCAGGACGGCCTGTACCTGGTCAATGCCCTGGGCGGACAGACCAGCGGCGAGAATTTCACCTTTGGGGCCGAATACGGGTACCGCGTCCGCGGCGGCAGGGTGCAGGAAATGGTGCGGGACATCAATATCTCCGGGAACCTCTATCAGACCCTGCAGCGGATAACCGGCGTGGGCCTTGACCTGACCCTGAGCCGCACCGGCGGCTGCGGCAAGGGCCAGGTGAACGTGCGCTCCTGCCACGGGGGACCCCATGTCCTGATGGAACAGATGGTGATCGGAGGCCGCTGATGGAACAACTGCTCGAACAGGCCCGCCGGGTCAGCGACCAGAGCGAGGTCTTTTTTCAGGAACAAAGGTCGGACAGCGTCTCTTTCGA
>Ga0315283_10002622_pt1 | contig 15083 bp, 11 predicted proteins | sample YL17G09_0_MG_FD_204541 | JGI IMG/M metagenome (GOLD analysis project Ga0315283, IMG submission 204541) | Sediment microbial communities from Yellowstone Lake, YNP, Wyoming, USA - YL17G09_0 | ecosystem: Environmental > Aquatic > Freshwater > Lake > Sediment | place: USA: Wyoming | collected... | reverse complement strand
CGTCTACTACGGTCCGGGCCTGGGTGGCAAGACCACCAACCTGAAGTATGTCTACGCGATCACGAGCCCGGAGAACCGTGGCAAGATGATTTCACTGGCAACCGAGACGGAACGTACGCTGTTTTTTGATTTCCTGCCGATTGACCTGGGCCAGATCCGGAACTACAGCACGCGCTTCCACCTCTACACCGTCCCGGGCCAGGTGTTCTACGACGCCAGCCGTAAGCTGATCCTTCGCGGTGTCGATGGCGTGGTCTTCGTTGCGGATTCACAGGAGGAGAGGCTGGATGCCAACCTCGAGTCACTCTCCAACCTGGAACAGAATCTGAAGGAGCACGGTTTTGACCTCAACACGATACCGTATGTCCTGCAGTTGAATAAAAGGGATCTGCCCGACGTGATGCCCATCGAGAAACTGCAAAAACTTCTGCAAGTGAAAGGCGAGCCCGTTTTCGAGGCGGTCGCCACGCAGGGGAATGGCGTTCTCGAGACGCTCAAAGCCATCACGCGCCAGGTGCTGGTCGCGCTTCGAAAGAGCGCCTAGGCCGCTGCCAGTTTCGAGGCTCCAGGATTCGGGTCTCGATAGCGCGCGTATCGCGCCAATTTCCGAATACCGAAGACCTGGCACCCTCTCCTCTACCGCCCGACCATGCCGGCCCCGATCTTGCTGCGACGCCGGCCATACGCAAAATAGACGACAAGCCCTATGGCCATCCAGATGGCCAGGCGTTCCCATGTCTCGACGGGAAGCCCGTACATCAACAGGAAGCAGGTGACTACACCCGCCGGCGCAACGAAGCCGACGACAGGAGCACGGAAGGGTCTCTTTATCTCCGGCCGGGAGCGCCGGAGCACCCAGACACCGGCGCAAACCAGGATAAAGGCAAACAGGGTGCCGATGCTGACGAGGTGGCCCAAAACCCCGATCGGGAACAACCCGGCGGCGGTGGCCACCGCGATCCCGGTCAGGATAGTCGTAATGTAAGGAGTTCGGAATCTCGGATGGATCTTACTGAAAACCGGAGGCAAGAGTCCATCGCCCGCCATCGACCAGAAAATCCGCGGCTGGCCCAGCATCATCACCAGCATCACCGAACTCAGCCCGGCCAGCGCTCCAATGTTGACTACATACCTCATCCAGTAAATGCCGGTAGCGTTGATCCCTTCGGTTATGGGCGCCGGAACGTTCAGTTTCTGGTACGGCACGATTCCCGTGAGCACGGCTGAGACCAGGATATAGAGGACTGTGCACAGGACGAGGCTTCCCAGAATCGCCCTGGGCATGTCCTTCTGGGGATTCTTTGCTTCCTGGGCGGCCGTGGAGACCGCGTCGAAGCCTATATAGGCGAAGAACACGACGCCGGCCCCGGTAAGGACGCCGGTCCACCCGAACTGCTCGAATTTCCCGGCGTTAGGCGGAACAAAAGGGCTCCAATTGGCTGGATTGATGTAGCGGACCCCGGCGACGATGAAGGAGACAACGACGCCGATCTTGATGAAGACAATCGTGGTATTCACGTTTGCCGATTCGCGAATGCCTATGACCAGGATTACGGTGATCAGGGCCACTATCAGGATGGCGGGGAGATTCAAGATGCCGAAGGCTCTTGTGCCGTCCGCCAGCGTGACCTCGGTCCAGGGTCCGGCCGCAAACTGGGGCGGCACATGGATCCCCATGTCGTTGAGCATGCTCATGAGCGTACCCGACCATCCCACCGCCACGGTGGAAGCCCCCAGGGAGTATTCGAGGATCAGGTCCCAGCCGATGATCCACGCGAGCAGCTCCCCCATGGTGGCGTAGGCATACGTGTATGCGCTGCCGGCAATCGGGATCATGGACGCCATCTCCGCGTAGCATAGGCCCGCAAAAACGCAGGCGATTGCCGCGGCAACAAACGAAAGCACCACCGCAGGGCCCGCGTGCTGAGCTGCGGCCTGGCCGGTCAGCACAAAGATCCCGGCGCCGATGATGGCGCCCACTCCCAACATCGTGAGATCCATGGCGCTGAGCGCGCGCTTCAACCCATGGCCGGTGTCGACCGATTCACGCATCAACTCATCGAGCGACTTTGTGGCGAAGAGCTGGTTTGCCATCAGTACCTCCTGGATTGGAATTCAAGGGCGCTCTCCCGGCGAGGCTGCGCCTAACGTTCGCCTCATCTCGCCGGACCTGTCAACCCGCGAGCTTGGCAAGCTAACACCTTCCGTGGCAACGTGCAAGCGGCAATTCGGGCTCGGAGACCTGCCTTGGAGATTGGAATGGGACCTTTGGTGCAATGGGATTTCCGGGGCGCTCGGCCAGCCGTTAAGAGTGCTGGTTGCCGCCAGGTGATCGACTCATTTCCTGAGGAATCTCAAAGTCTCTTCGATAAAGATCCCGGGCTGATCGTGGTGTACCCAGTGGCCCGCCGAGGGAACGTTGATCAGCCGGTAATCCCGGATTGCCCGGATGCGCCCGTCCTTCTCCGGATCCGGAGCCCAGCCATCGAGTCCGCGTATCAGGAGAGCGGGGCATGTTATCTGTTGCCAGATTTCCTGCGCGTCCTCCATGTTGAATCCGTAGGGAGAGAAGGCACGGACGTAGTTGTCGAACTTCCAGGTCAAGCTGCCGTCCGGGCTCCAGTTTGATCCGAAGAGCGTGAGGTGCAGGGCCGCTTCCTCTGGGAGATAGGGATTCGCCTCCCGCATCCTTGCCACTGCTGCGCTCAGACTCGGATATCGTTTCGCACCCCGCACCTCGTAGTCGCGCATGTTCTCGATCCACCTGCGGAGGCGTTCGTGCGCCGGACGAGGAACCAGCTTCTCCGGCGCCGGGCCAAATCCTTCGATGGAGACCACCTTGCGGACCCGGTCCGGATAGACACCTGCGTATTGAAGCACGACGGCTCCTCCGAGCGAGTGCCCCGCAAGGTAGACCGGCCACCGCCCCACGATGTCGACGAGCGCCGACAGATCGAGGACATACTCTGGAATACTGTACATCGCACCGGTGGCCCAGCTGCTGTCGCCGTGCCCGCGAAGGTCGGGCGCCAGGATTCGAAAGTCAGCGAGAAACGCCCCGACGACCCGATCCCAGCTGCGCCCGTGGTCGCGGCTGCCGTGCACCAAGATCAGGTTCGGCTTGCCGTTGTCACCCCAGTCCCAGAAGTGGAGCTTGAGGCGATGCGAGTAGTAGTACTGAGAAATGGGTTCCATGCGTTCCGGCAGGGTGTTGAAGTCGAAGGCAGCAGGAATCTCAGCCGTTTACGAACGCGACGGCGAAGGCAGCGAAGCCCGGAAGGTCAGTTCATTCCGCACATGCCGCGCTCAGCCGCCCCGCAGGTGCTGCACGGGTCCGGTCCCGCGCTGGTGCTTTCCGTCCTGCCGCCTACAGCAAATGTCGAGAGCAGCCGATTTACGTTGACGCTCCCGCATTTGCGGCAGGCTACGCCGGCGTTTTCGTTGGATACCAGCTGCTCAAACCGGCTTTTGCAGTCCCGGCATTCGTACTCGAATAGCGGCACGTTGGTCTCACCTCCTGAATCATGCTGAATCACGCGTCCTGGTCGTCGGATGGTACCAGAGTCTCCCGGGGGATCAAAGTCTTGCCGGGCTCACGGGGCGGCCAAATGAGCGATGCCGAAATCGAGACGGCCAGAACTGCGGCCACCACCCCCAGTGCGATAGCAATGGGGATGTGGAAGATATCAGAGAAGACCATCTTGGCCCCCACGAACATCAGGACCAGCCCAAGCCCCGTTCCAAGATAGACGAAGCGGATCACGACGGCCGCGAGGAGAAAGTACAACGAACGCAGCCCCAGGATCGCGCAGACATTTGAAGTGTACACAATGAACGGGTCAGTGGTGATGCCGAAGACGGCGGGGATCGAGTCGAGCGCAAAAACAACGTCGGTTGTCTCTATCGTCACGAGGACAACGGCGAGAGGAGTGGCGAACCAGCGGCCGCCAGTGCGGGTGAAAAAACTCCCGGAGCTGTAGCTCGCGACCATCGGGAACATGCGCTGGAACAACCGGACCACCGGATTCCGCTCGGGTTCGACCTCCGTGTCACCTTGCCGCAGTATCTTGAAGCCGGTGTAGATCAGGAAAGCGCCGAATAAATAGATGACCCAGTGGAATGCCTGCAGCAGGGCGGTGCCGATCAGGATGAAGGCGGCTCGCATGATGAGCGCGCCGAGAATGCCCCAGAACAGCGCCCTGTGGTGCAGGTGTTTCGGTACCGCAAAGTAGGAAAAAATGAGAATGAAGACAAACACATTGTCGACGCTGAGCGCGTATTCGATCAGGTAGCCTGTGAAAAACTCGAGGCCCTTCTGCGAACCGAGGTGGAAATAGATCCAGCTGCCGAATGTGCAGGAAAGGATAACCCAGACGAGGCTCCAGAACATGGCCTCGCGCGGCTTCACCTCGTGTGCCTTGCGATGGAACACTCCGAGGTCCAGCGAAAGGAGAATGAACACCACCACCAGGAACGAGGTCCAGAAGAGGGGTGTCCCGACGCTGTGGCTCATCCGTGCTTCCTGTTTCGCGGCCCACTTGCGTGCCGCCTGCCGATTTATGACCGCGCCCAGTCTCCGCGCTCAGAGAGCTACAAGTCTAACCAAAGGTCCCGGAATTTGCACAATTATATGACCGTAAGCACGGTCAAAGGGGCAAAGGGGCAAAGGGGCAAAGGGGTCCGAGTTGGTTCCTTGACTTTCGCCATCGGCACCGCGTCGGACCTCGGCATCAATCCTCGTGAATAGTAGCGTTTCTTGCGTGGTCTTCTAGATCGAAGACCACGAATTCGGACCGACTCGAGGCACTGAGCCCTTTTTTCCCCTTGTTCCTTGACCCCTTTACCCCCGTGTCCCTACAGTCGGTGCCGCTGCGGTGAGGCGCCTGTATTGTTTCACAGCTGCTTACGCGCGGCCTCCGGTGAACAGGGCTGCGCGCAGCGACGGAGCCGGTCCATGATGGCAATCCCGAGGCCGGTTTCCGGAACGCGCTGGGCCACCAACCTGTCCAATCCGAGGCTGTCCAAACGGCGCAGGGCGGCAAAGAGGTTGGCGGCTGCTTCCCGGAGATCCCCCGAGACTGAAAGAACCTCCACAGCGGCATAAGGCTTTGCGTCTGCCGGCGGAAGAAAGGAGAGCAGGCCCACTCGCTCGCCGGGGGACGGCGCATCGATCATCGGCGGTTTGCCTGCAATCTGCAGCGGGGTTAGGGTGGCATAGTGCCGCACGAGCTGCCCGGGCGAATCGGGCCGTGTGGCGCCTTCCGTCGACCATGAGAGCGGACCGGCCACCTGCTCGATCTCCTCGGGCGCAACTCCCCCGGCCCGCAAGAGGCAAGGCTGCCGGCCTGCCAGCGAGATGATGGTCGACTCCACGCCGACAGGGCAGCGGCCGCCGTCCAGGATCAGGTCGATTCCTGCCAGCTGATCTGCCACGTGCCTGGCTTCCGTAGGACTCACATAGCCGAACGGGTTGGCGCTGGGAGCGGCTATCGCCCTTCCGCAGGCTTGAATGAGGCTCAATGCAGCACGATTCGACGGCATGCGGATGGCCACGGTATCCAGGCCCGCAGTCACCACCGGCGGCACAACATCGGTTTTCGGCACGACCAGCGTGAGCGGACCGGGCCAGAAGATCCGGATCAGTGCCTGCGCCAGGTCGCTCGTACAATCGCCGTATAGCATCGCAGAGTCTGGATCGCCGACATGCACGATGACGGGATCAAAAGCGGGTCGGCGCTTTACCTCGAATATGCGTGCGACGGCAATCGGATTGCAGGCGTCGGCGCCCAGGCCGTAGACGGTCTCGGTCGGGAACGCGACCAGGCCCCCGCGTTTGATGATCCGGGCGGCCTCCGCGATAGCCTCAGGGAGCGATGCATCGAGAATTCTAGTCCGCACCTGCAATACCTCTCCTGGAAACTCGGGACGGAGCCCTTAAGAATCAATAGTACCAAGACATGCACCCCAGGTCGCATGTTCCGTTGAGCAAACTCGGTTCACAGCGGGTGCCTCCGCCCTGGCATCCGAGTTCCGCCCTTGCTCCCGGCTGACCTTGACAGCCCGCCAGGCGCTCTTTATATTCACACTCGCTCGAACGTTATTCATGTACAAAGAAGCCAGATCCCTCCTTCCGCGTGCTTCCTGAAGGCGGTTCGTGGAGTAGAGGATCTTCTGGACGGCGCCAGGCGGTTCGGCCCGGGCGAAAGGGGATTGACGTGACTGAAACAGAGAAGGAAACAGAGGATGCCGGGCCATCCGCTGGTACTTCCCGGGATCTGGCATTGCCGGACGGTCCGGCCATCGAGACTCCTCCGACCAGCGCCATCATCCAGCCCGGGCAGTTCGACCGCCTGATCGATCCTGGCTGGTACGCACTCTACACCCGCAGCAGGCACGAGAAGAAATTGCTGAGTGAGCTCACGGACCGGTCGATTGACGTGTTCCTGCCGATGCGCGAGGTCCTCAGCCGCTGGAAAGACCGTAAGAAAAGGATCTGGCTGCCGCTTTTCCCCGGCTACATTTTTCTGCACCAGATAGACACACCGGGTAACAGGTTCAGGGTGCTCAACATGCCCGGCGCTGTCCGCTTCGTCGGACACGAGGGCCACGCTGACCGGATCCCGGATGAACAGATCGAGGCCGTGCGCCGTTTCCTCGAAACGAAAATCGCCGTTGATCCGTACCCCTACATCCGCATGGGACAGCGGGTGGAGATCATCGCCGGCCCCCTAAGCGGCATCCAGGGCATTTTGATCCAGAAGAAGGGCAGGTTCCGCTTTGTGCTGCGCGTAGACCTGATCCGGCAGGCGGTGTCGATCGAGATCGACACCTCGGATGTCCGTCCGATGTGAGGGACAGTAACTCATGCGCGCGGCGCACACCGATGCGCCTGAAAACAGAGAGCTCGACTCGGCGAGGTGGGTCCGCCGCGCCGCGGCGGACATTTGCGCGCTCCGGCGGAGCGCGCCCACTTGGGCTCCCGCTATCAGCCTGTTTTGGAAGCAGCTTCCCGGCCGGGATCTTCACCCGGTCCAGGTGCGCAGCCGATCCCGCTGTATCCTCAGTTCACTTCCAGCTCGTCGCGCGCCGGGAGCTTCGGGAACGCTGCGTGCGGCTCCTTCTGGTACCAGAAGGCCGTGGAGGCGATGTCGTCCCGCAGAGGGAGGTAGCGGCCGCCCGATTTCCAGCCCAGAGCCTGTATTGTCACTTTCAGTCCGGATTCAAACCGGATCGGATCCATGATGTGCCAGCGGTACATTCCGAATCTCAGCTGCGACTGGTACGCGCTGTCGGGTCGCAAAACCTGTGCAAGCCCTGAATAAGGCGTCGTGAACTCCTGATACTGGCGCGTCGTCTGGTTCTCGAAGTTGTATGAGCCGCAGAAGTAATCCTCTGTTCCGGTGCCGCAAATGCTCGGAAACTCGGCATCGCCGTCCATAAAAAACTTGATCTCTCCCTCGCCCCACCATCCGGTGTTGTGGCTTCCCCAGGCGAGGTAGGTCCCCACATATTGCCCCTGCCCGCGCACCCCGTCGAGCAGCACATGGTCCTGCTTCTCGGGGAGAGGATTGGACCTGCGGAACTGAGTGTGCAGGTAGGCAGCATCGGCGGGAATGCCCGTCAGTGCATAAGTGATCTGGTAGTACAGGGTCATCTGCTTGTCGTCAAGGTTTTCCATCGTGATCTTGCAGGATTTGCGGAAGGGCATGACCCAGTAACAGTTGAACGCGCTGCCTGGATTGACCGCCACAGGCAGCGAACTGATCTGAGCGTACTTGCCCCATCCCATCGCGAAGAAATCACCCGCCGGGCACTCGATGGAGGGAGTCTCCTCGCCATCCCAGTAGAACCGGATGATGGAGAAACGCCAGTTGCCGGTCGGCGTCATCCAGATGTGCTGGATGGCCCCCGGTCCCTGGATCGACGCCAGAGTGAAGACCTGCTTCGACTGAATATTCACTGACGGAGACACCTTCCACTTCTGGCCGAGGTCCCTCGCGGCCATCTTGCCCGTTCCATCGTTTGCCATTCCTCCGCGCCCCGGTTCCCCGGTGAAGTTCTCCGGGCTGATCGAACGTGTCTTGGCACCCGAGAGCCGGAAGAGATTGCCCAGGTCCATGTAAAGGCCGTCAAAGCTCTCCTGCTGCGCTCCGATGTCCATCGCGGCCAAGGTGCACACTGCCAGAAACAGGCCCGCAATCCTCGATAGTGACCCTTTCATGATCATCCTCCTATGCGTTCTATTTTGGTACCTTATGAAGTCCCTGTGTCGTTCACGATGATCAGGAAGCCGCCTTTGCCGGGCGCCTGATCGCCGGCGATCGTGATTGCGAAAATGCGCCTTATCCAAGTGCTTCATTCGCTACCTGGATATGGAGCACGGAGGGCAAGTGTAGCACCGAATTCGATGAATCTGAGCTCACGAATCGCGTAGAATGCACTCTCGCTCGCCAGCCTGCGCTCTATCCGCGTCCGGGCGGTTGCGAGCGAGACTCCTGAACATGGCCCGATCATCGCTACTCCAATACCTGGACAATTTTGAAAAACATGGGGCGGAGACCGCCTACATCTTCAGGCGCGGATACCGGACGGAGCGATGGTCCTACGGGCGGGTCGCAGAGACGGCCTACAGGTTTGCCCGCGACCTCGAGGCGCGTGGAATCGGCAAAGGCGGAAAGATCCTCATATGGGGCGACAACTGCGCAGAATGGGTCGTCGCTTTCTTTGGCAGCCTCCTCCGTGGAGCCGTTGTCGTACCGATGGACCGAATTGCCTCGCCGGAATTCGCGGCGAAAGTCTGCAGGCAGGTCAATGCGTCTGTTTGCGTATGCTCGCGTGATCTCGTGACGTCGATTTCCTCCATCCCGACCATCGTGCTCGAAGAACTCGCGGATCAGCTCTCGGAGCTGCCGTCGGCACGTTACCAACCGGTTGGCGCGGATCGGGGCGATCCCGTGCAGATCGTCTTCACCTCCGGCACCACGGCGGATCCCAAAGGGGTTGTGATCACACACCGGAATGTGCTCGCGAACCTCGAACCGCTCGAGGCGGAGATCAACAAGTATCTCAAGTATGAACGCATCGTCCATCCCCTCCGGTTTCTGAACCTTCTCCCTCTCAGCCACGTCTTCGGGCAGTTTCTGGGCATTTTTGTCCCGCAGCTGTTGAGCGCGACAGTCGTCTTCCATGACAGCCTCAACCCCTCCGAGATCGTCCGCACCGTCAAGCAGGAGAGGGTTTCTGTGCTGGTAGGTGTGCCGCGCATCCTGGAGACCCTGCAGGGCAAGGTGGAACGGGATCACGAAGCCGCGGGCAAGCTCTCCTGGCTTGGGAAAGAGCTGGAGGATGCGCAGGGTGAGCATTTTCTCCGCAGGTGGTGGCGATTCCGCCGCATCCACCAGCAGTTCGGGTGGAAGTTCTGGTCGTTTATCTCGGGCGGCGCCGCACTGGATCCGAAAACCGAGCAGTTCTGGAGCCGTCTTGGTTATGCGGTGATACAGGGATACGGGTTGACGGAAACCACCTCGCTCATCAGCGTCAACCATCCTTTCAAGCTAGGCAGGGGGTCCATCGGACAGGTGCTCCCAGGGCGCGAGCTGAAGCTCGGTTCCAACGGGGAGATCCTCGTGCGGGGGGAGAGCGTCGCCTCCGGATATGTCGCTGGAGATGGGCTCAAGCCCGTTGCCGGGGAGGAGGGATGGTTTCAGACGGGTGATATCGGCGAGCTGGACCAGGGCGGGAATCTCTACTTCAAGGGCCGCAAGAAGAACGTCATCGTCAACCCGGAAGGGATGAACATATTTCCAGAGGACCTGGAGGCTGCTCTCCGGCGCCAGCCGGAGGTTCGCGATTGCGTCGTCTTCGGGTTCGAAAGAGAAGGGAACGCGGAACCTTGCGCAGTTCTGATCCTGCGTGACAGGTCCTGCGACCCTGAGGCCGTGATCCGTCAGGCGAACGAATCACTCGCTCAGTACCAGCGCATACGGCGCTGGTTTCTGTGGCCGGAAGAGGACTTTCCGCGAACCCCGACGCAGAAGCCGAAGGCGGCCGACATCCAGGACTTTGTTCAGCTGCGGCTGCGGGGGGAAACGCGCGCCGAGGTGCGGGCCGGCAGCCTCGCGGACCTCATTTCGAGGATTACGGGGAGACCCGTCGGGGAACTTGCTCCAGATACGAATCTCGCGACGGATCTCAACTTGAGCTCGATCGACCGCGTGGAGCTGTTAAGTGCGCTCGAAGACCGATACCAGGTGGACTTGAACGAGTCCAGATTCTCGACGGCGACTACGGTCCAGGAGCTCGAGCTCATGCTCAACGAGCCGGAATCCCGGCGGTCGGATTACCACTATCCCGGTTGGGCTCGGAGCCTGCCGGTTGCCGCCATCCGATTCCTCGTCTACTATCTTCTGACGTGGCCCGCAACCCTGCTCATGGCTTATCCTCGCATCCGGGGACGCGAGAATCTTGCCGGACTGCATGGGCCGGTCCTGTTCATTGCCAACCACATAACACAGGTCGACATCGGCTTTGTGCTTGCGGCGCTGCCGTTCCGCTACCGCCACCGGATTGCTGTCGCAATGCTTGGCGAAATGCTGCGGGAGATGAGGCGCCCGCCTGAAGAAATGGGCATCGTCAGGCGGGCGATCGAAAAGCTCTCCTACTTCCTGGTTGTGTCCCTGTTCAACGTTTTTCCTCTGCCCCAGCGGACGGGTTTCCGGGAGAGCTTTGCCTTCGCAGGGGAATCGGCTGACAGGGGCTACTCAATCGTTGTCTTCCCTGAGGGACGTCGAACTCAGGACGGAGAGCTGTCGCCATTCCAGGCCGGCGTCGGGCTGCTGACCAGAAACCTGCAGTTGCCCGTCGTGCATGTCAGGATTGACGGCCTGTTCGAGTTGAAGCAAAAAGGCAGGAAGTTCTCGCTACCGGGCGCGGTGACAGTCACCATCGGGCGGGCGCTGCGTTTCGATCCGCAAACCGACCCGGCCGCGATTGCCCGCGATCTGGAGCATCACATGCGCGAGCTGGGAAACGATCTGCATGCCCGGGATGGGGATTGACATGTACCTGAGAGAATCGTAGGGGACCCTGCATAATGAGAAAAGTTGTCGAGAGAGAACGCAACAAGATCTATTACCGCGTGCTTCACGTTCCAATCTGGCTTTGGGTGTTTTTCATTCTTCCCGGGAACCTGACATGCGATCTCTATGTCCGCGGCCCGGACAGAAGGCATGCCGCATGGCTGGCAGTTGTCCTCGTGGTTTGCGCATGGCGGGGGATTGCCGGCAGACTTCCGGGAGTGGAGCCGCAACCCTACGTCACCCACTACGGCGCGGAGAAACCCAATGTGCCCTATCGTGTTGTCTGCTACACGGCCGCTTGGATTGATCTCCTGGTTCCCTTCACGCTGAACCTGATGGGCATCGTGTACGCAAATCTCACCGGGCACTATATCCTGGGCGACCTCTACAGATGGTTGTATTACCCGCTGGCCCTGGTTGTCGTTGCCGGCACGCTGCTCGACATCACCCCGCGGGCCGGGCGCTCTACCGTCAATGAGGGTGCCGAGAAAGGTTGGTTTTACGTTGCGATCTATACCGTAGTCCCGACGCAGGTAGCCAGCTGGGCCGCCTGGCGTATGGGAGGCGCAATGGGCTTGGAAACGGCGTCTCTGGCCCGCTTGCGGCTCGTCGTTTTCCTGGTAGTCGGCGGGTTGTTCTTCTATCTTTCGCTGAGGGGCAGGCTCCCCCGGGCGCAACGCTATCAGGTTCATGGCCCGGCGGAAGGCGGGACTGCCGCACAGCAATTGGACCAGCCAGGAGATGCCTGACATCCGGCATCCACCTGTACAGTCATGTGAATCGTCCTGTGGAAAGGGAGTGATCTATGTGGAACTCAACATTGTTGCTTTTTCTTGCATCTGCGATCTCGCTTGCCGTGGCGCCTGCTGAACCGGTGCCAAATACTCTCACGCCGGAGGAGGTGAAGGAGGGATGGATCCTGCTTTGGGACGGCGCTTCCACCTTCGGCTGGGAACCTGTGGCGCGCTCCGATTGGAAACCTTCGGAAGGCGCACTCAGCATGGCCTCAGGAAGCTATGTCTGGTTGCGCAACCAGTGCCCGTTTGCCGATTTCGTGCTCAAAGCGGACTTTCGGATCAAGAGCGCCGATGCGGACAGCGGCATTTTCATTCGCGCAGCCAGGGACGGAGACCCTTCGAGGACGGGTTACCAGGTAAACATCAATAACGCGAATGAGGAATGGGGAACGGGCAGCCTGGTATTCCGCGTTAAAGCCGACCCGGGAATCGGGAAGGTAAGCATCAATGCCTGGCATAGCTATGAAATCACCGCCGAGGGAGACCACATCACCGCCTACCTCGACGGCAGGAAGGCAGTAGACGCGCACGACGCCTCAGCGAAGATCGGATATGTCGGACTTCAGTTCCTGAAACCCGGCGAAGTCGAATTCCGCAACGTGAAGCTGCGTCCGCTTGGACTCAAGCCGCTCTTCAGCGGTAACGATCTGACGGGCTGGGAAAAAGTCGGCCGCCCCAATGTCCAGGCGCCCCCGGAATGGTCGGTGAAGGACAGTGCGATCCACGTCGAGAAAGGGCCCGGACAGCTGGAAACGACTTCCGTCTATTCTGATTTTGTGCTCCAGCTGGAGGTGAAGGCCAATGCCCAGAACGAAAGGCACCACCCGAACAGCGGCGTGTTCTGGCGGGGCGATCGCGGCGGTTTCTGGACCGGGTATGAATCTCAGATTCGCAACGAGTACAAAGGGGAAGACAGGGCGCAGCCGGTGGATTTCGGCACCGGCGGGATCTATAACCATCAGGCAGCCCTCCGGGTCGTGAGCAACGACAACGAGTTCTTCACCAAGACAATCATCGCCTGTGGAAGGCACATGGCCACCTGGGTAAACGGCATCCAGGTGACGAACTTCGACGACACCCGGGAAGAGGGCATGGATGCCCGGAAGCAGGCGCGGCTCGCTGCGGGTCCGATTTCCCTCCAGGCTCACGACCCCACGACCAATCTGGACTTCCGGAACATCCGCGTCTCCCCGTTGCCGCAGAGGTGACGTGATCCTGAAGCAGGTCCGATAACGGAGGACGCCTTGCCGTCAAGACGCACGCTCGCCTTGTGGATGTTTGTGATCTGTGCAGCCGCGTACGCGCAGACCGCCGGATTCGAGGACGATTTACGGCAGCGGCGCGCACATCTCATGGAACGGCTGGATCCGGACGCCATGATCATCCTGTTCAGCGCTCCGACCCGAACCTACTCGCGGGACATCGACTACCGGTATCGTCAGGATAGCAACCTGTACTATCTCACGGGCATGGACCAGGACGAGACCACCCTCGTCCTGCTGCGGGGGAACGAGGCGCACGGAGAAATCCTCTTTACCAAGGCCCGCAATCCCGCCCGTGAGCACTGGCACGGGAAGATTCTGAGCCGGGAAGAGGCTGCCTCGCTCAGCGGTATTCCCACAGTGTATGCGGCCTCGGAGTTTGAACCATTCCTGAATGCCGCGCTCTCCGGCAGGTGCTACGAGGGCCTGTCGGACGAATTCCAACCGTTTTTCAGGGCCTTCAAGGGCGGAAAAGCAAGAGTGTTCCTGCTGCTGGATCCCAAGGCGGGCTATTCGGATCCCGGACACCCTGCACAGGTGCTTAGCAGACGAATCAAGGAGCAGTTCCCGTCTGTGAAAGTCGAAGATGCGACGGACCTCCTGCGAGACTTGCGGCAGGTGAAGACAAGATATGAACAGGAAGTCCTGAGGGAGAGCCTGCGCATAGCATGCGACGCGCAACTTGCCGGGATGAAATCAGCGCGTCCCGGCCTTTACGAATACGAAGTTGCCGCTGCAATCGAGCGAGTGTTCATGTCGCGAGGCGCTGAAGGCTGGGCGTACCCTACGATAGTGGGCAGCGGGCCCAACGCCACGATACTCCATTACAGCCGTTGCACACGCAGGATGGAGAACGGCGACCTGCTGCTCGTGGATGCTGGTGCCGACTACAGGTACCTCGCAGGGGATATCACTCGCACCTACCCGGTCGGCGGAACATTCTCCCCGTTGCAGAAGGACATCTACAAGATCGTTCTAGAGGCCCACGAGGCCGGCATAAAGGCAGCAACGCCGGGATCCAGACTCACTGATGTCCATGCGAGAGTGGCCGATGTGATCAAGGACGGCCTGTACACCCTGGGGCTGATCACGGACAAATCGGGCGACCAATATCGCGCCTGGTTCACACACGGATCCTGCCACTTCATTGGAATCGACGTCCATGACGTGGGTGACGACAGGCACCCCCTCGCGCCCGGAATGGCGTTTACGATCGAGCCGGGAATTTACATCCGACTCGAGGCGCTGGAAAGCCTGGCGCAGGCACAAAACAGCGAAGCCATTGTGGCAAGGATCCGGCCAGCGTTTGAGAAGTACCGCGGCATGGGTGTCCGGATCGAAGACTCGTTTCTCATGACTGAGTCTGGTCTGGAGTGCCTGTCGGAGGGCGTGCCCAGGACGATAGAAGGCATCGAGGCCTTGCTTCAGTGAAGTTCAGTCGCTTTGCTCCTGACCTTGAGGGTCCGAGGGGCAAAGGGGTCAAGGGGAAAAGGGAGACAGGGCCCAAGACCTCACATCGCGCAAGATCTCCAAATCTCGAGTGAACGCGAACGGCGTCCGTTCGGTATTGCCCGGGAGCACGAGCCGGGGGCATACAGATCGGGCGGGAATTCTATAAACGGGAGCGAGGCCTGTCGGCGCCGCAGGCGCGCCCATCTGACACGGAGTCCGACATGAAAAGTGCTTTCGCGTTTCTGCTCTTACCGCTCGCGAACCTCTGGCTAAACAGCAATTCCGGCTGGGTTATGCTTGACGCACCTGAAGCCTGGCGTGGAAACACGGGCGACTGGGTGTTTGTCGGCGACACCATGCCGAACCCCGACGATCCGGCCAGGCTCAGCACGAAGCCGGGGGCCGGAGTTCTGGTCAACGGTCCGACCGGGAAAACCTCCAATCTCATGTCTGAGGATGAATTCGGAGACGTCGAGGCCCACGTTGAGTTCATG
>Ga0315283_10002621_pt1 | contig 15083 bp, 14 predicted proteins | sample YL17G09_0_MG_FD_204541 | JGI IMG/M metagenome (GOLD analysis project Ga0315283, IMG submission 204541) | Sediment microbial communities from Yellowstone Lake, YNP, Wyoming, USA - YL17G09_0 | ecosystem: Environmental > Aquatic > Freshwater > Lake > Sediment | place: USA: Wyoming | collected... | reverse complement strand
GCGTCGCGCCCTTGCTGCCTCTTCTTGCCAACGTGGTAGGCAGCTCCGCCTACGACGGCAGCGCGCAAAAGAAATGGCATGCTCTCCTCCTTGGTCCGTACACTGTGACGAGGCGGGCTCGGCGTCGCAGTCGGCCGCGCACTACGTGCCAGATACCCCGGGGCTGCGTCTCGCAACCACCATCGTTCGCCGATGGTAACCAAGGGGTAAGGCGGAAGTCCAGTAGCGGGGTCCAAGGGAGTATCCGGCGCGCGCGGCCGCTCGTGCGCTTCGTGTACCATCGGCGCCATGGACGACCACGTCTCCTTCGAGTCCGCTGAGCTCGCGGCGATCTACGACGCTATCTACGGGGACCGCGACGACGCCGGCTTCTGGCAGGCGATCGCCGCCGCCGTGGGCGGCGGCCCGATCCTCGAGCTCGGCTGCGGCACCGGCCGCGTGCTGCTCCCGCTGGCGCGTGCCGGCTACGAGATCACCGGGATCGACCTCTCCGTGGGGATGCTGGAACGCTGTCGCGCCCGGCTTCAGTCCGAGCCACCGGAGGTACGCGATCGGGTCCGGCTGGTTGCGGCGGACATGACGTCCTTCGACCTGGGCCGCCGCTTCGCGACGATCCTCTGCCCCTTCGCCGGGTTCCAGCAGCTACGCGCCGTGGAGCAGCAGCTCGCGTGTCTCAAGGGCTGCCGCACGCACCTGCTTCCGCACGGCAGGCTCGTGCTCGACCTGCCGAACCCCGATCCGGCACCGGCCGAGTATGCCCGGGACGCGCCAGGGGATGGAGAGGCGACCGCCGAGCTGGTCGAGTGGACAGAGGGCCGGCGTATCCGCTGGTGGATGACGGTGATCGGCTACGATCGCTTGCAGCAGTGCAACGAGTGCGAGCTGACTTACGAGATCAGCGCAGCCGACGGCGCGACACGCCGGCTGACCGAGACCATCTCCCTGCGCTACACGTTTCGCTACGAGCTCGAGCATCTGCTCGTGCGCGCCGGCTTCCGCGTCGTCGCTCTCTACGGCGACTACGACAGCTCGCCGTTCGGCGACGGATCGCCGGCGATGATCGTGGTGGCCGAGCCTTTGGGCGTGTGAGCCCGGAGGCCTATTCCTTGTCGTCGGTCGTGCGCAGTTCACCGATGCGGCCCTGCGCCGCAGCAGCTCCGCTCTTGCCGCCGCCGGGCCCTCGCAAGACGTAGGCGAAGCCCACGGCGATCAGCGCTCCGGCGAGCGGCCCGACGACGTAGGCCCAGTAGTTCGTGAAGTCGAGCAAGGCCATGTCCGGGCCGAAGGAACGCGCCGGGTTCATGGAGGCGCCGCTGATGGGGCTGGACCAGAGGCCGGCGAGGATGATGTAGCTGCCGACCCCCAAGGCGCCGAAGACGCCCACGTTCTGGGCGCCCGAAGCGGTGCCGAGGATCACGCTCACGAGCCCGACGGTCAGGACCAGCTCCATCAGCATCGCCTGGGTGGCGCTGATGCCCGGCCCGGGCTCGGTGGCGCCGAGCATGCCGAGCTTGCCGAGCACGGCCCACAGGAACAGGCAGGCGAGGGTCGCCCCCAGAAGCTGGACGATGACGTAGCCGGGCACCCGCCGCCAGGGGAAGTCGCCGCGGGCCGCGAAGGCGATGCTGACCGCAGGATTCAGGTGCGCGCCCGACACGGCGCCCATGAAGAGGATGATCGCCATGACCATGAGGCCCGGTGCCGTCACGGCGGCCGCCCGGCTGATGGCGCCGTCCGACTGCGCATTGACCACGGCTCCGCCGGCCCCGACGAGCACGAGGAAGAAGGTACCGAGCAGCTCGGAGAACAGCCGCCGCCACTCGTGGCGCGGGTCGTCGAAGTCGGCCCGCCTGCCAAACTCGAGCTCGAGGCGGTGATGGCCGCGGCGCTCGGCATCCTCTCTGTCGGACTGCTCTTCGACGCGCCCTGCGTGATCGTCTGCCATGTCCTCACCTTCTCTGACGCGGCTTCGCATCGTGCCGTGATCTCTGCTGCGAGCATCCGTCTAAGCGGACGCCCCCGGGAGGTCTACGGGTCCGGGGGCGTCCGCGCGAGCACGTTCAGAGCTTCGTCTGTCAGCCCTTCTCCAGTTCCTCTTCCGACGCGGACAGCTGCTTGTCGAGCTCCTTGCCGTCGACTTTGAGTTCCTTCTCGATCTGCTTCTCCGCCCTGAGGCCGGCCTTCTGCAGCTGCTCGTCGAGCTTGTCGCGGCCGATGACGATGAGAGCGGCTTCGCCGGCGTCGAGAAGCTCACCGAGTTCCTTGACGTCCTTGCGTGACATGCCACCGTGGAAGTGACCGATGAGGCCGCCGGCGACGCCGCCGAGCGCGGCCATGCCGAGGATCGACGGCGGGAACAGGATGCCGACGACGGCGCCGGCGGCGATGCCCGTCCAGGCGCCGCGCTGGGTGGGCTTCTCCCACTTGCTCACGCTGACTGAGCCGTCGGCCTCCTTGGTGGCCACGGCTGCGTCGTACGTGCCGATGACCTTCGCGGCGTGAAGGTCGCGGACGATCTCGAGGTCCTCGCGAGCGAAGACCGGATTGCTGTAGACACCGACGTAGAGGAAGACTGCTTGGTCGGACATTTGGACTCCTTCGATCTGTTGACGTGCTCCGGATTCCTCCGGAACATACCCAACGGGCACTCCGCTGCAACTATGTATTGGCCGGCCGGCGCCTCAGTCTCCGGCCCCGTGGCAGTGCTTCCATTTGCGCCCGCTGCCACAGGTGCAAGGATCGTTGCGCCCGCGCCCCGCGTCCCCCGAGGCGTAGGTCGCCATGAGATCGGCAGGCGCGCGGTTCGCCCGCAGCAGGCCGCGCATCGCCTCCATCGGATCCGCAACGTGATTGAAGAAGGCCTTGTAGCTGGGGCACAGATAGTGCTGACCGGGCTCGCCGATCGCGGATGTCGCGAAGCGGTCCTTCGGGCAGCCGCCGTGGCAGACGCCGAGCGCTTCGCAGCCCAGGCAGGTCAGCGTGAGCGTGTCGAACTTGTCTTGCCCGAACTTGACCTGCGTCGGCGCGGCGACCAGCTCGGGCATGGGCGTGTCGCCGATGTTGCCGAGCAGGAAATCCGGCTCGACGAAGTGATCGCACGAGTACAGGTCGCCGTTGTGCTCCACAGCGAGCTGGAGGCCGCAGGTCCGGGCGTGCACGCACATCCCGCCCGGCTCCCCGCACCAGTTGGCGAGCGCCGTGTCGAACTCCTGGACGTACACGGTCCCTATGTCGTGGCGTACCCACTCCTCGAAGACGTCGATGAGGAAGCGTCCGTACTGCCCGGGAGCGAGCGAGCGATGCGTGACGAGGTCGCCCGACTGCGTGTACAAAGGCCGCCCCTTGACCCGGCCGCCCCAGCCTGTGTCGGCCACCGGCAGCGTTTCGGGCGTCGCGCGCTCGACGACCGGGATGAACTGGATGAAGCTCGCACCCAGTTCGTCGCGGAGGAAGGCGTACACCTCGCGGCCGTCGTCGCCGTTGACCGAGTGCACCGTCGTCATCGCGTTCCACTCGACCTCGTGGCGCTTGAGGACGTCGAGGCCCTCCATCACCCGGTCGAACGTGGGCCGCCCGCGCTTGTCGACTCGGAATGCGTCGTGCATCGACCGCGGCCCGTCGACTGAGAGCCCGACCAGGAACTCGTGCTCCCCGAGGAAGGCGCCCCACTCGTCGTCCAGCAGCGTGCCGTTCGTCTGCAGCGTGTTGAGGATGCGCTGTCCCGGCCGCGCGTACTTGCGCTCGAGCTCGATCGAGCGGCGGAAGAAGTCGAGGCCCATCAGCGTCGGCTCGCCGCCCTGCCAGGCGACGACGACCTCCGGAACCTCGGCATGAGCCTCCAGGATCTGCCGGATGTACGTCTCCTGCAGCTCCTCCGTCATGCGGAAGCGACTGCCCGTATAGAGCATCTCCTTGGACAGGAAGAAGCAGTACTCGCAGTCGAGATTGCAGACGGCCCCGGTGGGCTTCGCCATCACGTGGAAGGCAAGCGGTCGCGCGTCGTCGGTCAAGGTCTTCCTTTCCTGCCAGGGGCCGGGCCAAGAGGCCCGGCCCCTGGCGCCCTCACTTGCCGCGTGACTACTTGTTCGCCGAGAGCGCGTGCATGAGTTTCTGCACCTGCTCCATCACCTGGGCGTCCTCGGCGCCGAACACCGCGCCGCTGATGCCCACCGTCTCGAGCACCCGGTTGGGGTACTTCTTGTAGGTGGGCAGCAAGCTCAGGGCCTTCGCGCCCATCTGCGGAGCCTGCCATGTCTTCTCCGCCCAGCCGTTCATGAACCGGTCATAACGCTCGCCCGGGTCGGCCCACAGGTCGAACAGCTCCGGGACGACGTTGGTGTACTCCCGCGCGCCGGTCCACCCCGTGCGGATGTTCCAGATGGCCTTCCACTTGCCGAGGCGGACAGCGCCGGGAATGAGCTCGGTCTCGGTCATGTAGAACCAGTGGTCGCGCGTCGAAGGGCCGGTGCCCTCGAGCAGCGTGGTCTGGTCGCAGCTGTCGAAGATCGTCGGCACGCCCTCGCGATCCTCGGTCGGCAGCTCAAGCCCGGCCAGGCTCGCGAAGGTCGCCATGAAGTCCAGCGAGCCCACGATCTCGGAGTTGCGCCGGCCGGCCTCGATGGTGCCGGGCCACCAGGCGATCGCCGGCACGCGGCTGCCGCCCTCGTAGTCGGTGCCCTTGGTCCCCTTGAACGGCGTGTAGCCGCAGTCCGGGTACACGTCCTGCCAGGCGCCGTTGTCGGTCGTCCAGATGACGAGCGTGTCCTGCTCGATGCCCAGTTCGCGGATCTTGTCCATGACGACGCCGACCCAGTGGTCGAGCTCGACGAGGGAGTCGAGGTACTTGCTCTTGGCCATCGACTTGCCCTCGAAGTCGGGGTGCGGCAGGTTCGGCTGGTGCAGCTTGGCCGTGTTCAGGTACATGAAGAACGGCTCGTCGTCCTTAGCGTGCGCGTCCAGATACTTCGTCGCGTAGCCTACCGACTTCTCGTCGATGAACGGGATGTTCTTGGGCGTGATCTTCTCGGCCTCTTTCCACTTTCCGCCGGCCTTGCCCTCGACGGCGCCGATCACGTTACCCCACATCTTCATGGTCTCGGGGTCGTCGAACGGGAAGTCCGGATTGAAACTCGGATCGGTGTAGGTGTAGGCGTTCAGGTGGTACAGCGTGGTGTTGTACATCTCGTCGAAGCCGTGCGCGATCGGCATCGAATAGTCGGCCTCACCCAGGTGCCACTTGCCGATCTGGATGGTGTTGTAGTCGGCCTGCTTGAGGAGGCTGGCCAGCGTCCACTCGGCCGCGGGCAGCCCGCCGCCCTGACCGGGGAACGAAACGGTCGTCATACCGCTGCGGATCGGCAGGCGGCCCGTCACCGCTGCGGCACGTCCGGGCGTGCAGCTGGGCTGGCCGTAGAAGGAGTTGAACTGCAGCCCCTCCGCCGCCATCCTGTCGAGGTTCGGCGTCGGTGCGCCCCGATTCTCGCCGCCGCCATAGCAGCCTAAGTCACCCCAGCCCACGTCGTCGGACATGAACAGGATGATGTTGGGTTTGGAACCCTTCGCCTTGGCCATCCGTGGCCATCCTTTCGTTGCGTCGCTTATCTGCGTCTCTGGTTGGAGTCCTGCTTCTCAGAAGACCTTCGCGAAGTCCTCCTTCATGCTGACCACCGTCCAGCCGCGTGCCTTGGCTGCAGCCAGCGCCTTCTCGGCGCCCGCGTCGTAGGCGAACTCGCGCTCGGAGTCGTCGTGATGGACGAGGAGCGCGAAGCGTGCCGTCTCCAGCATCGGCGCATCGCCGTCGGCATTGCCGCCGGCCAGCAGCGGCTTGCGTCCCGTGCGGGTCCAGATGTGCACAGGCTTGCCGGGACCGTCGTCGACGGGCTGCTCCACCCCGGCGGTCCGGTACAGCTCACCGTCGCGGAACTCGAGCGTGGTCGCCGAGCCGATCACGCGCTCGCGGGCGAGCCCGTAGATCTGCTCGGACACCGGACGCACGAAGTCGCGGCCGCCCGCTGAGCAGATGTAGACCGTGAAGCCGTTTGCTCCGAGGAACGCGAGCAGTTCGCGCATGGGCCGATAGGCGACCTCGGTGTAGGGCACGCCGAGCGTGGGGTGGCGTCCGGCCTTGAAGAAGTCGTTGACGGCTGCCTCGAAGGCCTCGACGGTGATCCCCTGGTAGGCCTCGGTCACGCCCTTAATCAGCTCCGGCACGTGCGCGCAGAGATCCATCAGCCACTCACCGTCGCCGGCGGCAAGGGCTTTGTAGGGCTGCTCCTTGGCCAGCTCCGGGTTGGCACGGATCATCTCCTTCCACCGCCGCAGCACGAAGTCGGCCTGGACGTACATCGGCTTCTCGCACCACAGCGTGCCGTCATTGTCGAATGTGGCGATGCGCTCCGAGGGCGGAACGAACGACTCCCCCGGCTCAGTCACCGACCGCACGAACTCGAGAATCACACGCTTGGCGGCCCCGTCGTTCCAGGACGCCAGTCGGTCGGCCACAGCTGGACCTCCTTTGGCTTGTACGCTTGTCTCAGGTGGCAGGCGCCTTGTCAGGCTCACCGGCGTGGGCGTCGGGCTCGACGATGAGGCCCAGATCACGCAGCTCGCGCTGGGACTTACCCTTGAGCTTGCGCCCGAGCATCGGCCGCCCGTCGTTGTGGATGTAGACGCCGCTCGGTTCTTTGGCCAGCGGCTCTTCCCACGCGAACCACAGCGCCAGGACGCGGAAGATGAAGCCGACGGCGAACGCTACGCCGGCCGCCGGCCAGGAGCTCAGCCCGAGCTGCGTGGCGATGACCCAGGTGATGCCCGTGAACACCGCGTCGGCCACGAACCACTCACCGCGGATGAACTGCTTGGGCGTCACGCCGCTGGCGATGTCGATGTAGAAGCGTCCGGCGGTGGGGCCGACTACGGCAAGGATGAGGATGCCGAGCACCGGCAGCCCGGCCTTCGCCGCCGCCATGCAGCCCGCGATCGCGTACCAAGGCAGCGAGAACGAGGTCATGAACTGGAACAAGCCCTCGCGAAACAGCTGTCCGCCCTTGTAGGCGATGAGGTAGCCGATGATGCCTGCGACCAGGCAGACCATGAAGTAGGCGCTGTTGGTCAGAGCGCTGGGAATGTGCGCCAGCATCACGTCGCGGGTGATGCCGCCGCCCATGCCGCCGAGGAAGGCCATGAGGATGATGCCGACCACCGTCCAGTTGCGGAAGTGGTCGGGGCGCCGCGCAAGCAGCGCCCCGTTCAGCGCATTGGTAGACGCGGCGATCAGGTCGATGGTCGTGAAGTCGCCGTGGAACGACCACTGGAACCACTTGATCGTCGTCGCGAAGAGGCCGGGGTCGATGAGTCCGTGTCCCATCACTCCGCCTTTCGAGTCGGTTTGGCGAAGGCCCGCCGCGTGTCCGGCCGCGTCAGCCACCACACGTTGTACGCGCCGAACGCGCAGTCCAGGACCAGCCAGCCAGCGGGCGCTGACTTGCCGGCGATCCAGAGCACGAACACAGTCAGCGCCAGGGCGAAGACCAGGCCCTGGAAGATCCAGGCGAGGCGGTACGCCCAGGGGCGCAGCCGCCATCCGCCCCACGCGACGACCAGTGCAAGCACGCCGATCGCCGCGTAGAGCGGCTCCAGCGTCGCGCCGCCGAAGTAATTGCGCAGGTCTCCCTGCGAGCCTTCGAAGAACGTGCCGAACCGCCACGCCAGGAAGATCTGGTAGACGCCCAGGAACACCATCCAGCCCACCATGAACGCGAGGTTCTTGGGCCGGGCCCCCTTGTCGGGGGGCCCGGCCTCAGCGTCCTTCTTGGGAGAGCCGGTCACGGATTGCTCATCCGGACTGGTGCTCGAGCCCGTGATCGGGCTGCTGCGGCTCGTCGTGGGACTTGACTAGGACTGTGTTGAACTGCGTGATGGGCCCGACCTGGATATGGGTCTCCGGACTCCACTCGCCTGGCGCAGGCGGGGTATACGGGTCCGGAGTGCCCGGCTTGATCGGTGGCTCCATAGCTAGGGTCTTAAGGAAGGCGCCGGCAGCAGCGGCCATGGGGTGCATCACCCAAGCGTGGGGGAAGCCCACCTCGTGCTCTTCACGCGGGTCCCACTCGAGGTTGTGGAGGTGCGGCATGTTGTAGGGCGACCAGGTGCCGAACATCTCGTCTTGCTTCATCAGGTTCGCCTTCCACTGGCGCCACTTGATCGCCTGCAGCCGGTTGCCCTGGATGCACAGCACGGTGTTGCGCCCGGACTCCTGCGCGTCGCCGAGCAGGAAGTCGCCCATGTCCATGCCGTCGATCTCGCGGTCGGTCGGCACCTCGGCGCCGGCGGCCTTTGCCAGCGTGGGGAACATGTCGACGAGGTGGACCAGCTCGTTGCTGACTTTGCCCGCGGGCACCTTGCCCGGCCAGCGAACGATGCAGGGCGCGCGGTTGGATCCCTCCAGGGACGTGAAGTAGCCGCCGCGCCAGATTCCGGAGAAGCCTTCCCATTGTCCGCCCATCGGATCAGGGTCCATGGCCGGGAAGCGATAGTCGGGGTCTCCGCCGTTGTCGGAGGACCACACCACGATGGTGTCCTCGGCAAGCCCGAGCTCGTCGAGCGCGTCGAGGATGCGGCCGGTGAAGTCGTCCAGCTGGGTGAGCAGGTCGGCCCAGTTGCCGCGCTTGCTCTTGCCCTGGTACTCGGGATCCGGGATCGGCGGGATATGGACCTGGGTGTACGGCAGGTAGACGTAGAAGGGCTTGTCGTCCTTCTTCGCACGGGTCATGAAGTCGACCGCCCAGTCGGTGATCTTGCGGTCGAAGCCGGCACGGAACTCCGCATCGTAGGTGCCGACCGGTTCGGCCTTCTCACCCTTCTTCCGCGAGTAGATGGTCTGCGGCTCCATCGGGATCTTCGCCTCGCCGGCGTAAGGAGTCGCGTCGACCGCGCCGTCGGGGAAGTAGGACTGCATCGTCCAGAGCACCTCATCGGCGGTCCGCGGGCTCCACACGGCCTCGTCGAAGCCGAAGTCGATCGGACTGCGCTGCTCAGGGTCGCTGCCAAGGTGCCATTTGCCCCACATGCCGGTGGCGTATCCGGCGTCGGACAGCGACTGGGCCATGGTGACCTCCCACCTGGTCAGCCCGTCGGGGCCGCCGGTGATCGGCACCGTCTGGGTGCCCGAGCGGATCGGGTGGCGTCCGGTGAGCAGCGCCGAGCGACTCGGGGTGCATTGCGCCTCGACGTTGAAGTTCAGCAGCTTCAAGCCGTCAGCCGCAAGGGCGTCGATCCGCGGGGTGGGCGCTCCGCGGAGGATCCCGCCTCCGTAGCATCCGACCTCGCCCCAGCCGAGGTTGTCCCAGAAAAAGTAGACGATGTTGGGTTTCTTGTCCGCCGTCGGTGGAGTCATGTCGTCAATCCTTTCTCGCTCTTGGCGAAGCTAGTGGTCGCCCTGGGGCACCTGGGGCACGCCCTGCGAAGGCGTCGGGGCGTGAGGCGCCGGGCTGGTCGCCGCGGCCACGGCCGCCGCGTCGGCGTGCACCTCGGGCGCGGGCGTCGCCGCCACGAGGAGGGGCGCCGGCGGAGCCACCGGAGCCACCCCCTGCTTCTTCTCGAACCGGGCGCCGAGCTCGGCCATGACCACAACCACGACGATGATCGTCACGATCGCGCCAAGCAGCATCATGTCTCCGGCGACCGTGTACTTGCCAAAGGCGAAGATCGCGCAGCAGATGACTGCGCCCGTGTTCTGCTGGGCGACTGCGACCATGGAGACGATCTTCGAGCCTCGGCGGGGGTTGGCCGCGGGGATGGGGCCGAGGATGTACGGCGGGCTGAGCAGGTACCCGACCAGCATCCCGACAAGCGGGAACACGAGTGCGAAGGCCATTTGGCCGTAGCCGGCGATCGAGAGGAAGTCGGCCCACGAGTAGCTGATGAACAGCACGATGTGCGCGACCAGGAAGGTGATGGAGAGCGGCCCGAGCCAGGCTCCGAGCGCCATGGTCAGGCTCATGGAGCGCGCCCGGATGACGATGCCGATCAGGAATGGCAGGAGCATGAACACGAGCAGAGGCCAGGCGACGTGCCAGATCGAGACGTTCGCGCCGGTGCCGAGGGCCTTCTGCAGGGTCGGCACGGCCAGCGGCAGGATGATGAACGTCGCGATGAGCAGCACCGTCGTCGCGGCGGCGCTGTAGGCGATATTGCCCTTCGCCAGGCTCACGAGCCACGGCACGAAGGGAGCACCGCCACAGATGGCGAGGACGATGACCGCCATCTTGACCTGGTTGTCGAAGGGGAGGAGCGCCGCCAGCCCGATCAAGATAGCCGGAACAAGGACGAACGTGCTGATCAGGAGCATCACGTTCAACTGGGAATGCGCGCGCAACGGCGCGCTCATCGATTTGCGGGTGACGCCGAGACCTTGCCCCAGCGAAGCCGTGACCACGAAGATCAAGCCGAAGCTGACGATGACGACTAGCAATGGACTCACTGACTTCTCCTTCTCATGAAAGGCGGGCCCACTGCGGAGCCGCCGGGGATGTGGAGGACGATTGCCCTGAGGATGGGTGCCGGCTCCGCCGGCGCATCCGCAGCGCCCTCGCCGACGAGGGGCCCGACGTCGCTCATTGGCGCCCCTCTTTCGCGTCGCTGCCGTCCGTTTCAGCCACTGCCTCGACGCTGAAGAGTCCGATGCCCAGGTTCTGAGCTTGATCGAGGAGGCCGTGCAGTTGCGCCTGATCGAGCACGCGCCCGGTGAGCACGGTCATCCCATCGGCGCGTTCCAGGAGGAGGTCTCCGAACAGGAACGCGAAGTCATCGCCCAGCTCCCCGCTGAGGACGATCCGGTAGGTGGTGCCGCGTGTCGCGTCGCCTTCCATCGCAACGCAGGTTCTCACTCGGGACCGCGGCCGGTCATCACCTCCGGCTGCTGTTCACCTAGGTGAAATCGATCCCTACAGGAGGCCAAGCTCGCGGGCCCTCGCCACTGCATCGGCCCGGGAGGAAACGGCGAGCTTCCGGTAGATGGACCGCGTATGGCTGTGGACGGTGTTGTGAGAGAGGTAGAGATCGCGCGCGATGTCGCGTTCCGAGAGCGAGCCGCCAAGGAGGCGCAGCACGATGAGCTCGCGGTCGGTCAGCTCCCCGTCTCGCCGCGAGGAACGCACGGAAGGCGAGAACCCGACCGCCCTCAGCCGCAGGCCCATGACGCCGGGGTCCTTGCAGACGTCGACAATCGATCGCGCCTCGCCGAGAAGGGATCGCGCGCCTGCCTCATCACCAAGAGCGTGAAGCACCATAGCATGCTGGAGCAGCGCGTCTACGAGGCCGAGCTGCTGGCCCGAGCGGCGAAGGCAGTCGACCGCTTGTCCGGCGACCGAGAGCGCATCCTCGGGCCGGTCGCGTGCCATCAGCGACGCGGCAAGGGCGAGGGGCGCTTCGCCATCGACATGTTCGAGTCGGTGCTCCCGCACGAGCCTCGCTGCTTGATCAGCCAGCCGATGCTGGTCCCCATGGCGGCCCAGCAGACCCGCGATCAACGAGCGGTACGCCAGCGAGCCGCCCGCCGCGATCCACTGCTTTGCGGCCGAGCCTTCCACAACCGACTCCTCGAACCAGCGATCGGCCTCGTCGTATCTGCCCTGAAAGTAGAGCCCCCAGCCGACGGCCCAGCAGACCGCGGAACGCCAAGTCGTGCCGGGCGCCACCAGCTCGGCGGCGCGGAGGGCAAGCTTGAGCTGGAAGGCGACATCCCCTCTGGCTGGCTCTATGAAGATCGCCTGGAGCGTGGTCAGGCTGGCCTCGACAGATGGGAAGCCGTCAGGCAGCGGCCCCTCGCCGAGTTGGTCTGACTTCTCGATTGCCGTGATGGCCGCGCCTGCCTCAGCCGGCTGCCCGCAGAGCGCGAGCACCCACGCCTCGATGGCGCGCAGGCGCGGATCGTCGACCATGAATCCGTCCGGGAATCCGCGAAGCCACCTTAGGACCGTGAAGTGCTTCCCGTCGTTTCCGTAGGGCGCCCAAGCGGCTACGACCTGGTCGGCAGCCTCCGCGACCGCGCCGGCTTTCAGCGCGTGGTGAATGGCTTCGTCGGTCGAGCCGTGCTCCCTGTGCCACTCGTAGGCCCGGCGGTGAAGCGCCGGTATCGAGTCCGGGTCGCGGCGCTGGAGTTCGACGCGCAGGAGCTGTGCGAACAGGTGGTGAAAGCGATACCAGTCACTCTCGTCGTCCAGCTGCACGAGGAACAGGTTGCTCCTGGACAGGGCGTCCAGCCTCGCAGCGGCGCCCTTCGTTTCCGTCACGGCGTCGCACAGCGGGCCGGACAAACGCTCGAGTATCGACGTGCTGACCATCAGCGACTGCGTGAGCGAATCGTGAGCCTCGAGGACTTCGGCGGTCAGATAGTCAACGACATGCCGATTCGAGGCTCCGAAGCTTCTGACGCGCGCGCCTCTGTCCGCCTCCGCCGCTCTCGCCAGGGAGAGGGCCGCGAGGTACATGCCGGCGGGCCATCCATCCGTGCGTTCAACGAGGCTGCCAATATCCTCGGCGGACAGGTCGAGGTTAAGGTGGGCATTCATGAACTCGCCTGCCTCCCGTTGCGTGAACCGGAGATCGTCAGCGCGCAGCTCGAGAAGCTCTCCGTGAGCACGGAGGGCTGGCAGGCGCAGCGGCGGCTCGGTCCGAGTCAATATCACGAGCTGGACCGTGGACGGCAAGTGCTCGATGAACCAGGCGACGCTGTCGACGGCCGGTCCTACGGAGAGCCGGTGGAAATCGTCGAGGACTAAGGCGATCTCGCCCTGCGCGACCAGCTCGTTGACCAGGCGAGGCAGGGCGACTTCCGTGATGGGCGCCGTGCTCGTGATCTCCGGCGAGATCGATTCCCGGAGCGAAGGGCAGGCCCTGCACAGCGCTTCGATCACATACGACCAGAGCACCGCCGGGTCGTTGTCTCCCTCGTCAAGAGTCAGCCAGGCGATCGGCCTCCGCGCCGCTTCCGACTCTCGCCAGGCCGCCACCAGCGTGGTCTTGCCGTAGCCGGCCGGGCACGCGACCAGCGTGAGCCTCCGGCGTGAGCCCTCGCTCAGACGCTCGGACAGCAGGGCACGCGGAATCGTCTGCTCCCGGACGTCTGGTGGATGGAGCTTCGTGGCAATGAGCACGGGCTGCGTCACGTGGCCCCCCGGCCTGAGTCCCTGCGTGCGTGGCATGGCAGAACGCCTCCACCCATACCGAGGCTGCGCGACACAACCTAACATATAACGAGGGCCTATCTACTCAAGATTGCCTGCCGCCTGCCGGTCGTCCCTCGCAGCCGCCGCTTCGCAAGGCAGGATTCAGCCGCGGCGCGTGCAAGAGCGCTGAGAGCTCTTGCGTTCCCGAGGGGGGTCCGTGGCAGAAGACGAGATGGGCATCGTGACCGGAGGCGTACCGGAACTGTCACGCGCGCTGGTCGTCGACGCGCGCCGTACCTTTCCCCTCGTGCGACTCCGTGAGCGCGTCGCCAATACGTTCTGGCTGCTGCCGTTCGCTTTTCTGGTCGGCGCGCTGCTCCTGGTCTGGCTGACGCGCGTGGTCGACAAGGGGCTCCCCCCGGCCGGCCAAGCCTGGAGCTACATCGTCTGGAACAACGGTAGCGCCACGACCGTGCTGAGCACCATCGCCACGGCCATGCTGGCCTTCCTGGGGGTGGTCTTCAGCATCACGCTCGTCGCCATGCAGCTCGCAAGCCAGCAGTTCTCGCCTCGAGTGTTGCGCACCTACGTGCGGTCGAGCATCACCAAGGTCGCGCTTGGCACCTTCATCGCGACCTTCATCTACCCGCTCCTGTCGCTCTCCTGGGTGGGTCGGCGAGAAGACGCCAGCGGCACCGTCGTCTCACTCAGCGCGTTCGTTGCCCTGGTGCTCGTGCTGGCCAGCTGCATCGTCTTCATCGCCTTCGTGAACAACACGGTGAGCCTGATGCGGATCACGTACTCGATCCGGCGGGTGGCAGCGGAGACGCGGCATGCGTTCCGGCAGATGTTCCCGCCCCAGAGTGCCTACGTGGAGGTCGAGGCCCCCGTCTTGGATGAGCTGATCTACTCGACGCTCTTCCAGAAGCCCGACTGGTCACCGGCCGCGGCGCGCGCCGACCACGGCGTCATCCTTGGCGCAGACGTCGGACTGCTCACGTGCATCGCCCGGGAACACGACTGCGTGCTGCGTGCGCGCGTACAGGTGGGCGACTACGTCGGGCTCGGCGAGCCGCTGATCGACACCTACGCGCGACCCAGCCTGTCCTCGACCTCTCCCACCGACGCGGAACTCCTCCGAGCCTACGACATAGGCCCGGAGCGCACCGTCTACCAAGATCCGCTGTACGGCATCAGGGAGCTTGTGGACGTGGCTGCGCAGGCACTCTCACCCGCGGTCAACGCACCAACAACGGCGGTCCAGGTCATCGACCGTCTGCAAGACATCCTACGGCAGGTCGCCGTAGCACCCGACCAAACGGGGCTGTATGCGGACGAGACGGGCGTTGTTCGCCTCGTCGGCGAGATCCGCACGTGGGACGAGGTCGTGGACCTGGCGCTCACGGAGATCAGGGAGTTCGGCGCCAGTTCGCCGCAGGTCACCCGCCGCCTCTCTGCCCTGATCGCGACGCTGCGGGAGGTCGTCCCCGAGCGTCGCCGGGCCGCGCTGGAGCGCCACGGTGAACTGCTGCGACTGGCCGTGGGGCGGGCGGTCTCCGACAGCAAACCGGCTGAATTCGCGCTGCAGCCGGACCGCAAGGGTCTCGGCTGACGGACGACGCGACGCCCGCCCCTGCGGCGGCGCCGGCTCACATCGGCGTTGCGCCGCGTGTTTCCTTCGGGGCCGCGCCGCTCGCCACGCCCTTGCGCGCCTGCCGCTCGGCCATGAGGCGCTGCAGCGGCGGGGCGGCGATTATCACCGTCGCCACCGCCAGCACGATCAGCGCTACGAGATCCGGGCTGGCGTCCAGCATGAAGGCCGTCAGGAGCACGACCATGAGCGGCGTGCGAAACAGCGCGTACACGGCGCCGCTCATGATGCCGGCCACCAGGATCGCGATCGGCATGCTCGTGAAC
>Ga0315283_10002619_pt1 | contig 15093 bp, 15 predicted proteins | sample YL17G09_0_MG_FD_204541 | JGI IMG/M metagenome (GOLD analysis project Ga0315283, IMG submission 204541) | Sediment microbial communities from Yellowstone Lake, YNP, Wyoming, USA - YL17G09_0 | ecosystem: Environmental > Aquatic > Freshwater > Lake > Sediment | place: USA: Wyoming | collected... | reverse complement strand
CTATTTCACCAAACCTGCGAAAATTTGGGCAGTGCACTACCAGATGTGAAGTGCCGTTCTGTGTATCCTTTTCCTGCCATTCCCCCATTTTGGATGGCATGGTAAGATTAATAATATTTGATGACGAGGTTATTCTATGCGTAAATGGGTCCTCCCCTTTCTCTTGATCCTTTCATTGTTCCTTCCGTTGGGTGTGCGGGCTCAAACCCAGCTTACTTTAGATTCATTGCAAGTTCAAATTTGGCCTGAATACGATAAGCCAAGTGTTTTGGTCATTTATCAAATGACCCTCCCTGCAACCACAACTTTCCCCGCCACGGTCTCCTTGCAAATTCCCACCGCCGCTGGTGATCCAAATGCGGTTGCTGTACACCAGGTGGATGGATCACTTGTTAATGTAGATAGTACCCGCAAAGTTTCTGGAGATTGGGCTACAATCACCTTTACTACCCCAGGTCCAGAGATCCAGCTTGAATATTATGATCCATCCTTAGAGATAAATGGAGATGCCAGGCATTTCCAATATATTTGGCCAGGAGATTACGCTGTCAGCAAATTCACCATTCAGGTCCAGCAACCAGTGGACACCACGGATATGGTCATTTCACCCAGTCTGGGCTCAGGAGCCACTGGCAATGATGGACTAACCTATTACACCCAGGATATCGGCGCCATCCCTGCCGGGCAAACTATCAACATCACCGTTGACTACAACAAATCCACGGATACCCTGAGTGCAACAACCATCACCGTCCAACCCAGCGCCCCCATTCCACAAAGCACAGTAGCGGATCTCAATATATCCACCTGGTTGCCCTGGATATTAGGAATCCTGGGAGCAGGTCTTATCATTGGGGGCATCATCTGGTTTTGGCAGTCTGGAAGGCAGCGGCCTCCATCTCAAACCCGTCGCAGGCGGTCAAAGGCTGGATCCGATGAGCCAGGAGTCAATGTCAGCCCTGCAGAAGATGCTGTATATTGTTCCCAATGTGGTAAGCGTGCCTCGCCCGGCGATCAATATTGCCGTTCTTGCGGTACCCAAATTCGAAATCGATAACTGGGCTTGATCCGCCCTGAACTCCATATCTTAGCGTTATAGTCATTTCTCACCACATATATATTTCATCTAATCTGTGAAAATTTGGGCGTTGCACAATGGCGTAACAAAACGCAACCTCCAGTTGTCTATCCCATTCTAACCCTACTATAGGTAATATCTCACCTTGTATTAACCTATTCATGTAAGAATTCATTTAGTCTTGTCTTTGTGCAAAGTCAACAAAGGAGAGGATTTACTATGGAACAAGGTGTAGAACCACGATCAAGGATGGGTGGTCGTATGAAATTTATCATTGGCGGACTCTTGATCATTATAGCGATCGTTTATTTGATCATCTCATCCACTAAAGCCAACGCTCAATATTTTTACACCGTTGATGAACTAAAATCCCGCGGACAGAGTGTTATCGGGCAAAACGTGCGTATTTCTGGCGCGGTGGTTGGCGATTCAATTCAATATGATCCGCAGTCCCTGGCGTTGAGTTTCACGATAGCCAACGTCCCGGCAGATAACAAACAGATCGAAGCTCAAGGCGGGTTGGCAAAGGTATTGCATGACGCAGTCACCGATTCTGGGCGCACACGTATGCAAACCGTCTACATGGGTCCAAAACCCGATTTGTTACGCGATGAAGCCCAGGCAATCATGACCGGTCATATCGGTGATGATGGCGTGTTTTATGCCGATGAGTTGTTGCTGAAATGCCCAACCAAGTACGAAGAGGCTCTCCCTAGCCAGTCCGCACCTTAAAAACAGGCATTGAATATGGTTGCGAACCTTGGCTTTGGCACGCTCATTATCACCTTTTTGGTAACAATTTATGGTTCAATAGCAGCCTTTATCGGCGCGCGCAGGAACTCCCCCGCATTGGTGGACTCTGCGCGTAATGCCATGCTGCTCACCTTTCCCCTGCTTTCAATCACTGCATTAAGTGTCATCTTCCTCCTGGTCAACGGTCATTTCGAAGTTAAATATGTGACTGAAGTCTCCAGCAAGAGTATGCCCCTTTATTTGCGCCTGACAGCACTCTGGGGTGGGCAGGCTGGTTCGCTTTTATTTTGGTCTTGGCTAATGTCTGCCTTTGCTTCAGCCGTCATGCTGCGCAAATGGAACCGCGACCGTGAATTCCTACCCTGGGTGATCCTGGTCTCGATGATCACATTAGCGTTTTTCCTGATCTTGAGCATCTTTGTTGAGAACCCATTTGTCAGCTTCTGGCAATCTCCCACGGGTAACATCACCACATCCATGTTCCAACCTGCTGGTGCAACCCTCTTTTTCCCTCAAGACGGGAATGGGTTGAATCCACTTCTTCGCCATCCCGGCATGATCATCCACCCACCTATGCTCTACCTGGGTTTTGTTGCTTTTGTCATCCCCTATGCCTTCGCCATGGCCGCTCTGATAACGGGACGGACGGATGACCGTTGGATCCGCATCACTCGCCGTTGGACCCTGGTTGCCTGGATATTTCTATCCCTGGGGTTGGTTCTGGGTGCATGGTGGGCTTATGACGTGTTGGGCTGGGGCGGTTATTGGGGCTGGGACCCGGTCGAAATCGCAGCCTTTATGCCCTGGCTGACTGGGACAGCCTTCCTTCACTCGGTGATGATCCAGGAAAAGCGTGGCATGCTCAAACAGTGGAATATGGTGCTTATCATCCTTACCTACGACCTGGTGATCTTTGGTACCTTCCTCACTCGTTCCGGGGTTTTATCCTCTGTGCATGCTTTTGCCCAAAGTGCCATCGGTCCCTTGTTTTTTGGCTTTATCGGTTTGACTTTCCTTGCATCATTCTCCCTGCTAAGCCGCCGCTGGAATGATCTCAAGTCAGAAGTAGAGATAAGCTCCTGGTTTTCACGTGAAGCCTTATTCCTTCTCAACAACCTGCTATTTATGGGCATCTTCATCGTCTGCTTCTGGGGCGTGATATTTCCAATCATATCTGAGGCATTGGGAATCGTTGGGCAGGGAATCCCTGCCCTGGCAGGTATCTTCACCGGTCAGAAAGTAACGGTGGGTCCGCCATATTATGAGCGTGCCACCGCACCACTGTTCGCTGGTTTGCTACTTTTAATGGGTGTTGTACCATTATCAGCCTGGGGGTCTTCCACCTCCAAAACACTTGGCAGGTTAGTCTGGAAACCTTTTGTAGCTTCCCTGGTGGTAATTATCGCTCTCCTGTTGGGTGGTATGCGGTCCTGGCCGGCAATCCTGGGGTTTTGGTTGGCTTCTTTTGTCGTTTTCGTAATCTTTCATGAATTCTGGCGAGCTGCCTGGGCACGCCATAAAAGCAAGGGTGAAAATTTATTGCGGGCATTATGGCTCCTGGTGGGTAAGAACCGCCGCCGGTACGGTGGTTATATTATCCATTTGGGGATCGTGGTTATGGCACTCGGGATAATTGGTATTGAGCTCTTCCAGACAGAAACCCAGGGAACCATTCCCCAAGGCGGGGAGTTAAAACTGGGGCAGTATACAATTCGGTTTGACAAATTATCTGTTTGGGATACAAATGATGGTCGCAACATCGCCCTTGCTGATGTGAGTGTATATAAAGGTGGCAAGTTTATCGGTCAGTTGCATCCACGCCGTGATTATTACTATGAGTCTCAGCAGCCGATGACCATTGCAGGTCTGCGTAGCACCCCGGAAGATGATCTATACGTGCTGCTCGTCGACTGGCAACCCCTTTCAACTTCGGCTGCGACATTCAAAATTTACCATAACCCTCTGGTTTGGTGGTTATGGTTTGGAGTGGGGGTCTTAATATTTGGCACAATCGTGGCTGCTTGGCCAAATGCAGAACGTGAAAAGGTAATCATTCCCAAGTCAGTGCCAGAGACAAGCAAGGCATAGCTGGATCATGACAATGAGGAGATATTTATACACGATTGTACTGACCCTGCTTTTGGGCTTAGTGGTGGCAGGTGCTGCTTCAGCTCAGCAACCCACCCCTTCCGATGACCAGGTCAACGCAATTGCCAAGCAGCTCTATTGCCCGGTGTGTGAAAACATCCCCCTCGATGTTTGTCCGACGACCGCCTGTGCCCAATGGCGCGAATTGATCCGCCAGAAACTGGCGGATGGCTGGAACGAGCAGCAGATCAAGGATTATTTCGTCCAGCAATATGGGGCACGTGTCATCGGCACACCGCCACCCTCAGGCATCAATTGGTTGGTATATCTTGTTCCACCGGTTGCGATTTTAGCTGGAGTATATATCCTATACCATGCTTTCCGTTCGTGGAAACGCCCGCTGCCAGAAGCAGATGTTCAACCCACCAACCTTGAACCACCCGCAGAAGCGGACACCACCCAGGATGAATATATCCGCCGGTTGGAAGAAGAAGTCCGTAAAGGTTAATTATATGGTAATTTCATGAGCGAGATACCAACCAGTCCAACCGAACCATCTCCCCAGAAGGCTTCCCCTCAATGGGGGCGCATCTTTGCCTGGGTCGCCATAATTGCCCTGCTTGTCGTCGTTGCAATGGTATTACTCAGAAAGCAGCAAGGTCCAGTGGCAGTGGGTCAGAAAGTCCCCACCTTCACCCTCACCACCTTTGATGGCCAGCAAATTGGTCCTGAGCAAATGGCTGGAAAGGTGATATTGCTGAATTTCTGGGCATCCTGGTGCAAACCGTGTGAACAGGAAGCGGCTGACTTGGAAGCTGTATGGCGTTATTACCAACCCCAAGGGGATGTACTGTTTCTTGGGGTAGCATGGACTGATACGGAGAAAGCCTCTCTGGGTTACATCGATAAGTTTGATATCACCTACCCCAATGGACCAGACCTGGGTACCAGCATCTCCCAGGCATATCGTACCACCGGGGTACCTGAAACCTATATTATTGATAAAAACGGCAATCTGGCCTATTTAAAGCTCAGCCCCTTCACCTCGCAAGCTGAGATCAAAGCTGCCATCGATCCTCTTTTGGGTCCATAAACCATTTTATAATGTGAAACCTGATCATGGATATTGGTTCAATTCTCCTCATTGTCGCCATTTTGATCCTTGTTGGGATCTTTATTAGTCGCCCACTCTTAGAGCGCAATACCACCTCTATTGGTTATGCAGAACAGGACATTTCCACCCTGCTCGCTGAACGAGACCAGGTAGTTGCCAAGATCCAGGAGCTGGATGACGACTATAACTTGGGTAAAATACCCACCGAGGTATATCCCACCCAACGAGAAGCCTTGCTACAACATGGAGCTGACATTCTTCGCCAAATTGATGCTTTTCAGGTCGCTCCTGCAACTGAGAACGCCCAGGACCGGCTGGAAGCAGCTATAGTGGCTCGCCGCCTCGTATCCGACAGCACCCAAAATCCGATCAAGAAAAACGGGAACGCTGTTCCACCAGTACCAGATGATGATCTGGAGCAAAAGATTGCCTCACGACGCCGCCTAAGGCAGGGTAAAGCAGGTGGTTTCTGCCCAAAATGTGGTAGACCTGTGCAGGAAGATGATCGCTTCTGCCCAAAATGTGGCGCTACCCTGGTCTGACACTATCTTATACATTTGAGAGAAATTATGCATAAAATTCCCGGAGCTTTCATCCTCATCGGTCTGGTTGTTGTTTTATCTGCCTGTTCGTTGGCTGCTGATATTACTCCACCCCCAGGGTCGGAACTTCAACCTACTCAACAAGCCACCAATGCTTTGGTCGCCAGTTCAGTCTATCCGATTGTTCCTCCCGACCTGGATAATGGAGCTAAACTCTACAGCAAGGAATGTGCCCCATGCCATGGTACTAGCGGGAGGGGGGATGGTCCACAGGCTTCCCAACTATCAGTACCGGTGGCACCGCTGGGATTATCCGATTCATCCCGCCAATCCACGCCAGCTGAGTGGTATACCCTCGTCACCCAGGGCAACTTGGAAAAGTTTATGCCTCCGTTTTCCAACCTGACAGACCGCCAGCGTTGGGATGTGGTGGCTTATGCAATGAGCCTGAGCACTTCAGATGAATTGATCGCCCAAGGTAAAAAACTTTACCAGGAAAACTGCACCAGCTGTCATGGTCAATCTGGTAAAGGGGATGGATCTGATGTTGGCAAACTCTCCACCCAACCGACGGATCTCACTGACCAATCCATAATGGCTCAAACCTCCCCCTCCAGCCTCTTCCAGGCAATTTCGTCAGGGGTCGCTCCAGATATGCCTGCATATACCAGCACGCTGAACGAAAATGAACGCTGGGCACTGACGGATTATCTCCGCTCACTGACCTTTGCCCTTCCTGTTGCATCAACGAATGCTTATCCCCCCCCAACGGATAATGCAGGTACTTCCTCTTCCCAAAATGCATACCCTGCTCCCCAGGAATCTCCGCAGCCCGTAGTGACTGAAAGTTATGAGATCACTTCAACAAACATAGTCTCACCCACAGCACCCTTCTATGGAACTGTTTCTGTTCAGTTGCTGAATGGATCCGGGGGTGATGCACCTTCAGATGTGCCGGTTATCTTATACGGTTTTGATAACATGCAAAATACCTACTCTGAAACTCTTTCAACCGGAGTAAATGGAGTATTCACATTCACGAATGTCCTTATGCCAGAAGGCAGGGTATTTATGGCAGGGACGGATTATGCCTCCGGAACCTACGGCTCAGACATTGCAACCGTAGACCCCGCCACACCGGAATTAAAGCTTCAGATCACCGTCTTTGAGACAACCACCGATGTTTCTGTGTTGACCACTGACCGTGTTCACATTTTCTTCGACTTCACCGACCCTCAAAATCCCCAGATTATCGAAGTGTTTATCATTTCCAATCCTTCCAAGCAGGCAGTTATTTCTTCTACTGAAGGTGGCACGGTGGTCACCTTTCCGTTACCAGCAGGGTATACCAATCTTCAATTTCAGGATGGAGCGCTGGGAGATCGTTATGTGGAAGTCCCAGAAGGTTTTGCAGATACGATGACGGTGAAACCTGGTGTGGGTAATTACCAGGTGATTTTTGCGTTTCAGATACCTTATAATCGAAAATTTGATTTCGCACAAAATATGTTCCTTCCTACCAGTGCTGAGGTAGTAATGATTCCTGATAATGGCATTAAGGTGGTCAGCAGCCAGCTTCAGGATGGAGGTACGCGTGACTTCCAAGGTAGTTCCTACCATACATATAATGGCAGCAGCCTGCCAGCCGGCAGTGCGCTTGAGTTCACCATGTCAGGAAAACCAAAGCAGACAGGTGCCCCTACAGTTAGTACAGGAACGAGTCAAAACCTTGCCATCGGTTTAGGCATATTCGGCTTAGCCCTTGTTGTGGCTGGTTTATGGTTATTCCGTCAGAGTCGCATCAAAGCTGCCCGGCAAAAGTCCGCTGAAGTGCTGGAAACAGGGTTAGCAGAATCACAATTGGATACCATGCCAGAAGATGAAGAAACACTAATGGATGCCATCATTGCCCTGGATGACCAATACCATGCAGGTAACCTGCCTGAAGAAGCCTATCTTGAACGCAGGGCAGATCTAAAAGAAAAATTACGAAAAATAAGCCAGGGGTAAGTGCTGTGTTTTATGCGATGGAAACTAGGCCTGATTTATGTCGATGATCACGGTTCGTAAGCTGGTGAAACGATTTGGATTGAAGACCGTCCTACGCGGAATGGATTTTTCCGTCGAGCCAGGAGAGTTTGTGGCATTGTTAGGGCCTAATGGAGCAGGGAAAACCACCTTTTTACGCATCCTTTCTTCACTATCACGCCCATCCATAGGTCACGTGAGTATTGCCGGATATTCCCTTCCGAACCAGGCTGCCTCCGTCCGGCGTAGACTGGGTGTGGTATCGCACCTTCCTTTACTTTATGGCGATTTGACCGCAGAGGAGAATCTTCGTTTTTACGCCAGGATGTACAATGTTGCACTTGCCGAAAAACGCATCTCAGATGTGCTGGAGATGGTGGGTCTGGCATCCCGCAGGCGAGACCTGGTGCGTACCTTCTCTCGCGGCATGCAGCAGCGCCTGGCGATTGGCCGCGCTGTACTGCACGACCCAGAAGTCATGCTTTTCGACGAGCCCCATACCGGTCTGGACCAGGATGCATGTCTGATGCTCGATACCGTGCTGCAAGAAGTGGCGGCTCGTGGCCGAACTGTGGTGATGACCTCCCATGACCTGGCTCGCGTCGCTGACCTGGCCTCCCGCTTTGATGTTCTCTCACGTGGGGTCATTACCGCTTCGGTGCAGCGCTCACAGATCGAGCCCAACGACCTGCTTGCATTTTATCGCCAGTCAATTAACGAGACCTAGTCATGGAATCCATGCCAAAAACTGAAGATAAACTGGGAACCACCGAATCAACCCTGGGCGTCGGTCAATTCATCCGTTCGGTGACCGCCATCATCTGGAAAGATCTGGCTGCTGAGTTGCGCAGCCGAGAATTACTCTCCGCGATGTTGGTCTTTGCTCTATTGGTCATCCTGATCTTTAATTTTGCCCTGGAATTGGATGCCGCCGCACGCTCGTCGGTTACCGCTGGCGTCCTGTGGGTTACCTTTGCATTTGCCGGGACGATTGGCCTCAACCGATCGATGGCAATGGAAAAGGATCGAGGCTGCCTGGATGGCTTGCTGTTGGCACCAGTTGACCGCACTGCAATTTATTTTGGTAAAGCTATCGGCAATTTGATATTTATGCTCATCGTAGAAGCCATTGTTTTGCCGGTCTACAGTGTGCTGTACAGTGTAAATCTTTTCAACCCGGGTTTACTCCTGGTCATCCTGCTGGGCTCGATTGGTTATGTGGCTGTAGGCACCTTACTCTCCAGCATGGCTGTGCAAACCCGCACCCGCGATGTCTTACTCCCCGTCCTGCTCTTCCCGCTGATCATCCCAGTCTTAATTGCCGCAGTGAAAGCCAGCACCGGCTTTTTGCAGGGTGTGGATGTCGCAGATATCCGCGCCTGGATCAATCTGCTTCTGGTTTATGATGTGATCTTCATTGCCGTAGCTTTTATGGTCTTTGATTATATTGTGGAGGAATGAAATATGGAACCAAAGCCTCGTATGCTGGTTATTCTAGATGTTGTCACGGTCCTGCTTTTTCTTATTGCAGTCGGCATGGTCTTTTTCTATGCCCCCTTGGAAGCTATTATGGGTCAGGTCCAGCGTGTATTCTACTTTCATGTAGCCAACGCCTGGGTGGGGATGCTGGGCTTCATGGTTGCTGCCATTGCTGGTATCGCATATTTACGTAAAAACGATCGCAAATGGGATATCGTTGGTTTAGCCGCCATAGAGATCAGCTTTGTTTTCTTCTTAACAGCCATCATCTCAGGCTCGATTTGGGCGCGCGGCTCATGGGGCACCTGGTGGACCTGGGACCCACGCCTCACCACAGCAGCCATCTGCGAGCTTGTCTACGCGGCATATTTTATGTTACGTCAGGGTATTGAAGATCCCGACCGCCGCGCCCGCTTCGGAGCAGTTTACGCCATCCTGAGTTTCATCAGCGTACCTCTCACCTTCATATCAATCCGCATCTTCCGCACGATTCACCCGGTCATCTTTGGAGGTGCAGCCGCGGCGGGGGGCACCTTTGAGATGTCCCCAATAATGCTGCAAACATTCATGTTCAGTTTGCTAACATTCTCAATTATCTTCATTGACTTGCTTTGGCACCGTATCCGCCTGGGTAAATTGGCAGATGAAACGGAAGCCTTAAGATTAAAGACTCTCCAATAACAGGATAGAAGGTTATGATAAACACACTCATACTGCAAGCCCCTGCCGAGACTACCAGGTACATGATTGCTGGTTACACAGTGATATTTGGCGTCATGTTCCTCTATATTGTCAGCCTGATTGTTCGCTCCCGTAAATTAAAACAAGAGCTGGAAACTCTTAAAGAACTGGAACAAGAGAAAAAATGAACAACACTCAAGGATCCACAAGTTTAGATGAAAACAAGCTTGGTCATACCGCATGCGGCGCCAGGATCGTGATCACCGAAGAAACGCCTTTTATTCATTACAAGGATAAAGTGGTGTATTTCTGCGGGCAGGGTTGCGAGCAGCTTTACGCTGATGACCCCATGAACTCCTGTATGGCAGCCCGTCTTCTTTCTGGTAATTAACCCACTCCCCGGGAGCAATGCTCATGATAGCTAGCCCGGGGAGTGTTTATTTAAACCAAAGTGGTCGTATTGCTTAGGTTTCAGGTACAATTGAATTTCCTTTGCCAAAGTATTGTTGGTTCTACCCTTTTTTTATTGAGCAGGATGGAACGAGGAGACAGCCCTGGCAGATTTGCGATTGGCGGACCATAACCGTGTTTGCATCGTAGGTGGTGGACCAGCGGGAAGTTTTGCTGCGCTGCATTTACTCCAGCTGAGCAAACTCCACAATCTGCATTTGGAAGTGCGGATATTCGAGCCGCGCGATTTTTCCAGGTCAGGTCCAAGTGGGTGCAACCGTTGTGCAGGTATACTTTCCTCTCGCTTATGGGGTAATTTATCCGAACTGGGTCTCTCCCTCCCCGATGAAATCCTACAGGCAGAGCTGCAGCACTACACCATTCACCTGGATGGCGAAACGATCCACCTTGACCGCCCAGATCCCTCCCGCAGGATTGTGAGTGTTTATCGGGGGGGCGGTCCAAGGATGATTGAAGGTGCCCCTGTAGCAAGTTTCGATCATTTTTTACTTCACCAGGCCATTGATCGTGGTGCCATTCATATCCAGAATCGTGTACGCGAGGTGAGTTGGGATGGCTTTCCTGTGGTCCACACCAGGTTGGAGTCTTACCCGGCAGATTTCCTCGTCCTGGCGATTGGTATAAATAGCAAATCCCCTTTAGCAAACAGTTTTGGATATAATCCACCTAAGACGGAAGTCATGGCGCAGGATGAAATTTTACGACCAGAGAATTGGGAGTCCGATGAGGTGAATGCTTATTTTCAACAACCCAAAGGATTGAGTTTTGGTGCCATCATTCCGAAAGGGCGATTTTTGAATATCTCATTACTTGGCAAAGGTTTTACCCGCGATACCGTCGACGAATTCATCACCGCCCAAAACCTGAGCGATGTCTTACAGCACAACCCAGCCAGCAGCCTGTGTGGGTGCAACCCGCGCATTGCTGTGGGCGCTGCCCATCATTTCTTCGATGACCGTTGGGTCGCAGTAGGTGATGCAGTTGTAACCCGTCTGTATAAGGATGGAATAGGGTCCGCCTTTCAAACCTCACAGAATGCAATTTCTACTGCGATCCAGGTGGGAATATCGCGTCAAGCTTTTCGCACGCATTATGCCCCCGTCTGTCGTTCGATTGCCAGGGATAATTCATATGGTTTCTTGCTATTTCGCCTGTGGAATTTCGTTTTAAATTCACCTATTGTATTAAACACCTGGAAAGGTGCCATCCAGCGGGAAATGAGTTTAACCGCTGGAGAGAGAAGGCATATGCATGTCTTATGGGGCATGTTAACTGGGGATGAGCCATATCGCAAGCTCTTCTATGAGGGGATCAACCCCATTGCCTTACTGGAGTTGGCTTATGGGATGAACTCGAATTGGAGGAGAAAATAACTTGGTCAGGTCCCTTGGTCCTTTGCAATCAGGCCATGTCGTGATCATCGGTGGCGGTCCGGGGGGTACTGCCTGTGCACTGGCGCTACAACGCATGGTAGCAGAGCTGGGTCGTGAAATACGCATCACCGTCGTTGAGGGTAAACAGTTTGTAGGAGAAATGCATTACAACCAGTGTGTTGGGGTTCTTTCTCCCCCACTTCCAGAGTTATTATGGAATCACCTTGGAGTCAAATTTCCCTACGAGTTGTACCGTAACGCGATCAGCCAGTATGTGATTCATACTGCTCTGGAGCAAATTACTCTCACCGATAAAACCCAACACTCGATTGCACTCAGACGGGTGCAGTATGATGCATTTATGTTGGAAACGGTGAAGAATAGAGGAATTACAGTGATCCCAGCGCGTGCGATGGATTTGGAATTCCATGATGAGCATGTGGTCGTTTATACGGATAATTCCCCCTTCGAAGCGGATGTCATCGTCGGAGCGTTTGGCATGGATGATGGTAGCTCCGCCATGTTCAATCGCCTGACTCCTTATCGACCACCACACGCGCTTAGTTCGATAGTCACCAAATACCATCCCTCGCCAGAGGACATGAAAACGTTCGGCACTTCTATTCATGCTTTTCTTCCAGCCAACCCAAAGATTGAATTTGGTGGTGTGACCCCCAAGGGCAACCATCTGACTATTAACATTGCTGGCTCTGATGTGGATGCCGATTTGATGATAGCATTCCTCAACCAATCGGAAGTCCGGGCGGTTTTACCCAACTTTAACGGAGATATAGAATTCGATCCTTTGGAATTGCAGTTTTATAAAGGTAGGTTCCCGCGTTCGCTTGCCCGAGGTTATTATGGGGATCGGTTTGTTTTGGTAGGCGACGCAGCCGGACTGGTGCGCGCCTTCAAGGGAAAAGGTGTCACATCTGCGGTATTAACAGGTATCCGGGCGGCTGAAACCATTTTAAAGTACGGAATATCGGAGCAGGCGTTTTATAACCATTATTGCTCCCTTAACAAAGATATAACCCAAGACCTGCCGTACGGCCAGGTGATGCGTCATTTCACCATCTTCCTCGCTCATTACCGATTATTGGATCCCGTCCTTCGGGCAGCCAAACATAATCCCCAGCTTCAATCCGCTCTCTTTGATGCAGTCTCCGCTCATGCACCTTATCGCCAGGTCATCCAGCAGAGTCTTCACCCTGGTATTATCCTGGCCGTCCTGAAGGCTATGATTAATAAAAAATAAAAAAATCACTTGCGTTGCTGAGTTAATTTCGTCTATAATAATAAGTGCATCATCATATTACATGAAACATATACAATAAATATGAGTCCTGTTTTTTTTATACAAGGTTAAATGCCCTGTGGTTGGTGAGAAGCCATGCAAGGCAATCAATCCAGCACCAATGGACTTCACTCCTCACAGAAGTAGCTCACGTGATAAAGGAGGCGTTATATAAGGTCTACCAGGTGGACAATTTCCTAAAAAGCATCAAACCATTCATGCTTAGATTACCAATAATTCTTCGAGGAGAATCTTATGAAAAAGCTCTACTTTGTTGTCACCCTGCTCATGGTTTTTAGTTTTCTACTATCGGGATGCGCAAAAAATGCTGCTTCCTCAGATAAGTTAGCTGAGATCCAAGCCCGGGGCACACTCGTCATATCCACTGATCCAGCTTACCCACCTCAATCAGAATTGGTTGAAGGCGCTGAACGCCTGGCGAATACAAAATGCACTTCCGACCAGCAAACATCGAACCAGATGCAGGGCTTTGATATTGACGTCGCCAAGGCTATCGCTGATAAGCTGGGTGTGGAAGCATGCTTCCTGACTATCGCCTGGGACCTTATCACGGCTGGTAACTGGGCTAACCGCTGGGATATCTCCATTGGCTCAATGACCATCACGCCAGAGCGCATGTCTAAGTTGTATTTCACCCAGCCGTACTACACCACCCCGGCTGCATTCTTCGTCCATGCCGATAATACATCTTTTACCCAGCCCAGTGACCTGTCGGGCAAGAAGATCGGTGCCTGCACGGGTTGCACCTATGACGCCTACATCGCAGGCACTCTTTCTATCCCCGGCGAAACAATCGATTATTTGGTTACAGGCGCTGACTTCATGGGGTACGATACCGACCTCTATGCCCTTCAAGACCTGGCACTGGGTGATGGTGTCCGTTTGGACGCAGTCCTCACTGCCCAACCCCTTGGTGCGAACGAAATCAATAATGGCCAACCGTTCAAACAGCTGGGCGAGCCGGTGTACTTTGAATACCTGGCTGGCGCAGTGGATAAAGCCAGCACCCCCGATCCAGTCCCCTTCCTCAAGAAAGTGAGTGAGATCATCGTTGGATTGAATTCGGATGGCACTTTGCCTCAGCTCTCAAACAAGTATTACGGTTTGGATCTGACAACCCCTGCTACTACGTTTGACCTGGCTGCCTTGAACCAGTGGCCGTAAACTCTTTAGCAAAAATGTTCTTGTAGGAGCAGGAGAGAATTGTCTCAAAGATAGATTTTTGGGGCTGATTGAGGTTGAGCGCGTTTCCTTCTCTCAGCCCCATTTTTATCTAAATCCTAGGATTGTGAGGTGCCCATGGCTGTAGAAACGATGAAGTTACCAGGGCAACCAGGTTTTGACCCTGATCTGGATATGGGTCAATCCTTGGTGGCTCAAAAACGCAGGGAGCAGATTATCCAGACTGTAAAAATTGGGGTTGTTTGGGTTGTGTTGATTATTTTCTTGATCATTATCCTGCTCCAATTTAATTTTGATCCCGCCTACATGTTCGCGCACTACAATTTTGTTCTTAAAGGTCTGGGGATCACCATTGCGCTTTCATTTATCTCAATATTTTGCGCAACTATTCTGGCTTTATTGGGGGCAGTTGCCCGCCTCTCAAATAACGCCATTGCACTGGGTATTTCTGGGCTTTATGTATCCATCTTCCGCGGCACTCCCTTGCTTGTCCAGATTTTTATTATTTACAACGGATTGCCCATGATGGGCGCGGCTTTGGCTGCCAAAGGATACCCTCAACTCCAACAGACGTTAACCCTCACCGCTTTTCAAACCGGTATCTTGGCCTTAAGCCTAAACTATGGTGCCTATATGACTGAAATTTTCCGGGCAGGCATCCAATCCATCAGCGGTGGGCAGCGTGAAGCGGCAGAATCAATCGGCATGAATCGCATGCAGGTCATGCGCCGCATCATCCTGCCACAGGCGATACGCGTGATTATCCCGGATATCGGCAACCAGTTCATTGCCATGCAGAAGGATTCAGCTCAGGTTTCTGTCATGGGCGTCTGGGAGATGACCTTCCGCGCCAGCCGTCTTGCCCGTGTGGATAGTAAGTTCATGGAAATGTTCATTGTCGCCGCTTTCTTCTATTGGGTCCTGACCATCGTCTCATCCTGGGCGGTGGGAATTGTTGAGAAACGTATGAGGCACGCCTATGAGCG
>Ga0315283_10002618_pt1 | contig 15094 bp, 11 predicted proteins | sample YL17G09_0_MG_FD_204541 | JGI IMG/M metagenome (GOLD analysis project Ga0315283, IMG submission 204541) | Sediment microbial communities from Yellowstone Lake, YNP, Wyoming, USA - YL17G09_0 | ecosystem: Environmental > Aquatic > Freshwater > Lake > Sediment | place: USA: Wyoming | collected... | reverse complement strand
TCCTGCAGCTGGCTCTAGACACTTTGGCAACTCCCACTGCCCGGACGGGGCAGGCAGGGCATAACGTGACCCAGCGGGGTGTGCGTGCTCTGCGAAGCTGTCCGCTTTAGCGGACAGTGAACGTCACGTCACTGTTTGGATTTGTCCCACAACTCGCGTGTTAATTGAATCTGTCCCAGATGGGTTGCCGTATGTTTGAGGGCATGTCCCAGCACCCATCCGACCGTTACTTCACGCTGGTTGCGGAACATGCGCCTGGCTTCCAGGTCAGCCAGGGTCAACCCTTTCAGTGTCCCTGAAATATAAGCGCGGTTATCGGCAAGGCGTTGTACCAGTACGCTCATGTCCATGCCCTGCATCTTGAACTCGGCATCCCGGTCGCGGTTGGAGTTGTCACCTGCGATCACATCGCCGATCAAAAAGCGTTCCGCGCCGGTAAGGTGGAAGAGCATCACCCCGATCGAGTTCATTCCCGGCTGCGGGACCCAATCCAGCGCGGCGGGCGTGAGTCCATCCAACGCTTTTTCGATATCGCTGTGCAGTTCCTGCAAATTATTCAGGTAATCTTCGAAGAAAAGTTGCATGGTTTGCTCCTCGTGGGCGTAATCGTCATCATTATAGCATCCGGCGAAGTGATACAATCACGCAATGGGCACGCTATATCTGGTCGCCACGCCGATCGGCAACCTGGAGGACATGAGTCCGCGCGCAGTACGCACCTTGCGCGAGGCGCGTCTTATCGCCGCCGAGGATACGCGTCACACCCGCCAGCTGTTGACGCATTTTGATGTTCACACGCCGCTGACCAGCTACTTCGAACACAACAAGCTGGCCAAGCTGGATGCGGTTCTTTCAGCCCTTTCGGAAGGCGATGTGGCCCTCGTATCGGACGCCGGCACACCCGGGATCAACGACCCCGGCTACGAACTCGTCAAAGCGGCACTGGAAGCTGGTCACACTGTCAGCCCGGTGCCCGGACCCTCGGCACCCATTGCAGCCCTGGCTGCATCGGGATTACCGACGGACGCTTTTCTTTACCTCGGGTATCTTCCCCGTAAATCCTCCGAGCGAAAGGTCTTTCTCCAAAAAGTGGCGGAACAACCTTTTACGCTGGTCTTCTTCGAGACACCCCACCGTCTGCTCGATGCGCTAGAGGATATTCAGAGTGTCCTTGGCGACCGGCTTATGGCAGCTGCCCGAGAACTGACCAAGGTCTACGAGCAGTTCGTGCGTGGACAGGTCAGCGAGGTGCTCGGGCATTTCACACACCACGAGCCGCGCGGAGAATTTGTCCTGGTCGTGGCGGGTCAGCATGCAATGGCCGGTGAACGCTGGACTGAAGAACAATTGCAGGCAGAGATCGCGCGCGAATTGAAAGACGGTGGGAAGGCCAAGGACATTTCCGCCCGGCTTGCGATCCAATCCGGTTGGAGCAAAAAAGAAATCTATTCTATTATGAACAGGAAACCGCAATAAAAAAATGAACCTTGACGACCTTTCCAATATCGAACAAATCGACAAGCAAAACATGCTCGGTGAAATAGAAGGCCTGCCCGACCAACTAGCCGGTGCCTGGGCGCTGGGGCAATCCCTGCCGGAGCCTGGCTCCGCACATGGTGTGCGCCAGATCATCATCGCCGGTATGGGAGGCTCAGCCATAGGCGCGGATCTTCTGGCAGCCTATGTCGCTCCTTTCTGCAGCGTGCCAGTTGTCATCCACCGCGATTACGGCCTGCCGGCCTGGGCACACGGCCAAGAGACTCTGGTCATCGCCTCCTCGCATTCGGGCAACACCGAGGAAACACTCGATTCATTCGATACCGCACTGAAAAACGGTTGTCGCGTGGTGGCTGTTTGCACAGGAGGAGAGTTGAAACAGCGTGCTGAACAGCGCGGTGTGGTCTGCTGGCAGTTCCCGCACAAGGGTCAGCCGCGCGCCGCAGTGGGATTCTCCTTCGGGCTGCTGTTGAGGCTGTTTTGCCGGCTGGGACTGATTCCCGACCAGTCTGCGGAAGTTGAATCCGCGGTGACAGAGATGAAGAAACAGCAGGCCAGTTTGGCGGCGTCTGTCCCTGCGGTCCATAATCCCGCCAAACGGTACGGCGGCCAGCTAGTTGGGCGCTGGGTGACGGTTTACGGGGCAGGCATCCTGGCACCGGTCGCGCGGCGTTGGAAGAGTCAGATCAACGAGCTGGCGAAGGCCGGCGCGAATTTCGAGTTCCTGCCCGAGGCAGATCATAACGCCTTTGCTGCACTGGTCAACCCTTCCGACCTGCTGATGCCGCGCACGATGACCATGTTCCTGCGCTGCGCCTCGGACCACCCACGCAATCGCCTGCGGACAGATATCACCCGGCAGGGCTTCATGCTCGAAGGCTTGAACACTGATGGGTACGAAGCTAAAGGTGAGACTCCCCTCGCGCAGATGTGGACCGCCATCCATTTTGGCGATTACCTGGCTTTTTACCTGGCGATTGCCTACCAGGTGGACCCGACGCCAGTGGACGCTCTGCAGGGTTTGAAAGCGGCCTTGAAAAGAACTCAATAGACCTATAAATATCGCTGAGGGTTCATGCATATTCTAGTGACGAATGATGATGGTGTAACTGCGCCCGGGCTGCTGGCGCTGGCTCTGGAAATGCGCAAGCTGGGAAAGGTGACCGTGCTTGCTCCTGACCGCAATTGGTCTGCCTCGGGGCATGTCAAGACGATGGAACGTCCTTTGCGTGTGCGAGAAACGAAACTGGCGGACGGTTCCTCCGCACTCACCACCGACGGCGCACCCTCCGATTGTGTGGCATTGGCCTTGCTGGGTGTGGTTCAGGAGAAGATTGACCTGGTTGTCTCGGGCATCAACCCGAATGCCAACATCGGGCATGACGTCACCTATTCCGGCACGGTCACCGCGGCGATGGAGGCAGTCATCAGCGAGGTGCCTGGGATCGCCGTCTCGCTTGATTCCAAGCCCGGCCACGGCGAGCTGGATTACGCCCCCGCCGCGCGCGTCGCAGCTCTGGTTGCCACGCAGGTAATCGCAAACGGACTGCCGGAGGGCGTGCTGCTTAACGTCAATGTGCCCTGCCTGCCGAATGACCAGATCAAAGGGATTATGATTACCCGTCAGGGGCTGCGCGTCTACCATGATGCCTTGGACGCGCGAAAAGACCCGCGCGGTCGTCCGTATTACTGGATCGGCGGTGATTTTCCCACCGGCGTGACAGAAGATGGCACTGATGTCGGCGCGTTGGCGGAAGGTTACGTCTCGGTCACGCCATTGCAACTGGATTTGACAGCTTATAAGGCAATGGATATATTAATAAAATCAAAATGGGATATTAAATAATGGGCTTCTCAGTTCACACCATAAGTAGAAAACAGTTGATAACAGTCGTTTGGATCATTTTTCTCGCTTTGACTTGCTTAATTCTCAATTTGCAATGGAATCCTGTATTTCAGTATCTGGTATCAGATAGTGGTGTATACGCTTATATGGGAAGCGCAATAGCTCGTGGTCAAGTTCCTTATAGGGATGTGATGCAAGGACAACCTCCGGTCGGGTTTTATTTGGACGCGTTGGCTATTATTATTTTTGGTCAAACCCCCTGGGCAATTTGGTGGATCAATGTCATCTGGATCATACTTTCGACGGCATTATTTTTCATTATCCTGAAACGCATGTTCAGCTTGGCTGCCAGCATGTTGGCGAGCCTGATTTTTACTGTAGCCGTTATGCTCCCGAACCTATTCATGGGGGGAAATCTTATGGAAGTATTTGGCCTTCTTCCTCAAGTGCTCATAATAGGTGCAACTTTTAGTTTTTTTTCCACGAAGCAGAATCGCTGGATCGCCATCATTGGCTTTCTAGCTGGAATTTCCTTCATGACGAAGCAAACTACTATCGCTCTAGGTATAGCGTCGTTTATTTCCATTCTAGTCTTTACTTTTTTATGGCGCGAGTGGAATTCCCTTTGGAAGAGACTGGTATTCTATGGCGTGGGAGTAGCTATCCCGATCGGAGTTACCACATTATTTTTTTCCCTGGCTAGCGCATTTAACCAATACCTCTCTGGAGTATTCCTCTACAGCTTAGGCTATGTTGGCGTTGGGGCACCCTTTTTGTGGTCAATCAAGAATACTTTTTTAAACGCTTTCCCCAAACTGTTTATCAGCAAGCTTTACTACATTGCAGCAGCGACGGTCCTTGTATATTTACTGGAAAATTATCAACGGTTCCTGAAGCTGTTTTTTCCCCATCGCGGAGAAAATTCTCGCGCTATTGAGGTATTTCCGGCAGTTGAAGTAACCATGTTGGCGGTTTTCTTAACGCTCCCTATTGAGTTAGTGTTTACATCTCTTGGGGGACGAAACTTGGGGCATTATTTCATCTCCTTGATTCCTGCAACAGTCACTGCCGTCGGCTACATCTTCTGGAAGATGTTTCTATTCATCCGAGACTCACAGATTAATTTCAAAACATCGCGTACTTGGTCCGGATTGGTGTCGATTCTTCTGAGTTTGTTTTCCTTGTACTGGCTGGTGATTGCTTTGTCCGGGGAGATTCCGACAAAAACTCACTTGGCAAGCATTTCAAGCATATTCAGCCAAAAATATGAAATGAGCGACCTTCAGAAATTTATCTTGGCGAATACAGAACCGGTTGATCCTGTTCTTGTGTGGCATATCCATCTTGACAATAATTTCATTACAGATAGACGCCCTCCTCAAAGGGTAATTTACCCCGGTGAGTTATTCTTATCCAATGGTGAAGAGCAAACTCTTTTAGCCGAATTTATTGATCAACTGGAGACGAACCCTCCGAAACTTATAATTATTCAGGAAAGATCTTCCATTGGGCTTCCATTTGTCAATGTGCCTGTGGAGGATATGTGTCCTCAAGGTGCATGCCTGCCTGAAATGGCCAGCGCAATGAAGTCCCCTGAAACAATATTAGAGCTTCAAAGACTCCGCGAATATTTTTTGGAGAATTATGTTTTGGATACACAGATCTATGATTGGTTAATTTATAAACGCATTCAGTAAAAAAGTTAGAATACCCGTTTGGCCTAATATTCCTGAAGTTTGATTGCCTTAGATGTATATTCCATGTCTCCCTTCTCGTCTCCCCCCAACCCGCAAGTCTACAGTGCCCAAGTGTGGGATATCGCCAGACAAGTCCCTGCAGGGTGTGTGACCACCTATGGACAGATCGCGTCCATGATTCCGCCGCCGGGGACAGTGAATCTCAAGAGTTATGAATCTTTGGGTCCTCGCTGGGTGGGTAACGCCATGGCACATTGCCCGGAGGATGTCCCCTGGCAGAGGGTGATCAACTCTCAGGGTAAGATCAGCCCCCGCCCCGGCGCGGAGAAGCAGCGCGAGTTGCTGGAAGACGAAGGCGTGGAATTTAGCGAGAGCGGTATAGTGGACCTCGCACGATTTGGGTGGAAAGGTCCTGATGGAGAATGGCTCAAGGCGCGCGGGCTCATTCCTCCCAAAGGCGTGAAAAGTAATCAACCGACATTATTTTGAAATGGAGAAAACTTATGAATTACCTGGCTTCTGAAAAAAGATATGACCGCATGTCCTACAAACGGGTCGGGCGCAGCGGACTCAAGCTTCCCGCCATATCGCTGGGACTATGGTACAACTTCGGCAGGGTGGACGTTTTTGAAAATTCCCGCGCAATCGCCCGCCGCGCTTTTGACCTGGGCATCACCCACTTTGACCTCGCCAACAACTACGGACCTCCTCCCGGCTCTGCCGAGGAAAATTTCGGCAAGCTGATGAAGCAGGATTTCCATCCCTACCGCGATGAGATGATCATCTCGTCCAAGGCAGGGTATGACATGTGGCCCGGACCCTACGGCGAGTTTGGTTCGCGAAAATACATGCTGGCGAGTCTCGAACAGTCGCTCAAACGTATGGGGGTGGACTACGTGGATATCTTCTACAGCCACCGGCCCGATTTCGAGACTCCGCTCGAGGAGACAATGGGAGCACTGGATACAGCAGTCCGGCAGGGCAAGGCGCTTTACGTCGGCATATCCTCCTACTCGCCTGAATACACGCGTGATGCGGCACGGATCCTGCGCGAGTTGGGCACGCCGTGCATCATCCACCAGCCGTCCTACAACATGTTCGACCGCTGGGTGGAGGACGGCCTGTTGGATGTCCTTTCAGAAGAAGGCATCGGCTGCATCGTTTTTTCGCCGCTCGCGCAGGGGCTGCTGACCGACCGCTACCTCGACGGAATCCCCACCGGAGCGCGTGCCACAAAGACCGAGCGAGTCTGGCTCACCCCAGAGGATGTCAACGCCAGCCTGGGGAAGGTCCGCAAACTGAACGCGATTGCCATGCAGCGCGGGCAGAAGCTTTCGCAAATGGCGCTTGCCTGGGTGCTGCGTCAGCCGGCGGTCACGTCCGCGCTGGTGGGGGCGAGCAGCGTTGCGCAACTGGAAAACAACCTTGGTGCGCTGGACAATCTCAACTTCACCAGTCAGGAACTGGATTCCATTGAGTCCATATTAAAGTCTTAAGCCCGGAGGCGGTATGGGTTTCTTCAAGAAATTGGGAAGCTTGTTTTCGGCGGGATCATCCACTGACCAGGTTTCGTATTACATAAAAGTAAAATGTAATCGCTGCGGTGAGGAGATACAAGCGCGCGTTAATCTGTACAACGACCTGAGCATTGAATACGACGATTCCGGGAATATCAGCGGGTATGTCTGCCACAAGGTTGTTGTCGGTGACCAGCGCTGCTACCAGCCTGTGGACATTGTATTGAAATTCGACCGAAAACACCGTCTGCAAGAGAAGGAGATCACCGGAGGCAAATTCGTGGAGGAGCCGACGGCTTAAGCAGAACAACCCTGCAGAAATTCACAGGGCTGTTCTGCTTAAAATGCAATGATGACTATTTCTTCCCGGTCAGTTCAACAACGAATATTTCCAAAGCTATTTCGATCGGCATGGCCCCCGTTTTTACATCCTCGTCAAGTTGCAGCAAGCGGTGGTAAATAGCTTCAAGCGTTTCGATTTTGAAACCGCGTGCCTGCCCGTAAACTTTCTCGGCCACAAAAGGCGCAATGCCTAATTCCCGGGACGCAGTTTGGGTATTGCCTCTGGCGTCCATGATCTCACGGACTTGGAGCAGCAACCTGAACTGACGCACCACCATGCCGAATATCTGGAACGGCTCCTCGCTATCGAGTAACTGGTGGAGGGATGCCAGCGCCTTCTTTCCATTTCCGGTGCCCAGCGCGTCCACCATTTCGAAAACATTGCCCTGCGCTGTCACGATACTCACGGCTTCCACATCCGCCAGTTCGATGGAGTGCTTGTAGTCCACGTAGGTCAACAGCTTGGTGATCTCCTGCGATGCCTGGCGTGTGTCCTCGCCGGTCATCTCTGCCAGCCGCATTGACGCCTGCCGGTCGATCTTTCCGCCCTGGGTCTGCGTCTCCTTGATGATCCAATCGGGCATGTCGCGCAGCTTCGGCATGTTAAAGCTCCGAGCCTCGACGTCCGTCCCCGCGTTTCTCGCCCACTTGACCAGCCAGTGAGTTTCTTTTACCTGGCTAACTTCTATGAGGATTAGATTCGCGCTATCAGGCACCTGTTTCAGGAATTCAAGAAATTTCTTTTGTTGAGCCGCCTGTGCATAACGAGCGGATGGATTGTTGAAGATAATTAATCGTTGCGGAGCGAGGAACGGCATGGAATTAACCGCATTGTTCAGATCATCCTCGGTCACAGTGCGGCCGTCCAGCCGGGATGTGTTCATGGACGCTGTGGTCACATCGCCCATGGCCTGGTGAAATTCATTCACCCGGCTGGCGATGGCGAATTCGTCGGTGCCGTAGAATAAATGAACTGGCATGGTGAAGATTATCCCCGTGTCACGATGCGCTGTACGAAAAGCCTAAAGGTTCGCCAAACCATCCTGTAATCCTACCTTTCCCTTCGGGGTCAATAATAACCTTTATATGCAGCAAATTCAATACTTGGTGTTTTTTCTCTAGGGTCGGTTTCCATTCTGGACCGTTAAGCCAGGCGCGAATGTCATCCGCAAACTTGCTTATATTCTCATATTCGTCAGGCGCGGGAATATCGCTTAGCTGTTTCTCGACGTTGCCTAACTGCTCCCGGTTGTATTTTTGTTGGTCCTGTAATCTTTTCCGAACTTCCATATATTCAGTCTTTGTCATTTTTATTTCAGGGTCCATATATGCATCAGTAAGATTTTGTAGACTTAGATCAACCCTTGTGATATTCTTATAAAGCACTTCTCGTAATTCATACTGTCGTTTGTGGGCTGCATGTTCTTTTTCCAACGCTTCCTTATAACCACTTTTTAGATTCGCTGGGTCCAATAATAGGTCTGATATTTTATCCCAAACTACACTTTCCAAAACCTTAGCGTCCAACCTTCTGTTATTACAATGACCGGCCAATAATCGGTGACGGTATAATCGTTTTTCCTTCTCAGGCCCGCGCTGTGCATTTTCGCATTGGCTGATGTAGGCCTTACCACACTCTTCGCAAGCAATCATCCCGCCCAACATATAGGCGTGTTTTGCACGCTTCCGCAAGCGTTCCCGATTCACTGCTATTCTTTCCTGCACAATATCAAACATTCGCTCGTCCACGATCTTCGGCACGGTAAATTCAATCCATTCCTCCCGATCTCTGGGTATCATCTTTCGCTCATCGTTTTTTCTTTTGTTGTAGTACATCTTGTCGATATAGGCGGTATTGATAAGTATCTTATGTAGAGAAGATTTTTGCCACTTTCCCCCCTTGCGTGGTTTCGCTCTGGAGTGGTTTAACTGGAGTAGTATGCCTTCGAGGGATGATTCGCAGTTAGCATAAGTCTCATATATCCACTTTACGGTTTCAGCTTCTTCCTCGTTGACTTTTAGTCCGCCCTGCGAGGTCTTGTCCGGTTCGAATCCATAAGGCGCAGGTCCTGATACAAAAAAACCACGTTTGGCCTTTTGGCGTTTGCCCCGATTGAATCGCTCCGATCTCGATTCATTCTCTATCTTGGCGAAGTAGGCATAATTCGTTTCCATCATTTCGCCCATTGTGTCGTTAGAGAATGTTTGAGTAACGTATTCGATAACCGCGCCTTTTTCCCTAAATAAGTTTTTGTGTACCATTAACTTTTCAGGATAACGGTCGAGGCGGTCAACGGCATAAACCACGACAACATCGTATCCATAAGACTCTAGATAATCGCAAGCGTCATCCAACGCCGGGCGGTATAATTCCCGGCTGCTGAAGTCATCCACGAATGCAGGAATGCCGCTTGCCGCGTCTTGTCCTGATTCAAGGTCTACAAAACGATTCCCAATAAGTGTATATCCTCTGTTCTCAATATACCGCTTGCATTCTTGCACCTGCGAGGGGATGGAGTTATTTCCTCTTTGATCGTCCGTGCTCACACGGGCGTATATAATCGCGCGCTTGTTGTTCTCTAGTGTCGCAGTCTGTTTCATTGTCCCTTCTTTCTGATAAAATCGGCATGGCGAGGTTATGTCTCGCTGTACTGGGCGTTCGTCCGCGCAATCGGGCGAACGTCTTTTAACTGCTCTTCCATTCCTGCCAGATCGCGGCGGTAAGTATCCACAAGAGAATTAATATTCCCGCTGCTACCCACATCCCCGCCAGGGCGAACCCAACGGCAAAAATGAAAGTTAAAACTGTGTGCAGGGCTAAACTGTCTCATAGGTTCTGAGGCGGAACACTTAAAATTTCCTGGCCGGTGAATCAAAAAAACGGGCGGCTGCCCGTTTCTCTTTGTGAGATTGCTATTGGAAACAATCCCCCTGGAACATCTCTCATAGACGACTTCAAAGCCTGCATATCAGGAAATTGCGAAGTATGATTTTTTTCGTATTTCGGATTCGCCAACAAGAAAAGGATTTTCCCATGCTGATCCAACGCTGCTTGGTAGGTTTTGATTAGTAACAACCATATAAGGGTTTCCTGGAAATATAGCCAGGACTACCGCAGGATCGCCAAGCAATGTTTTCAGTTCTGCTGTCTTGCCACGCGAGCGAGTAAACTTATGGTGGACACCCGCCAATGTTTCCCCTACGGTTGCGATCCATTCTTCGTCTTCACCTTTGCCGAATCTCATCGAATATATGCGATGAGCGGGCTTCGGAACAGGCCTCATACACATCTTAGCTAATTCGGCAAAGATTGATTCTCGGGTGTCTGGTGTTGCTGCTGGAACAAAGAATGCGGGTGCTTCGGTCATGAGTTATTCCTTTCGATAGGGCTCTATTTCTCAAACAATGTCTTACCCAAAACATCAATAGAAAAGGGAATGGAAAAGTATCCGGTTTTAAGTTCAACGCGTGACGATGCGGTGCGCGCCTCTGCGGATGCGGTACACATCCACGATCGCCAGGCTGCCGGGGTCGCCCGAGGTGGTGATGCGCTGCTGGATGACGGGCGCGAGCGGCTGGCTGACTATGAATCCCAGCATCGAGAGCAAAATCATTAGTGGCAATCTTTCCAGGCGCTGACGGCCGGTCTTCGCACCGGTCATCCCCAACCAGGCAAGGGTCCCCGCCAGCGCGCCGGCGACGGCGTAATTAGTCCCGCAGCCGGGGTGCACCGCGAGCCTGGATTCGCCATTTCGCATGCGGGCAAGCGCCTCGGTCGCAGCCTCGCGGATGGATTCGGTCGGCACATCTCCCAGGATGAAGAATCCGCCGGGGTTGGAATGTCCCGCCAGGGCTTTGCCGGGGAAGTGCCCAGAGAGTATGTGAATCGTGGCGTGCTCCAGGCCGTGATTGCGGCGGGTGGCAAGGATAATGGGAGAGTCCAGAAGGTTGGTCATTTTTATTGTCCAGCGAGCAGGCTGAGGGTGAGGTGTTCCGAAATGATTATAGCAAAAAACCAAAGGTGACGCCGGCTCAAGCCCTCGGGCTATTTCATCAGGCCTGCCCAATATTAGAGAAAGTTGGTATCCGGAAATTTTAAGACCTGCGCCCATCAGTGGATGCTATAATCCATATAGCCCCCAGATAAAGCGATATCCATACCTCTCATGTCGTTCGTTCATCTCCACGTCCACACGGTGTATTCGCTTCTCGACGGTTTCTCCAACGTCAAGAAGCTGGTCAAGCGCGCCAGGGAGATGGAAATGCCGGCGCTGGCCATCACCGACCACGGCACCATGTACGGCGTGGTCGAGTTCTTCAATGCTGCCACCGAAGCCGGTATCAAGCCCATCATCGGTATGGAATCTTACATGGCAGCACGCGGGATGAAGGATCGCGATGGGAAGCTCGACAAAAAATCCTCCCACCTGCTTTTACTTGCCGAGAACGAGACCGGCTACCACAACCTGCTGCAGATCGCCTCAGCGGCACAACTGGATGGGTTCTACTACTACCCCCGTGTTGACCATGATTTTCTAGCGGCACACTCCGAAGGCCTCATCTGCACCTCGGGCTGCATGTCTGCCGAGATCCCCCGCCTGCTTGTTGACGAGAATCCGCAGGAAGCCGTCCGCCGCATGGACTGGTATTACGATGTCTTTGGGCCTGACCGCTTTTACGTCGAACTGCAGCAGCACAACATCCGCGAGCTGGTGGACCTCAACAAACGGTTGGTGGAACTCGGCGTGCGCTACTCGGCGAAATTCGTTGCCACCAATGACGTACATTACATCGAGCAAACGGATGCGAAATACCAGGACGTGCTGCTCGCCATCCAAACCGGGGCGCTGCTCAGCGACCCCAACCGGATGCGCTACGATGACCCGTCCTACTACCTGCGCTCGCCTCAGGAGATGTCCACCCTGTTCGCGGAAATTCCCGAGTCGCTTTCCAACACTGTGGCCATCGGCGAGCGCTGCAAGGTGGACCTGGGCTTCAAAGGTTACCACCTGCCCGAGTTCCCCGTGCCCGAAGACCAGACGACCGGCACCTACCTGCGCACGTTGTGCGAACAGGGAGCGCAGCACCGTTTCGGCGACCGGGCTGCCTCGCCCCACATCCGCGAACGGCTGGATTACGAGCTCAGAGTCATCCATGACATGGGCTTCGACGCCTATTTCCTTATCGTGTGGGACTTGTGCCGCTTTGCGCGCGAAAAGGGTATCTGGTACAACGCGCGTGGTTCGGCGGCGGGTTCCATGGTGGCGTATACCCTTGAGATCACGCTGGTGGATCCCATCCAGCATGGGCTGATCTTCGAGCGCTTCCTCAACCCGGGGCGCGTCTCCATGCCCGATATCGACCTCGACTTCCGCGACGACCGCCGCGCCGAGATGCTGGCCTACACCGCCCGCAAGTACGGCGACGACAAGGTGGCGCAGATCATTACCTTCGGCACCATGGCGGCGCGCGGCGCGCTGCGCGACGTGGCGCGAGTGATGGACATCCCCATCCCCGAAGTGGACCGGGTGGCCAAGCTCGTGCCGAACATCCCCGGCAAGCCGATGAATCTGAGCGAGGCGCTGAAGGAAGTCCCCGACCTGCAGGCGGCTTACAACTCCAACGAGACCATGCGCGAACTGATCGACACCGCCATCCACATGGAGGGGACGGTACGCAACGCCGGCACCCACGCGGCTGGGGTTGTGATCGCGGACAAACCGCTCATCGATTACATCCCGCTGCACCGCCCCACCTCTGGCTCGGAGGAGACCCCCATCAAGACGGTCACCCAGTTCGAAATGGGCATTCTCGACAGCCTGGGCATGCTCAAGGTGGATTTCCTCGGCCTATCCACGCTGACCGTGATGGCACGCGCCTGCGACATGATCAAGTCCCGGCATGGAAAAGAATACACCCTCGATAACATCCCCGTGGACGACCCGGAGAGCTTCAAGCTCTATGGTCGCGGGCAGACGGCGGGGGTCTTCCAGGTGGAAGGCACGGGCATGACCCGCTACCTGATGGAGATGAAACCCCAGACGCAGGACAACATCATCGCCATGGTGGCGCTCTACCGACCCGGCCCGCTGGATTTCATCCCAAGCTACATCAAGCGCATGCACGGCGAGGAGAAGGTCGAATACCGCCACCCGTCCATGGAGCCCATCTTCAAGGACACCTACGGCATCCCGATCTACCAGGAACAGATCATGCGGGCGGCGGTCGAGCTGGCCGGCTACACCCCCTCCGAATCGGACGACCTGCGCAAGGCGATCGCCAAGAAGCAGCCTGAGAAGATCGTCAAGCACAAGCAGAAGTTCATCAAGGGTGCCTCCGAAAAAGGTATGCCCAAGGAAACTGCTGAGTTGATCTTCACGGACTGGGAGGAGTTCGCCCGCTACGGCTTCAACAAGAGCCATGCCGCCGATTACGGCGTCATCTCGGTGCAGACCGCCTACCTGAAAAGCCATTATCCCGCCGAATACATGTCAGCCCTGATGTCGGTTTTCAAGAACGATACCGACCGCATTGCGCTGTACGTGGCGGACACGCGCTCGCTGGGCATTGAGGTCCTGCCGCCGGATGTGAATTATTCTGGTTATGATTTCACGATTGAGGATCTCCAGTCTGGCAAAGGATCGAAACCCGCGGTCCGGTTCGGCCTGGGCGCAGTCAAGAATGTGGGCGAAGGGCCGGTACTCCTCATCATCGAAGCCCGCAAGGCTGGCCCCTTCACCGACCTGAACGACTTCGCCCGACGGGTGGACCTGCGCGCGGCAGGCAAGCGCGCCATCGAGAGTCTCATCAAAGTAGGCGCACTCGACAGCCTCGGTCCGCGCCCGGCGATGCTGGCCTCCGTCGACCGTATCTTGGCGGCCAGTGCCAGCCACTTCCGCGCTGCGGAGGCCGGGCAGATGTCCCTGTTCGGGTCGGCGACGGGAGTCCAGGCGGAGACCATCACACTGCCCGAGAACATCAAGGTCGATCGCAAGGAGATGCTCAACTGGGAGCGCGAGCTGATCGGCTTATACCTCTCCGACCACCCGCTGTCCGGCCACACCGACCTGCTCACCAAGGCCGTCAGCCACAACTCCATCACCCTCAACGACGCCGCGCACGAAGACCGCGTACGTGTGGCGGGCATGGTGGCGGCGGTGCGGCCTTATAAAACCAAAACCGACAAGATGATGGGGTTTGTGACCATTGAAGACCTGCAGGGCACCATCGAACTGGTCATCTTCCCGAAAACCTGGGATAAAACGCGTGTCCTGTGCGAACAAGGTAAGGTCGTCGTGATCGACGGCAAGGTGGATTCATCCAGCCAACCACCCAAGATCCTGGTGGACGAGATCAAGACCGAAGTGACCTTTTACGACTCAGCGCCAGCGCCGCTTGACAAGGGCAAGCAGACCGGCCCCGCAGCACGCGCACCACAGCATCCTGCCGCCAAAGAAACCGGCGCGGCGCCCCGGCCGGTGACTGCGCAGCCAATGCCTCCGGCCATGCATACACCAGCCAATGACTTTATCCCCGACCCGGATGACGGATTGGACGGCGCCCCGCCGCCCCCGGAATTCCCTCCCGACTGGGAAAACTACACTGCCCCCAACCGCCAGTACGGATTTAGTGCCCCGGCCACACCCGATGCGGCCTTCTTCCCAGCGCAACCTGCAGAGAAGACTGACGAAGAGTCTCATCCTGACGCCAAGGCTCCAGTCAGTGATGAGCAAAATGCTGCCTCCGTTGTTGCAGACACGGTTATCACCGAGACTCTACCCGAGCCGATTGTGGTAGCCTCGAATGAGCTTGTAGCTGAACCGGTGGAATATCCAGCCCCGCGCGTGGACCTGATCCCTGAGGCCGGCCTGACTCTCAGCGCGGTCATCGAATCACTGGATCTGGAGCGTCCGACCCTGCCTCCCATTCTGCCCCCGCAGAGTTTTCCCGCCCGCGAAGAAAATACTTCGCCCCCGCAGTTGATTTCCATCCTCATGCGCCCCAGCGGCAACCCGGAGCGCGACCGGCGCCGGATCAAGCACATTTACGGCATCCTCATCTCATATCCTGGATCGGACCACTTCTCCTTCCGCATCTTCGAGAACGGAAAGGGTTACCTGCTGGACTTTCCCAACGACACCACGCGCGTTTGCCCGGACATGCTCGAGCGGCTGAAGAAGCTGATCGGCGAGGAC
>Ga0315283_10002616_pt1 | contig 15106 bp, 12 predicted proteins | sample YL17G09_0_MG_FD_204541 | JGI IMG/M metagenome (GOLD analysis project Ga0315283, IMG submission 204541) | Sediment microbial communities from Yellowstone Lake, YNP, Wyoming, USA - YL17G09_0 | ecosystem: Environmental > Aquatic > Freshwater > Lake > Sediment | place: USA: Wyoming | collected... | reverse complement strand
CGCGCACGACGTCACCGATCGCCCAGACGCCGGGCAGGTTCGTCCGGCACTCGCCGTCCACCGCAACGAAACCGCGCTCGTCCAGCTGCAAGCCGACGGCCGCCGCATTGAGGCCCGCCGTGTGCGGCACCCGACCGATCGAGACGATCAGCTTGTCGAAGGTCGCCCGCTGCGCCTTTCCTTCCGCATCCCTGTATTCGACGATGACCTCCGCCCCGACGGCCACCTTCGAAATCGCGACACCCGTGTGAATCGCGAGTCCCTGTTTCGCGAATGCCTTCCTTGCCTCTTTGGCCAGCGACTCGTCCACCGCTCCGAGGAATGCCGGCAGCGCTTCGAGCACCGTCGTCTTGGCGCCCAGCCGGCGCCAGACGCTGCCCATCTCGAGGCCGATCGCGCCCGCGCCCACGACGCCGAGCCGTTGCGGCACCTCCGTCATGGCGAGCGCCCCGTCGTTGTCGAGCACGCGGACGTTGTCGATGGCGACACCGGGCAGCGCGCGCGGCCGGGAGCCGGTCGCGACGATCACGTGCTTCGCCCTGAGTTCGGCCGGCTTCGCCCCGTCGACCCGGACGTCCCACCCGCCGCCGGCGCCCCCGCCGGCGAACGAGCCGAGGCCGTGAAAGAACGCGACTTTGTTCTTCTTGAACAGGTAAAGAATGCCGTCGTTGTTCTGCGCGACGACCTTCTCCTTTCGCGCCAGCATGCGCTTCACGTCGATGGCGAGGCCCTTGACCTCGATGCCGTGCTCGGCGAACGCGTGACCCGCGTGCTCGTAGTTTTCGGACGATTGCAGCAGCGCCTTCGACGGAATGCAGCCGACGTTGGTGCACGTGCCCCCGGGGGCCGGCTTGCCGCCGGCTCGCGTCCAGTCGTCGATGCAGGCCGTCGCAAAACCGAGTTGCGCGCAGCGGATCGCGGCGATGTAGCCGCCGGGGCCGGCGCCGATGACGACAACGTCAAATTGCTGAGCCATCAAGTGTTATCCGAAACCTGTAGCGTTTCACGATGAATCCGGGCCGCCCGATCACCGGCAATGCGTCGCGTCGCTGCTTGTCGAACCCGTGACGCCGAGCACTGCGCGCATTGCCCGCTCTACAAATCCAGCAGCATGCGTGCCGGGTCTTCCAGCGCCTCCTTGATCGCCACGAGCGACAGCACCGCTTCGCGGCCGTCGATGATCCGGTGATCGTAGGACTGCGCGAGGTAGTTCATCGGACGGATGACGATTTGCCCGTTTTCCACGACTGGGCGCTCCTTGGTCGCGTGGACGCCGAGGATCGCCGACTGCGGCGGATTGATGATGGGCGTCGACAGCATCGAGCCGAACACGCCGCCGTTGCTGATCGTATACGTGCCTCCGGTCAGTTCCTCGACGGTGAGCTTGCCTTCCTGCGCGCGCTTGCCGAAATCGGCGATCTTCGACTCGATCTCGGCGATCGACAACTGATCCGCGTCGCGGATGATCGGCACGACAAGTCCGCGCGGACTTCCGACCGCAATCCCGATGTCGAAATATCCATGGTAGATGATGTCGATGCCGTCGATCGACGCGTTGACGGCCGGAAACTTTTTCAGCGCATGCACCGTCGCCTTGACGAAAAAGCCCATGAAGCCGAGCTTCACGCCGTGCTGCTTCTCGAACCGGTCCTTGTACCGGTTGCGCAGATCGATCACCGCCTGCATGTTGACCTCGTTGAACGTGGTCAGGATGGCGGCCGTCGATTGCGACTGGACGAGCCGCTCGGCAACCCGCTGGCGCAGCCGGGACATCGGCACCCGCTGTTCGGGCCGACTCGCGGACGCGACGGCAGGCGCCACCACCGGCGGCGATGCCCGCGCGACCGGTGCCGATACGGGTGCGGGTGGGACAGGCGCGGCGGTCGGGTCCGCCGTCGCCCGGATCACGTCGCCTTTGGTGATGCGGCCGCCACGTCCCGTGCCTTCGACGCGGTCCGGCGCAACACCCTGGTCGGCCATCATCTTCCGCGCGGCGGGCAGCGCGATCGCGGGACCCGACGCGGCGCCCGCGCGCAGGGTGGCGGCCGGCGCCGGCGTGGTCGCGGCCGCGGCGGTTGCCACGGCAGTCGCCTCGCTGTCGATTACCGCGATGACGTCCTGACCGAGAACGGTCGCGCCATCGCCGTGCCGGATCAGGACGAGCACGCCGGCGACCGGCGCGGGCAGTTCGAGCACGACCTTGTCGGTCTCGACATCGACCAGGTTCTCGTCACGCGCCACGGCCTCGCCGACCTTCTTGTGCCAGTTGACGAGCGTCGCCTCGGAGACCGACTCGGGCAGTTGCGGAACCTTGACATCGACAAGCATGCGCCGTTTTCCTGTCAGGTGGCGACGAGCATTTCGCCCATCGCGAGCTTCGACGCGAAAGCATCCTCGATCAACTGCCTTTGCTGAGCGACGTGCCTGGACATGGTGCCGACGGCCGTCGATGCCGACACCGGGCGACCCGCATACGCGACGACCTGCGCCGGCAGCGCGTCGGCGCGAAAATATTCCCGCAGCCGGTACCAGGCGCCCTGGTTCTGGGGCTCTTCCTGGCACCATACGACTTCCTTCGCGCCCGGATATTTCGCGAGCGCGGCGGAAAATTCGGCATGCGGAAACGGATACTGCTGCTCGACGCGAATGATGGCCGCGTCCTGGATTTTCCGTTCACGGCGATGCGCGAGCAGTTCGTAGTAGACCTTTCCGCTGCAGGCGATCACGCGTTTCACGCTCTTCGCCGGGATCTTCTCCATCTCGCCGATCACGTTCTGGAAATGCCCGTCCGCGAGATCTTCCATCGTCGACACCGCCTCCTTGTGCCGCAGCAGACTCTTGGGGCTCATCACGATCAACGGGCGCCGGTACGGGCGGACCATCTGCCGCCGCAGCAGATGGTAGATTTGCGCGGGCGTCGACGGCACGCAGACCTGCATGTTGTGCTCGGCGCAAAGCTGCAGGTAGCGCTCGGGGCGCGCGGAAGAATGTTCCGGGCCCTGCCCTTCATAGCCGTGCGGCAAAAGCATAACGAGCCCGCAGATGCGGCCCCATTTTGCTTCGCCGGAAGCAATGAACTGGTCGATCACGACCTGCGCGCCGTTGGCGAAGTCGCCGAACTGCGCCTCCCATGCCACGAGCCGGCCCGGGTCCGATGTCGTGTACCCGTACTCGAAACCGAGCACCGCATTTTCCGTCAGCACGGAGTCGATGACCTCGAACGTCGGCTGACCCGGCTTCACGTGCTCGAGAGGAATCCACGTGCCCGAGTCCCATTTTTCCCGATGCTGGTCGTGCAGCACCGCGTGCCGATGCGAAAAGGTTCCGCGGCCGACATCCTGGCCCGACAGTCGGACGCCGTAGCCGTCGTTGAGCAGCGCGGCATAGGCGAGCGTCTCGCCCATTCCCCAATCGAGCGGAAGCCTGCCCTCGCCCATCGCCAGCCGATCGGCGATGACGCGTTCCACCCGGGGATGCAACTTGAACCCCTCGGGAATTGCTCCGAGCTTTTTCGCCAGGGCCTTCAGCGTCGCGAGCGGCACCTTCGAATCGTAGGCCTCGGTCCAGGGGTGGTTCTTGAACGGCGACCAGTCCACCGTGTAGGCGGGCTTGAAATTGGACAGGATCGTCGTGTTGGTATGGAGTCCCTTGTCCATCGCGGCCCGATACGTCGCGACCATCGCATCGGGCTCTTCCGGCTTGACGACGCCCGCGGCGATCAATGGGTCCGCGTACAGCTGGCGGGTGCCCGGATGCTGGCTGATCTTCCTGTACATCAGCGGCTGCGTGACCATCGGCTCGTCGGCTTCGTTGTGGCCGAGCCGCCGGAAGCAGACGAGGTCGATGAAGACATCCTTGTGAAACTGCTGCCGGTAGTCCAGGGCGATCTCGATCGCGAGCAGGCAGACCTCCGGGTCGTCGCCGTTGACGTGCAGAATGGGCGCCTCGGCCATCTTCGCGATGTCCGTGCAGTAGATCGTGCCGCGCGTGTCGCGCGGGTCGGACGTGGTGAAGCCGATCTGATTGTTGACGACGATGTGGATCGTCCCGCCGGTATAGTAGCCGCGGGTCTGCGCCATGTTCAGGACTTCCTGGATGACGCCTTGCGCCGCGACCGCGGCGTCGCCGTGAATGAGCACCGGCAGCACCTGGTCGCCCATGGCGTCGCCGCGACGGTGCTGGCGCGCGCGCACCGAGCCCTCGACGACGGGATCCACCGCCTCGAGATGCGACGGATTGAACGCGAGGGTGAGATGCATCGGCCCGCCGGGCGTGATCACGTCCGACGAAAAGCCCTGGTGATACTTGACGTCGCCCGCGGACAACGCCTGCGAATACTTGCCCTCGAACTCGGAAAAAAGGTCGGCGGGCATCTTGCCCAGCGTGTTGACCAGCACGTTGAGGCGACCGCGGTGCGCCATGCCGATGACCGTCTCCTGCACGCCCGCGGCACCCGCCCTCTGAAGCAGATGGTTCAGCATCGGAATCATCGTCAGGCCGCCTTCGCCGGAAAAGCGCTTCTGGCCGACGTACTTGGTGTGCAGATAGCGTTCGAGCGTCTCCGCCGCGGTGAGCCGCTCGAGGATCTGCCGTTTCTGCTCCGCGGTGTACGCGGGCTTCGAGCGTATCGGCTCCAGTCGCTGCTGGATGAAGCGCTTGGTGGTGGTGTCCGAGATGTACATGTACTCGGCGCCCAGCGTCCGGCAATAGGTCTCCCTCAGCGCCGCGACGAGATCGCGCAGGCGCATCCGGTCCGGACCCGCCTTGAACGATCCGACGTCGAACTCGCTGTCGAAGTCGGCGCTGGTGAAACCGTACGTGGCGAGATCGAGATCCGCGATGTAGGGCTTCTCCTGGCGCTTCAGCGGATCGAGGTCGGCGTGAAACATCCCCAATGTGCGGAACTTGCCGATCATCTGCAGCACGAGCACCTGCTTGTGCATCGTCGATGCATCGACCATCGCGCCGGCGACCTTGCGGTTCTTCGCGAGCCGGATGAACGACTCGATCACCGGCGCGTGCGCCACGTCGGCCGCGCCGCCGCGCAGCGAATCGAAATAGGCACGCCAATCCGGAGGGACGGCCGCCGGATCCGCGAGGTAGCGCTCGTACTGCTCCTCGATGAACGGCGCGTTGCCGCCGAACAGCGTGCTCGATGCTTCGTACTCTTGCAGCGTGCCCATGGAGTTCGCCTCCCGGCGCGCCGGTTCAGCGCTCGCCGACGGGCTTCACCGAGCGTCGCGTCGCACCCGAGAAGAGCTGACGCGGCCGGCCGATCTTGTACTCCGGATCGGCGATCATCTCGTTCAGTTGCGCGATCCAGCCGACGGTGCGGGCCAGCGCGAAGACCGCCGTGAACAACGGCACCGGAATGCCGATCGCCTTCTGCACGATGCCCGAATAGAAATCGACGTTCGGATACAGCTTGCGCGACACGAAATAGTCGTCCTCCAGCGCGATCTTCTCGAGCGCCATCGCGAGCTTGAACAGCGGATCGTCGCCGAGGCCGAGCACGTCCAGCACCTCGTAGCATGTCTCGCGCATGAGCTTGGCCCGCGGGTCGTAGTTCTTGTAGACGCGGTGGCCGAAGCCCATCAGCTTGACGCCCGAATTCTTGTCCTTGACCTTGGCGATGAACTCGCCGATCTTGGCAACGCCGCCCATCCCCTGGATCTGGCCCAGCATGTTGAGGCAGGCCTCGTTGGCTCCTCCGTGCGCGGGCCCCCACAGGCAGGCGACGCCGGCGGCCACCGCCGCGAACGGATTGGTGCCCGACGATGCGCACAGACGCACCGTCGACGTCGACGCGTTCTGCTCGTGGTCGGCATGCAGGACGAAGATGCGGTCGAGGGCGCGGACCAGCACGTCGTTGACCTTGTAGTCCTCGCACGGAGTCGCGAACATCATCCGCATGAAGTTCGCCGCGTACGAGAGGTCGTTGCGCGGGTACATGTACGGCTGACCCACCGAGTACTTGTACGCCATCGCGACCAGCGTCGGCATCTTGGCGATCAGCCGGATCGCCGAGATGTCGCGCTCGTGCGCATCGTGGAGGTTCATCGAATCCGGGTAGAACGCCGACAGCGCGCCGACGAGGCCCGTCAGCACCGCCATCGGATGCGCGTCGCGGCGAAACCCGCGCAGGAAGAACTGCATCTGCTCGTTCACCATCGTGTGATTGATCACGCGCTTCACGAATTCGGGTTTCTGCGTGACATCCGGAAGGTCACCGTAGAGCAGCAGGTAGCAGACCTCGAGGAAGTCACACTTCACCGCGAGCTCCTCGATCGGGTAGCCGCGGTACAGGAGCTCGCCCTTGTCGCCATCGATGAACGTGATCGTCGAATTGCACGCCGCGGTCGAGAGGAAGCCCGGATCGTAGGTGAACTTGCCGGTCTTCCCGTAAAGCGTCCGGATGTCGATCACGTCGGGTCCCACCGAGCCCTTCAGGACCGGGAAAGTGATCGACGGCGAACCGTCCGAGAAGGTGAGGCTGGCTGTGCGGTCGTTCATGGTGTCTGCTCCATCCAAAGTTGTGCTTGCGGCAGCGGTACCGCGGGTCGACTGCGCTGCCATCGTCATCGCCTGGCCGAATTCCGGCCCGTCGATCCTCGCTCGAATCCCGCGAAATCGTTCACGCCGCGCGCAGCGCCGCCAGCATCGGACGCAGCGCCGCATCCTCCGGCTCCGCGCGGTCCGCGAGCAGGTCCCACAGGTCGTTGTCGGCGAGGTCGAGCAGCCTGTCGAGCGCGGCGATCTCGTCTCCGTTCATCGTTGCGCCCCTCGCATCGAGAAATCGCGCGAGAATCAGGTCGTTTTCCAGCAGGCCGCGCCGGCAGCGCCAGCGCAGACGGTTCAATTCGGCGGGATTCACTTGACAAGGCGACGCATCAGACAAGGCGGCGCATTACACCACGCGTTTGACCATGATCTCCTTGATCTTGCCGATGACCTTGGTCGGATTGAGGGCCTTCGGGCAGACATCGACGCAGTTCATGATCGTGTGGCACCGGAACAGCCGATAGGGGTCTTCCAGGTTGTCGAGGCGCTCGTTGGTCGCCTCGTCGCGCGAGTCCGCGATGAAACGATAGGCGGCGAGCAGCCCCGCAGGGCCGACGAACTTGTCCGGATTCCACCAGAACGACGGGCACGCCGTCGAGCAGCACGCGCAGAGGATGCATTCGTAGAGTCCGTCGAGCTCCTCGCGGTCCTCGGGTGATTGCAGCCGCTCCCTTTCCGGCACGGGCGTGTCGTTGACGAGGTAAGGCCTGATCGAGTGGTACTGCTTGAAGAACTGGCTCATGTCCACGATCAGGTCGCGGATCACCGGGAGCCCGGGCAGCGGGCGCAGCTCGACCGGCTCCCTGAGGTCGTTGAGGTTGGTGACGCACGCGAGGCCGTTCCTGCCGTTGATATTCATCGCATCCGACCCGCAGACGCCCTCGCGGCAGCTCCGGCGGAAGGTGAGCGTGTCGTCGACGCCTTTGAGGCGAATCAACGCGTCGAGCAGCATCCGGTCGTGCGGATCGAGCGCGACGTCGTAATCCTGAAGGTACGGTTTGGCGTCCTTGTCCGGATCGTAGCGGTAAATGCGAAATTTCATCCAGTGCTCCGATGTCGGTCAATACGTCCGTGCCTTGGGGGGAAACGCCTCGACCGATACCGGCTTCAGGTTCACCGGCTTCCCGTCGAGGCGGTTGCCGTCGCGGTACCAAAGCGTGTGCTTCAACCAGTTCACGTCGTCGCGATTCGGGTAGTCGCTGCGCGCCTGCGCCCCTCGCGACTCCTGCCGCGCCTCCGCCGACACCACCGTCGCTTTCGCGGTCTCGATCAGGTTGTCGAGCTCGAGTGCTTCCACGCGCGCCGTGTTGAACGTCCTGCTCCTGTCCTTGATCGCGATGCGCGCGACGCGCGCCTCGATCGCCAGGACCTGCGCGACGCCCTCGGACAGCAACTGCTGGTTGCGGAACACGCCGCAGTGCGCCTGCATGGTCTTGCGCAGGTCATGGGCGACCTCCGGCACCGATTCACCGGACGCCGCACCGTCGAGGCGTGCCAGGCGGGCGAGCGAGGCGTCCGCCGCACCCGCCGGCAGCGGCTTGTGCGCCGCGCGCCGAAGATTCTGCTCGACGACGAAGTTGCCGGCTGCGCGCCCGAACACGATGATGTCGAGCAGCGAATTGGTGCCCAGCCGATTGGCGCCGTGCACCGACACGCACGCGCACTCGCCGACCGCGTACAGGCCATTGACGACCGCCTTGTAGTCGCCCTGCCTCGGCGCCACCACCTGTCCGTGAATATTGGTCGGGATGCCGCCCATCTGGTAGTGGATGGTCGGCACGACCGGGATCGGCTCCCTGATGCAGTCGACGTTCGCGAACTTGAGCGCGATCTCGCGGATCGACGGAAGCCGCTTCATGATCACCTCGGGGCCGAGATGGTCGAGTTTCAGCAGCACGTAGTCCTTGTGCGGTCCGCAGCCGCGGCCTTCCTTGATCTCCTGGTCCATCGACCGGCTGACCACATCGCGCGACGCCAGGTCCTTCAGGTTCGGCGCGTAGCGCTCCATGAAGCGCTCGCCGTCGCAATTCTGCAGGATGCCGCCCTCGCCCCGCACCCCCTCGGTGATCAGCACGCCCGCGCCGGCAACGCCGGTCGGGTGGAACTGCCAGAACTCCATGTCCTGCAGCGGAATCCCGGCGCGCGCCGCCATGCCGAGGCCGTCACCGGTGTTGATGAACGCATTGGTCGACGCGGCGAAGATACGGCCGGCGCCGCCGGTCGCGAACATCGTCGCCTTCGCCTGCAGGATCACGACTTCGCTGGTCTCCATCTCCATCGCGACGACGCCCAGCACGTCGCCGTCGGCGTCGCGGATGAGATCGAGCGCCATCCATTCGACGAAAAACTGCGTGTGCGCGCGGACGTTGCGTTGGTAGAGCGTATGCACCAGCGCGTGGCCGGTGCGGTCGGCGGCCGCACAGGCGCGCTGCACCGCCTTCTCGCCGAAGTTCGCGGAGTGTCCGCCGAACGGCCGCTGGTAGATCGTGCCGTCGGCGTTGCGGTCGAAGGGCATCCCGAAGTGCTCGAGCTCGTAGACGACCTGCGGCGCCATCCTGCACATGTATTCGATCGCATCCTGGTCGCCGAGCCAGTCGGAACCCTTGATCGTGTCGTACATGTGCCACAGCCAGTTGTCCTCGGACATGTTGCCGAGCGCGGCCCCGATGCCGCCCTGCGCCGCGACCGTGTGCGAGCGCGTCGGAAAGACCTTCGACAACACCGCCACCGACAGTCCCGCTTCGGCGAGCTGCAGCGACGCACGCATCCCGGCACCCCCGGCGCCGACGACGATTGCGTCGAATTTGCGGACCGGCAAACTGCTCGAGCGGCTCATGAAACCCGCTCTAGCCTGGGGCCGCCTTCAGGCGGCTTTCGACCGGTCGACTCGCAGCATCCGGCTGAAGCCGGACCCACGAAAATAGGGCTCATGCCTGCCCCCACAAGATCTGGATCGTCCACCCGAGATAGCCGACGAGCACGATGACGCAAGCCGCCTCCAGCGTGAGGCGCACGCCGACGGGCTTGATGTAATCCATGAAAATGTCGCGCATCCCGATCCATGCGTGGTACAGGAGCGCGACCATGAACACGAACGTCGCGAGCTTGAATGCGCCGTTGGCGAACAGCAGCCTCCACAACGGATAATCGATTCCGCCGTTCCACAGCGCGATGCCGAGGACGAGCAGGGTGTAGACCGCCATGACGACGGCCGTAAGCCGCTGGACCAGCCAATCCATCAGCCCGTAGTGCGCGCCGACCGCATCCCGCCGCGTCACCATAGCCGAACCCCGACGATCAGCGTGAGGGCAAGGCTCACGGCGAGGACCACGACGCTCGACCGGCGCGCCGGCGCGAGCTCGATCCCTTTCAGCAGGTCGAGCAGCAGATAGCGGATGCCCGCGCAAAAGTGGTGCAGGTAGGCCCACACGAACCCGACAAGAACGAGCTTCGCGAGCGGGTGCGCGAAAGCCGCCTTCAGTTGCGCGCAGGAATCCGGCGAGGCGAGGCTGCAGCCGACCCCCGCCAGGAGCAACGGGATGCCGGCGAGGAACAGCAGCGCGCCGGATACACGATGCAGGATCGACACGATGCCCGGCAGCGGAAGCCGTATCCGTGGCAGGTCGAGATAGACCGGGCGGCGCTTCACGACGGGTCGCTCAAGGAGCCGCATGGACGGAATCGACGTCGGGATTGTGCATAGCAACAGCGAATTATAACGCGACGCACACGCGTTGGGCCAATCGGGCGCGAGACTGGCGCACTGGCCGATCGGGGGGCCGGTGACTCCTCATGCTATCCGAGTTCGTTCACATAGTGATGCTGTTTCGTCGTGCAAAGTCCGCGGCGCCATTCGACGGGACGGTCGCCGTAGGTCAGCGTCACGCGATCGACGGAAAGCAGCGGATCGCCGGGCCGCATCCTGAGCAGGCGCGCGCTCGCGGCGTCGGCGGGTATCACGCGGAGCTTCTCCTGCGCTTTCAGCATCCGCACGCCGAACTGGGTTTCGAAAAAGCTGTACATCGACCCGTGATACGCATCGGCCTTGGCCTTGGTCAGCCCCTTGAACAGAGCACCGGACAGCGTGATCTCGTCGAGGACGACCGGTTCGCCGGAGAATTCGAGCACGCGGCGAAGCAGGATGACCGGATCGCCGGCGTTCAAGTCGAGAAGCCGTCCGGCCTCGGCCGACGCCTTGCCGCGGCGTACATCGAGAAGCCGGCTCACCGGATACTCGTCGAGGCCATCGTTGCGCCGGATGCGCAGGAACCGGAACATCGACACCTTTTCCTCGGTGTGCGAGGCCACGAACGTGCCCTTCCCTTGCCTGCGGACGACGAGATTGTCCGCGGCGAGGGCATCGATCGCCTTGCGGACGGTCCCCTGCGACACGCCGTAGCGGAGCGCGAGGACCGTTTCGCTGGGGATCGCTTCCGCAGGGCGCCATTCGCCGGCCTCGAGGCTTTTCTCGAGGAGTGCCTTGATTTGCCCGTAGAGAGGCTGGAACGATGGCCTGCTGGTCGACATGGCATTGACTCGGCTAGGACAGATGCGCCCATCGGAGCGCCGGAGGACCGGCGCGTCGGACCGGTCGGGGGCGACCGGCGCGTCAAACCGGTCGGGGGCGACCGGCGCGCCTCATCCCGAGCCCATTATCGAACGCGAGCGCCTGGTTGTCTATCTCATATCATGTATCATTCATAAGACATAAGAGTAGATTGACGCGCGGCGGCGGGGGGCCTAGAATCGCGCCAGTCACGCAGCGCACGGAGCGTACCCGGAGCGCCGCGGCGGTCTGTCGGGACGGCCCGATTTGCGCAGTGCAACAATGGCCGCCCTGCCTGCGCCGCGCACGACCAGGACCCGTTCGCTGTCGCACCCGCGGCAAGAAGCAACCTGTTGCCCGCCCCCTGTCCGAGGAGCCTTCCATGAAAAAACCCGTCCGTGTTGCCATCACCGGCGCCGCCGGTCAGATCGGCTATGCGCTCCTGTTTCGCGTCGCTTCGGGCGAGATGCTCGGCAAGGATCAGCCGGTCGTCCTGCAACTACTCGAGTTGCCGATCGACAAGGCGCAGTCCGCCTTGAAGGGCGTGATGATGGAAATGGAAGATTGCGCGTTTCCGCTGCTGGCCGGCATGATCGGCACCGCGGACCCGAAGGTCGCGTTCAAGGACGCCGAATTTGCGATGCTGGTCGGCGCGAAACCCCGCGGTCCCGGCATGGAGCGCAAGGACCTGCTGATGGAGAACGCGAAGATCTTTATCGAGCAGGGCAAGGCGCTCGACGCCGTCGCCGCGCGCGACATCCGGGTGCTGGTCGTGGGCAACCCGGCCAACACCAACGCGTATATCGCAATGAAGTCCGCGCCGTCGCTGCCGAAGAAAAATTTCACGGCGATGTTGCGTCTGGACCATAACCGCGCGCTGTCGCAGCTCGCGGCAAAGATCGGCAAGCCCGTGAGCGCGATCGAAAAACTCTGCGTCTGGGGCAATCACTCGCCGACGATGTACGCCGATTACCGCTTCGCGACCGTCGAAGGAAACTCCGTCAAGGCGATGATCGACGACGAGAACTGGAATCGCGACGTGTTTCTGCCCACCGTCGGCAAGCGGGGCGCCGCGATCATCGCGGCACGCGGTCTTTCCTCCGCCGCATCGGCGGCCAACGCGGCAACCGGCCACATCCGCGACTGGACCCTCGGCAGCCAGGGCAAGTGGGTGACGATGGGCGTCGCGTCCGACGGCAGCTACGGCATCCCGCAGGACGTGATGTACGGTGTCCCGGTGACGACCGCGGGCGGCGAGTACGCTCGCGTCACCGGCCTCCAGATCGACGCGTTTTCGCGCGAGAGAATGGACGCGACGCTGCAGGAGCTCGAAGAAGAGCGAGCCGGCGTGGCGGCCCTTCTCGGTTAGACGCGCCGGCGGGCGCAAGACAAGGCGAAAACTTTTTTCGAGGTAATTGTTCATGACTCCATCGTCCGCGGGAGCACGATTCCGCGCCGCCCTCGCCGCCGAAACGCCGCTGCAGATTCCCGGCGCGATCTGCGCGTACCACGCAATCCTGGCCGAACGCTCCGGATTCAAGGCGCTCTACCTCTCCGGGGGCGGCGTCGCCGCGGGATCCCTCGGCCTGCCGGACCTCGGCATCAGCAACCTCGACGATGTCCTTGTCGACGTTCGCCGGATCACCGACGCCTCCACGCTGCCGCTGCTCGTCGACGTCGACACGGGCTTCGGGTCGTCGGCGTTCAACATCGCGCGCACCGTCAAGTCGCTGATCAAGTTCGGTGCGGGCGCGATGCACATCGAGGACCAGGTCGGCGCCAAGCGCTGCGGCCACCGGCCGAACAAGGAGCTCGTGTCGCAGTCCGAGATGGTCGACCGGATCAAGGCAGCGGTCGACGCGAGGACCGACGAGGGCTTCGTGATCATGGCGCGCACCGACGCGCTCGCCGTCCTGGGGCTCGATGCGGCGATCGAGCGGGCCCGTGCCTGCGTCGAGGCCGGGGCCGACATGATTTTCCCCGAGGCCATCACCGAACTCGGGATGTACACGCGGTTCGCCGCCGCCGTCAAAGTGCCGATCCTCGCCAACATCACCGAATTCGGGGCAACGCCGCTCTATACGCTCGACGAACTGCGCGGTGCCGGCGTCGCGCTCGCGCTCTATCCGCTCTCCGCATTTCGCGCGATGAACGAAGCCGCGTTGACGGTGTACCGTGCGCTGCGTCGCGACGGAACGCAGAAGGCGGTCGTTGACACGATGCAGACGCGGGCCGATCTCTACGACCATCTTGGCTACCACGCGTACGAGACCAAGCTCGACGCGCTGTTTTCCAAAGGCAGAACGTGAACGAATCCAGGAGGACGCCATGAACGAAACTCCCGCCGCGCAAAAGCCGAAAAAATCGGTCGCGCTTTCCGGCGTCACCGCCGGCAACACGGCGCTGTGCACAGTCGGCCGCACCGGCAACGATCTCGCCTACCGCGGCTACGACATCCTGGACATCGCCGACGCCTGTGAATTCGAGGAGATCGCGCACCTGCTCGTCCACGGCAAGCTGCCGACGGCCCCCGAACTCGCCGGCTACAAGACCCGGCTCAAGGCGCTGCGCGGATTGCCCGAGCCGGTGAAGGAAATCCTCGAGCGAATTCCCGCTGCCGCGCACCCGATGGACGTGATGCGCACGGCCGTATCGGCGCTCGGCACGGTGCTGCCGGAGAAGGAGGATCACAGCACGTCCGGCGCGCGCGACATCGCCGACCGGCTGATGGCCTCGCTCGGCTCGATGCTGTTGTACTGGTATCACTGGAGCCACAACGGCAAGCGCATCGACGTCGAGACCGACGACGACTCGATCGGCGGCCACTTCCTCCATCTGCTGCACGGCCGCGCTCCCAAGCCGCTCTGGGTGAAGGCGATGCACACGTCGCTGATTCTCTACGCCGAGCACGAATTCAATGCATCGACGTTCGCCGGCCGCGTGATCGCCGGCACCGGAGCCGACTTCCACTCGTGCATCGTCGGCGCGATCGGCGCTCTGCGCGGACCCAAGCACGGCGGCGCCAACGAGGTCTCATTCGACACGCAGAAGCGCTACGACTCGCCCGACGAGGCCGAAGCCGACGTGCGCCGGCGCGTGGAGATGAAGGAGGTCATCATCGGCTTCGGCCATCCGGTGTACACGATCGCGGACCCGCGCAACAAGGTGATCAAGGAGGTGGCGCGAACGCTTTCGCAGGACGCCGGGAGCCTGAAGATGTACGCCATCGCCGAGCGGCTCGAGACGGTCATGTGGGACGCGAAGCACATGTTCGCGAACCTCGACTGGTACTCGGCGATCTCGTATCACATGATGGGCGTCCCGACCGCGATGTTCACGCCGCTGTTCGTGATCTCGCGGACGTCGGGCTGGTCCGCGCATGTCATCGAACAGCGGATCGACGGCAAGATCATCCGGCCCTCCGCCAACTACATCGGGCCGGACGACCAGAAGTTCGTGCCGATCGATCAACGCAGGTAAATCGTACGCCGAGCCCGCCTGGAACCATGTCCGCCCACATCAGCAATGTCCGCCCGAAGCCCGACGGCGTACTCGTCGACATCGCCGACTACGTCACCCGGTACAAGATCACCAGCAAGGAGGCCTTCGATACCGCGCGCCATTGCCTGATCGACACCCTGGGCTGCGGCTTCGAGGCGCTCTCTTATCCGGCGTGCACCAAGCTCCTGGGGCCGATCGTCCCGGGAACCGTCGTGCCGAATGGCGCAAAGGTGCCGGGCACGCCATACCAGCTCGATCCGGTGCAGGCCGCGTTCGACATCGGCACGATGATCCGGTGGCTCGATTTCAACGACACCTGGCTTGCCGCCGAGTGGGGCCATCCGTCGGACAACCTGGGCGGCATCCTCGCCACCGCCGACTGGCTTTCCCGAACGGCCGTCGCGGCAGGCAAACCACCGCTCGTGATGAAGGACGTTCTGGTCGCCATGATCAAGGCGCACGAAATCCAGGGCGTGCTCGCGCTCGAGAACAGCTTCA
>Ga0315283_10002614_pt1 | contig 15113 bp, 6 predicted proteins | sample YL17G09_0_MG_FD_204541 | JGI IMG/M metagenome (GOLD analysis project Ga0315283, IMG submission 204541) | Sediment microbial communities from Yellowstone Lake, YNP, Wyoming, USA - YL17G09_0 | ecosystem: Environmental > Aquatic > Freshwater > Lake > Sediment | place: USA: Wyoming | collected... | reverse complement strand
CTGCTAAAAAGCCTCCCGAGATGTCAATTTATCTGTCCGTGTTCAAAAGTGGTGGCTTACATATACAAACGGACGAAGGGTATATCATAACAGAACCTAACGAACAGTCTGATCTTTGCCATATACGCCCTGCACTAGATAGGATAAGACACATTTTGGAAATGAATAAGGAAGGCCGTCTAAGAATTTCCAACATTTATGCTGAATTACGCAAAGAACCTTATGGAGTTCGGGATGGCATTATTCCTATCCTCATTGCGGTATTTGCTAAGACGAATGAACAAGATATTGCGTTCTATGAGAATGCCACTTTTATGCGGCACATAGAAGGTGGCGATTTTCAAAGAATAATAAAAGCCCCCGAAATGTTTGAAATCCAATATTGTAGCATTACTGGCGTCCGCGCTGACCTGTTTGATAAACTTGTGTGCCTTTTGGCATTGAAGCGAGATCCTAGACGCAAGGCTAACATCCTCGACGTTGTACAACCTCTCTGTGATTTTGCAGCACGACTACCTATCTATTGCCATAACACGATGAGATTGTCTCCGCACGCTCTTGCCGTACGGTCCGTTCTCTTTACGGCCCAAGAACCATCCCCTCTCCTCTTTAACGATTTGCCAATTGCGTGTGAATTTCATCCGTTTCCATTAAATGGGAATATTAATGATAAAGAAATATTAAATTTCGTAACACAGTTGAAAGGGGCACTGGACGAATTAAAGGGATGCTATCTAGAATTGCTGGACCGGATTAAGTCTCATATCTTGGAAAAGTTCGATCTTCCTGGGACACTTGGGGATGCGAGAGGCGCGTTAGCTAAAATCACAGAAAACATTCTCGTTGCTGTTACTGAGGCTCGATTTAAGGCTTTTTGCCTCCGCATCATGGATAACAAATTGGCCGAATCTGAATGGCTCGAGTCACTTGGCAGTTTCGTCTGTTCCAAGCCGCCCTCTCGCTGGCAGGACATAGACGAGGATACGTTCCGTTATGAGTTTGCTCTCTTGGCGTCGCGATTCCGGAGGGTGGAAAGCACTTGCTTTAAAGGAAATAACCCTGGGAATAAAGGGTCGGCAATTCGAATTGCGATAACACAATCTGACGGTGAAGAAATTGAACAAGTTGTGTACATTTCGGAAAAGGAGGAAAGTATCGCTGCTGAAATGGAGGCGGAAATAACCAAGCTACTTGTGAAGAACAAAAGAGTGGGGCTGACAGCAGTTTCGCGAGCATTTTGGAAAACACTATCATGACGATCAAGGGCAATGGCCGGTGAAAAGAGTTAAAAATGGCAGTTTTTAAAGTAGCTGCACGCACCATACTGCATCTCGGCTCTGAGCTGATTAGCTCAGATGAAATAGCTCTTTACGAGTTGATAAAGAATGCTTATGATGCAAAGTCGAAGGAAGTGGAAATTGATGCAATTATTCGCATTCCACATCAGCGATATATGCTGTTAAGAACATTGTTACTAGAGCAAAGGAACAATAAGGGTGAAAATGTAAGTAATAGAGCTATGAATGAGTTTCGAGGAAAATGTGTTTCACAAATAACCTCAGATACCCCCTTTGCTGAAAGACTGAAACAAGAGTTCTCGGATGCCCCCACACTGGACAAATTAATTGAGACATTGGACGCTGCAAATTATATTCGTATTAAGGATACAGGGCAGGGGATGACGTTAGAAGATCTTAATGATGTTTATCTTACAATCGGTACTCGCTTTCGTTACAAGGAAAGGGAACTCCAAAAGAAGTTGCTTGATGGAGAAGAAGCCATCAAAGATTCCATACGGCCCGTACTTGGGGAAAAAGGGGTTGGTAGGCTATCTGCGATGCGACTAGGGCAGCGACTTGAGGTGAAAACAAAGAAAACTGGTCAAAAGAATTGGAATTACTTAGATATCGATTGGAGCCAGTTTTCTCACGAATCCGATAAATTCCTTGAATCAATTGACGCGACTAAGCTGAATAAAGGAAGCAAACTGGTGGATTCCTCCATATCCGGCACCATTCTTACCATCACGGCATTAAACTCTGAATGGGCACCAAAGAAATTGGAGGACATGGCACGTGATGAATTCAGTAAACTCACGGATCCATTTATTCCTCAGTCACGATACCCCATAAAGCTCAGATTCAACAACGAGGAGATTAAGATACCCCGCTTTGATAAAATAGTCTTCGACTTGGCTCATGCATACACAGAGGCCGTGTTCTCAATTGATCATGGGAGGCTAAAGCTGGAGGGAAAGGTTAATTATCTTCTTTACAAAAAATCGAAGCCCTTTTTGTATACACAGGATGATCTTTTGAATATATGCGATCTTGAGACAACTGCAATATTAAAGTCTCTGGGTCCATTTAAAATGATGTTTTATTGGATCAACCGGCGACTTATAAGAGGGATCGATGGAATTGGCAACCAGCAGCAACTGAGAAATCTCGTTGCCCGATGGGCAGGCGGGCTTATGGTATTCAGAGATGGATTTCGCATAAACCCTTATGGGGGAGAAAATAATGATTGGCTGGATCTCGATAAAAGGGCATTTGGCTCAGGAGGCTTCAAGCTCAACCGGCGCCAAGTAATAGGCAAGGTTGATATCTCCTCATATGCTAATCCTGCCTTGATCGATCAAACAAATCGGGAGGGAATACAGAACAATGAGGAATTTGATAAACTGCGAATACTCCTCAAAGTTATTTTGTTTAATGAATTCAAGTTGTTTACAGATTTTATTGATAAAGAAATGAAAACCATCGACCGCGTAAGTCTCAAATTATTAGAAGAAAGGCTTGAAGTTGAGGAAGACGCGGTCACAGAAAATCTTAATTTCCTCGTGAAAGAATTCAGAATACCCAGAAACTCCTCTGCAATAAAGAGCCTGGAAGAATCTATTGAGAAGATCAAAGACTTATTGGTAAAAGCCAAAGAACTTGCAGAAATGCATGAAGATGATAAATCAAAGTATCTCCACTTAGCGGCATTGGGCCTAATGGCAGAAATAGTGGTGCATGAACTTAATAGATCTTCCGCAAATGTTATTGCATCCCTTAAGGAAATAGAAAAGGAAGAATTACCTTCCGCTGTTGAAAGCCAGCTAAACACCCTATTGGCAGAGATGAAAACTCTACAGAAGCGGCTCAAGATTTTTGATCCTTTAAGTACCCGCGGACGCCAAGTAAAAGAAACTTTTGATATAGTATCTTGGGTTGACGACAACATGAGTGCCCACAAGAGCCAATTTGGTCGCCATAGTATCAAACTTAATTTTACGGTGAGGCCCATTGAGGATGGCAAACTCTATGTTAAGGCTGTCAAAGGTATGATCGTTCAGATACTGGAGAATCTTATCGATAACTCTGTTTATTGGATAAAAGAATATAAAAAGTCCCATAAACATTATAAACCAGAAATAACCGTAGAGATCGATACTACCTCTTCTAAACTTTACTTTTCAGACAATGGGCCGGGGATCCCTCCAGAGAGAGCTGAAGAAGTATTCCTGCCTTTCTTTTCTACGAAGCCCTTTAAACTTGGGAAAGGCCTTGGTCTATATATATCCCGTGAGATAGCTGAATACAATGCTGCAAAATTATACTTATCTGAGAAAAAGAATAATTTGGGAAATTTAAGTACATTTGTTTTAGAGTTGAGTAATGGAAAAAAGTAATTTAGTTATCGGGTTAAAAAATGCATCCCGTTACTAATCTTTTTGCGAAGAATAAAATTGATTTGGTTGCAATAATAGATGACTATTTTGATCCTCCCCGCAGAGAAGAGGGGACTGAAAACATTGAGAGTTTCTGGGATGCTATAAAAGAAGATGCAAATGCGCGGGAGGAGTTGCAGAATTTAGGGTGTGAAGTCAAGGATATAGAAGATGTCAACGACGAAGTGCTAAAGAAAATGTGGGATGGCCGTGCCCAGCTCAAGTTCTTAAGGGGGGCCTTTGAGGCCAGTATCACTACTCTAAAGAAGGAAGAAAAGGAACTAGGGCAATTTTGCCGGCACCTCAATGATTATTATGCCATTAAGGCCGATTGTTTTGGTACGCACGCGTCTATAAACGAAACTCGTTATAAATTAATATTCATTGACTATTACTTAGGTCCTATCGACACAGTTGCAAATAAGGATGCCGCCGCCCGAAAATCAACATCCCTCGCCAAAAGCATAAATGAAAGGTGTAAAGCAACTCCTCATAGACCTATTTTCATTTTGATTTCCTCTTTCCCCGTAAGTGAAACAATGAGGAGTGAGTTCAGAATTAATGCAGGCATTATGGGAGGAATGTTCTATTTCATGGAGAAAAATTATATATCCGATAAGCGAAGGTTACTCATGGAATTATATCCTATTGCTAGGGCATTAGAATCCAGTTATGCAATAGAACATTTTATAAATTCCTTTTTGGGAAGTATAAAAGCAGTGAGTGAAGAGTTTTTAGCAAAAATTGAGAGTTTGAGCATTTCTGATTATGCCTACGTTCAGAAACTGAGCCTTCAGAAGGAAGGTCACCTATTTGGCGACTACATATTATCCCTTTTTGGAGAACACTTTATCCGTTTACTCCGCGACAGCATGAAAGACGACAGAACGAAGATTAATAGCTTATCAATCGACGATTTACCTCCCAGTCAATTTACCCCTTCCCTAGGATTGACCGACATTTATCAAAGTTCGTTGTTTGAATTTGTCCCCAAAAATGCACCCTTGCATTTGGGTAATATTTTTACTAGAGATCTTGATGTGTATATGGTTATCAATGCGGAATGCGATTTAGCTTTCACGACGATACCAGGCGGGAGGGTCGTCGATCCGGAGCTTGCTGTATTATTGATACAAGGCAGATTGGTTACACATACACAACGGGACCCTAAAGGCACTAATCCGGAGGTAAGGACTGAATTTTTTGAGCGGATACGAGAGAGTAAAAAGGAAATGTTTCGCGTCACTTGGTATTTGGATCGTGCGAGGGCTATCAGATATCAAGATTTTGATTTGGAAAAGGAGGGATACAAACTAACCTACCGTCTAAAATTGCCATATGCATTAAAAATACAAAACGCCTTTGCCTCCAACCTCACGAGAGTGGGGGTCCCTGTTGCGCCTCCTATCTACAGCGCTCTTAAAGTTGAATTATTCTGTGAAGGCGCAGGCGGAAAGGCCGAGTGCCTATTGGATTTGAAAGAAGATGCAGCGCATTTATTCTTTATGAAGAACAAAGATCAGTGCATACTTAGAAATGATTTCATATATGATCTCTTGGGCAAGATAGAGGAGGCTATAGCAAAATTGGAGGGATTGGCGGTTGGGTATAAGGCTACAGGTCCCCATGATGACAAATTAGAAGAGTTAGAAAGGAGAAAGAAGATCCTAAAACGCCTGAATGAAAGTGATGGAGAGCAATTGAAGTTACTTGATCCAATACCATTGCCAAAAGTTGAGGGGGCCAGTCCTTACAATTCCATTCATATTATTCGTGGAGAGATGGATATCGAAGGGAGACAATATGCTTCAAAAGAGTGCCCTCTCTGGCTAAATTTTATAGATACTTAGATTACAAATGTGAGCTAACGGTGATCAAGATGCGCCACATATTGAGTTTATCTGGAGGCAAAGATAGCGCTGCTTTGGCAATATACATGCGCGATAGAGTACCAGAAATGGAATATATTTTCCACGACACCGATAAAGAACTGCCCGAGACATATGAGTACCTGAGCCGTCTCGAGGCTATTATCGGGAAAAAGATTACTTATACCACCCCAGAACACAGTTTTGATAAATGGCTCGCGGTCTTTGGTGGAATGATCCCCTCAAATCATCGCCGGTGGTGTACCCGCATGCTCAAACTCAAACCTTTCGAGGAATACGTTGGGGATGACCCTGTTATTAACTACGTTGGGATAAGGGCTGATGAAGACCGGGAAGGGTACATCAGCCATAAACCGAATATCAAAGCGGTATACCCGTTTCGAGAGGACGGTCTGGTTCGTGCAGACATTATCAGAATTTTGATGGAATCTGCATTAGGTTTGCCAACATTTATGCGGTGGGGTAGAACTCGGTCAGGCTGTTACTTCTGCTTTTATCAGCAAAAGATTGAGTGGGTGCGACTTAAGGAAACCTATCCCGACCTTTTTGAAAGAGCAAAGGAATATGAATATGCTAATAAAGCCACCGGTAAACCATTCTATTGGAGCAGTACCGAATCGTTAGAAGAATTAGAGCAACCGGAGCGAATAGCTGAAATCAAACGGAATTGGGAAAAATCTAAGGAACGGAACAAGAAAGTCTCACGAAGTAAGTTGCTGATAACTATCTTGGGTGGATATGAAGATGACGAGGAGCCTGAAAGAGAAGGATGTTTAATATGCCAACTGTAGATGTAAGAACAGTTGACATAATCGTCTAAGGAGTAATTCCTCAATTATGGTGTAGAGATGGCTGATAAAGGAATAACCTGGATACGGTTTCTTCGGCAATATGGCCCGATCGCCCACAATGACAATATGTATGACGAGCACATCTGGAAGTCTGCTAAGAGAGCAGGTATTCAACCAATTGAGTTTGTTCATCCTCTTGAACCGGAAATACTATCACTTTTCGAATCCAGTGCAGGCAGCCCAGTATCTGTGATTCTAACGGGGACAGCTGGTGATGGAAAAACTAACCTTTGCAGAAAGGTTTGGCAATTGTTGGGCGGAGACGACGCAGATTGGGGGACAGATGATATCTACCATACAAAAGTAAGTTCAATCGGCGGTAAACCGGTGACGGTCCACATTATTCGTGACCTAACGGCGTTGCCTCAGAAGGATGATAAGGGGAGGTATTCTGATAAAAACCAGTTGCTACAAATGTTCTGTTGCTCCCTTTTTGACTCTACATTGGCTGATGTTTTCCTTATAGCTGCGAATGACGGTCAACTGATTGAATCGTGGCAACGTCTTGAAAAAACCGAAGATGTTTTGAAAGTGCGTTATCTTCTGGATTATTTACTCGTCGAGGATTTTCGAGAGCGTGAGGGTATTCCGCTGAAACTTTTTAATTTGAGTCGAGTTCCGTCAGCTGATTTGCTCGATCTTGCTCTCCCTGCTTTCCTTTCGCACCCGGCCTGGGATGATTGCTATTCCGAAAACCGTGATGATTTCGGGTTCTTTGGTATACAATGCCCAATTCGGCACAATTATGAACTTCTAAAGAACCAGCTTGTTCAATTTCGTTTACGATCGCTGTTTCAGCTTTGTGACTGTAACGATCTCCACATCCCGATCCGCCGCATCTTATTGCTGCTTTCAAACGCGGTAATGGGCCACCCTGATAGTAAAGATCGATTAATGAGGTCCAGTGACGTTGCCGAGATCATTCAGCGAGGAACCGTTTCGAAAGCAAGCCTGTTTAACAACATATTCGGTGGAAATCTCACAGAAACCCGCCGAGAGTCCCTTGAGGTTTTCGAGTATCTGAACAGGTTTCGCATCGGCTATGAGACTTCAAACCGGATTGACAACATCTTAATTTTTGGAGAGGCTGATGAGAATCTTCGCCCGTACTTTGAGGACTTGGTCCGGTCAGATACCTTCTACGGAGCAGGTAAAGCCTACTATGCTGCCCAACATGAATACATCGAAGGCAGTGATGAAGATGATACAAACAGCTTGGCATTTTTAGAACTTCTGGTGAGCCAACGGCGTGGACTTTTCTTCAAGATACCTGAGAAACAGGAGCAGGAACTGTCACTGTGGGAGCTCACGGTTTTTAAGTATGCTGGGGAATATCTATCGCGCATAATAAGGGTCTTAAATGCTGGAGGTCGGGTCGAGCGTCCAATTTTAGCCAGACTCATAAAGGGGTTGAATCGTGTCTTCGTTGGAATGTTGGTGAACACGGACCGTGAACTGATTCTGGCAACGGGCCTTTCCTTTTCGAATGCTAAAGTCAGTCGCATGTTGAAGGACCGCATTTCAGTGTCACCCCGTTTAAACGAAAGAGTTGAAATCAATATGGTGAGAGATAAACCTGCCCTGACAGTGTATTTAAGTGATACCAATCAGTGTGTGCTGCAACTGAACCTGATCCGCTATGAGTTTCTAAGCCGCGTCGCCGAAGGCGCATTACCAAGCAGTTTCTCCAAAGGATGTTACGAGGATATATTAGCTTTTAAAAGCAAAGTGTTGTCGGGACTTGCCGATCGTCAGGAGCTTCAGGGAGTGGATAATATGACTCCTTTGACATTCCGACTTCTGAACATAGATGACTCAGGGAATCTAATGGAGGATGTTGTGGAGATTACAAATGATTGATACGGCTTCAGTCCTGCCCACTCCACATCCAAGCGAACATCCGCAAAATAAAATGTGGATCGATGAGCAGATCTGGGGACATCGTCTGTGGGATTCTCAAGGCCCTTGGCTCCTTTTTCTTGAATTGCTCAACTTAGCCGAGGCTTGCCATCGCGATGGACGACTCCTACATGAAGGGGGCATCTTCTACCCGCTTCATTATAAACCTTATAAGCGGATGCATTTGCGTAATATTCTGTTTAATAATGAGATTCTACTTCAGATTGTTACACGCCTCTCTGAGAATGAATCAGCCTGGTCTGCTTGGCTCAAGTGGATGGAAGATAAGGCAAAGGCTGTGCACCCTCGTGATTTTTCATATTTGAAGACCCGCTTTCACTCATTTAAGGAGTTTGCTTCCCTTGTTGGGATGTTACGAAGTTCTGCAGTAGAGAACAATTCCAATAAGCGGTGGAGTTCCCGGTTTGTATTTCCCTTTGGGCCGAATGGTCTATACGAAGACTTAAATATTTCCCCTTCCGGTTCAGTAAGCCGCGAGTATATCAATTTTGGGCTGACAGGGGAGCTTCTTTATAAGATGCTATGTCGTTCAGTTTGGTCTCAACATTTACTTCCACACCTTGCACAAATGATTGACAATAAGAACCCATGGAACACTTTGCTGAATATACTGCAACCTGAGATTTTGGAGGATTTAGAAACTCGTGGCAACAGCTACTTGCCATACCGCCATCATCCCTGTTTTGATAAACTGGCCCAAGATTGGCTTAATATCTTTGAACTGAAATTACCGGGATTCGATGCTTACCCTTATCTAGTCATCCTGGGCGCACTGCATATGTTGCTTTACCAGCTACAAGTGGCTCTAGATTGGTGCGAGGACGAAGGGAGACTACATCTGATCTGTGAAATGGTATCGCCAAAGAAAACGCTCGTTCGAGAACTGTCCACATTGAGTTACCAACAGAACAACCTTTTGCCACTTCTAGCGGTTGAAACATATGTCAAACGCATTAAGGATTCCGAAGATTGGTGCCGTTCCATAGCGGAGCCAGAAGCATTCGCCAAGTGCCGGCAGATCTTAGAGGACCAGGTGCGCTGGCCTAAAGATCCGGAAGATTATGAAGGTTGTAATGATCCGCAAGCGCTATGGAACGAATTGCGCCGTTCTGCGGTGAACCGCCATCAGCAACATGTAGGTAATGTCCATCGTAACTATGGTGGAGACATCGGGCTGGTCTCGAAACGGGGGACAAACAAGCTTCGTTATGCCCCGAACGACAACCTACTAAAAGCGTTGGTCCTTGCAAATGTAAAAACACGAATGGAATATAATGAGTTTCTTTCTATTTTGTTCAGTAGGTATGGCTTGATCTTTGGGGATCGCCAAGCAGAGGTAATTCTTGACAAGGAGGAATTTGATAAGAAAGCTTTCCAGGCAAATTTTCACCGCTTGGAACAACGCCTTGGAAGCCTTGGTATGCTCCGGCGACTATCGGATGCCTGCGCGTACGTTCAGAATCCTTTTAGCCCGAGGTTAAAATGACGGCACCAGATATCATCGGTAGCGTTGCTGCGTTGTGGCTCCGCAATGAGCTCTCTGAAGAGCGGGGAGAGAAGGCAGAAGGCACGGCCCGATTTATAATCGATTGCCTTTCTTCAGACCAGACAGCGGCGATTGCAAAGGCCATCCTGGATGACAAGAGGCTATCAGAAAAAATTGAGGTAAAACTGCCAGTTGATTTCATGGGGGGATTTGGCCTACCAGACAGTGTACTGACCAGCAAGCCAGTCACTTATTTCCGAAATGCCATATGTTCGAAACCAGTACTTCTTGTGGCTAACACAGGGGATGATGAAGAACAGTCTCTCAAGGAGTTCATGCGCATAGGGACGCCAGAGCTTCAAGATCGGCCCGATTTGTGGGTCAGTTCGGCTAGCGAAGGTCTGAATCTGTCTCATGAGCATGCCAAATGGTGGGAGAAAGCCCTCGCTGGTTTATTACAATTGCGGTTGCTTTCACTTGATCGACTGGCAACATACGTACTCAGGACACGTAAGGCCATCCAGGACGAGGGCCTACCCATTATTGTAGCGTTGGGCTCGGCACTCCCTGCATTACGGCTTCCTAAGGACTCCTGCTTTTTTAATGGTATAAAAGAGAAATCCCGCGGACATGCATCGGCCTGGAAGAATCTTTATGGGTCGGCTATGAAGAAACGGGCATGCTACTTGTTAAAACAGACCCCATCACAATTGCTTTTAAGCGAAGATGATCTATCTGATTCATTTGAAAAAGTGAGAGATGCCATTCGGGAAGTGAATCATCCAAGGGTGCTATGCTTCATTCATGCACCAAGCGGCTGGAATAACTCTGCCGCTGAATTGGCAGAGTGCGAGTGGGAGGAAATTAGTCCTCTTTTCGATGGGCTAAGGCGAGAAAAATTCAACCTTGGGCTAGAAACCTTATCTTTTTACGACGAGCGGGAACCGGAATTACTGAATGATGAAGATTTGGAATATCTGAAACTTCTCGTTGCTCGGCGAACATCCGAGGCGAGAGAAGAAGATGCCCTCTTCTATGAATCTCATCGTAACGAGTTAAAGGAAGACCGTAAGCTTAAATCCGCTTGGGACAGGTTTATCTTTGGAAAACCTAAAGAAACCGATGATTTCCTTGCGGGGATCGCGACATGTCTCGAATCACTATTCAACCAGGAATTACCAGGCACTAAACGTCGATTAAAAATCCGATGCGACCGTGCAACGAAGAAGGATCTTAAGGATCTAAATGTCGATGCTGGCCTTTTTTTTGCAAAAAGGTATGCTGGTCTTAAGAGCTTATTCGGGGATCGGGTGTCTTGGAATGTCGGTCAGCTCTTCGACTTTGCCAACCTCGTGAAGGGGTGGGTTTCCAATAAAATCTCGCTAAATCATTCCAATGCCAAGGCAGCACTTCAGTTGAAGTTTGTTTTGGAGTTAGAAGTCGATCTACTCACAGGCGGGACACAAGCTTACTCCACGCAGCTGATTTGGAAGTTCAATCCGAATACAGTGGCGAGCCAGTTCAATGAAGATTGGTCGCGACTTGAGGAACATCCTTTGGTGTTCTGCCGGGCAAATCGAGAATTGATTAGCGGCAAGGGCCGGTTTCAAACCGTTGATTTATCAAATGTTAAAACCTTTATGCCCGCGTATGATAGAGATCGCGGCTCATTTGTCTCAGTTTACAAAAAGTCTAATGACATCGCTATTTCCTGGGTGGCTAATCTGGATGAGGCGAAGAGGCAGGGCCTTCTTAATGCCACGGTTGCAGCGGGATTGGAAGAACGATTTCGTGAATTTGAGTCGTCTTATATTTCGGCAATTCTCAGTTTTGGAGAGGAAGGTTTATCAAATGTTAGGTTTTTAAAACAACTTAACTCGTATGGTGTCCTTCTGGAGGCCATTTGTCGGGAGGCGAAAGGTGACCGAAATAGAGATTTATTGCTACGGCCGCTATTACAGATAGGTACGGTTTTGATCGACGGTGGGCGACCTTTAGCAGTTGTAGTACCTTGGCACCCACTAAGGTTGGCTGCGATGTTCCAAAAGGCAGAATTGGTCGCCCGATTGATCAAACGTTTATTAACGGCAGAGCAAGTTTTTTTTGGTGATACACGACTTTTTTTCAAAGACTTGGAACAGGAACTCACACACCCTTTTTACCCCGAAATTGTGTTAGGTTGGCAAGAAAATAAACCAGAACTGCTCGTACTGGCCGACGTTCTTGGAGATTACAGCTTGCATGAGATGCCCTTTACAGGAGAGGATAGAATAGATGACACTAATGAAAATCCAACTGAGGGAAGCACATGCGTTAAGGATTTAGTGCAGAAATACCTGGATTTGCACCCACATGAACAGACGAACTTGTCGGTGGTACTTTACAATTGCGATTCCTACAGACTCCCACAAGCGGTAGTAGACAAGATGGGTAATATGGCCGAAGAAGAGGAGGTACGATGTCAGATTATTCTAAGACATCGCGACGGTGGTAAACTAAGAGATCTATATAGAGAAATCGTTGATTCCCTAGATGCAGATTCAGATTCGTTTAATGCCAGTGAGGCAACGGAAGACTTTATGGCAAAACTGCGGATCGGTATTTTGGCAGATGAGGCACCTGTTCCCGATCCCAAAGACGGTTGTCCTTATGACATCGTATTTTCTCAGGATGTGATTGCCCGGCATGCTCATATTGAATGGTTTCCCGAAAATGCTCGACCACTGGATATCGCCACATTTGTGCCTGGTCGATGGTCGCGAAGGCGACCAGCCGCAAAAGACGACATGAAATCCGTTGTTTACCTTTGCTGCCCGGTACAGAGCAGAGAGGGTTGGGCTTTTCAAACAGCTTTGACATCTTTTCTCAAAGGTGATTGGGATGAAAATGAAAATCACCGGTTGCTGCCCGCTAGGCAACTTGACTTTCGGGACAATGTGACAGCTCGTATCTTTGAGGAAACCCACAACTTGGGCAACTGGGTCGTGAATTATGATGAACTACTTGACCGCCGTCAACTACTTAACCAGCAGGTAAGAGTAATCCGATATAAACAATCGGCAACGCAAGGTAGGAATCTTATAATATCTTCAAAAGCCCCATTAGGCCTACTGAAATCAATGGTTCTAAGTCGAATTAAAGGGTTGAATTTGGAACTTGATGAAGCCGAGTATCAAAGGTTGGCTGAACGATTCATTCAGGATGCGAATGATATTTCCGGGGACATTATATTACGTGCTGCAAAACGTGGCCGTAATGCAAGTGAAATGATGGGGATAGTACTTAGTAGGTACCTCATCAAACATGAACTAGGTTTGGATCGGTACTACGGATGGTATTTTTTGGACGATTATGCTGATTGGCTGGGCCAACGCGAACAACAGATTGCCGACATCTTAGCCTTAAGTCCCGAACAAACATTGGAAGGCAAACGGTTGGCAGTGGTTATCTCCGAAGCAAAATACATCGATGTTTCGAGCTTATCAGCTAAACGAAAAGAGTCTCAGAAGCAGCTTCGTGACACGGTAAAACGTGTAAATGAGGCCCTCTTCGGAAGTCCGGCACGCCTTGACCGTGATTTATGGCTGGCCCGGCTTTCCGACTTAATCCTTGACGGGATTCAATTCCCCGTAAGTGCACGTATTGACCTTGCTGATTGGCGACGCGCAGTTCGGGAAGGAGAGTGCGAGATTTACGTGCGCGGCTATTCTCATGTATTTATTTCTGGGCCTAGTGACGCGGTTGATTATTCCTCATTCACAACAATAACTGATTTGGATAACTCATATCAGGAAGTGTTCGGACGTGCAAAAGTTCGGGAAATAGTGCTCAAGTACTTCCATGATGAAGATCCGATTCAAGTGCGTGAGGACATCGACGTTGAAAAAGAAAGGGTTTGGAAAAAGCAAAATTATCGTAGGCCGACCGAACGGGAAACCTTTAAATTAGCAGATGAGCCCAGGAAGGAAGACGCCGGGGGGCCACCCCCCCCACAGAGGATCAAAGATGCTTTAGGCAGCACAAACATGCCGACTTTTGGTAAAGCATCGGCTGGACATCTGCATCCGACGTCTTGGACCTACCCATCAATCGCATCATTAATTGGGAGAAGTGGCGCTGAAATAGAAAACTTAAAAGATGAAGAATGGCTAAAACAAGTCCAATCTAGGACAAGAAGTGCGCTTCAGCAATTTCAGCTTCAGGCAAAATTGCTTAATGCCTTTTTAGCTCCCAACTGCGCGCTCTTGAAATTCGCGGGAAGCCCCAATCTTACTGTAGAACAAGTACTAAAGCATAGGTCTGAATTTCTGACAACGCATGGGCTTAACATCATCTCGGTTCAGCCGGAGGCTGGAATTGTCTCACTCTCCATCGAACGGCCAGTGAGACGCATCATTACGATTCAAGAACTGTGGGCTCGGTGGATGCCAGACTCAGAAGGAGGTAACCAGGAACTTCTAATCGGTGTGAGAGAAGATGATGGGAACTTATTGTTTCTGTCGCCGGGGAAACAGCATGCTCCCCACACGCTTATCGCTGGTTCCACAGGAAGTGGTAAATCTGTTCTAATGCAGAATGTCGTTCTCTGCATTGCGGCAACGAATACCCCAAAGCAGGCGAAAGTAATTTTGATCGATCCGAAGCGGGGCGTTGATTACTACCAATTTGATGGCCTTCCTCACATAGAGGGAGGGTTGATCGACGATGAGGAACGGGCCTTAGAACGATTACGGGCCCTTGTATCTGAAATGGACGAAAGATATCTCAAATTAAGAGCGAATCGAGTTCCGAGTCTCACTGCCTATAATCAGAGGGTTCCTCAACATCAAAGACTCCCGGTGATCTGGGTAATCCACGATGAATTCGCAGAGTGGATGTTGGTAGAAGATTATAAAGAAGAAGTAACCTCTATTGTAAGCCGACTTGGAGTAAAGGCACGTGCGGCGGGAATTTATCTAGTCTTCGCTGCCCAAAGGCCAGATGCCAACGTGATGCCAATGCAGCTAAGAGCGAATTTAGGTAATCGGCTCATTCTGAGAGTTGATTCGGAGGGCACGTCTGAGATCGCTTTGGGCGACCGGGGCGCTGAAAGACTTCTCGGACGTGGACATTTGCTTGCTAAGTTGGAGGGAGCACCTGGGTTGTGCTATGCTCAAGTCCCATTCGTTGAAACCAAATTCATGGAGCAAGTAGTATTAGAGATCAGACAAAGGGAAGCATCCAGATAATATACGGCTGAGCGTCAGGTTGAT
>Ga0315283_10002613_pt1 | contig 15115 bp, 19 predicted proteins | sample YL17G09_0_MG_FD_204541 | JGI IMG/M metagenome (GOLD analysis project Ga0315283, IMG submission 204541) | Sediment microbial communities from Yellowstone Lake, YNP, Wyoming, USA - YL17G09_0 | ecosystem: Environmental > Aquatic > Freshwater > Lake > Sediment | place: USA: Wyoming | collected... | reverse complement strand
TAGACACAGTATCCATTTTTTCCAGCATTTGCTGTAACAACATGACCATGTTTGCTAATAATACATTAGTCTGTCTGGCTTGGTCCATAGTTGGATTGACTTCGACGTTCGCTGCTGTGTTGCCGGTGATCGGCTGACTCAGTGGATTCTCGTCGTCAAGCAAGCCTTTAACCGTTTCATCTTCGGGCTCTTCCTCAGCAATGACAACGGTTTCTTCGACTTCTTCTGGAGGCGGTTCAACCGCCTTCAATACTCCGACAACCGCACTGACTCCATCTCCCATGTCGATTGTACTCATTTCTTCTTCAAACGCATCAGCAGAATTTTGTCCTAACAAATAGTTGTCACCTTCTTCGGTGATCGCATCGACCTTCCAACCGCTATCGATTGCCCACGTTTGAAGCTCCTCCATGCTCGCAAATGATGCCTTCGGTACGATGACTGTCATGACAGCTTTGCCATCCATCGGATCTTCGGCCTTCATCTCTTCCTCCGACGGCATGCACTCTTTAAGCAGCCATTCCTTGATCTGTGGAGGTGTCTCCTTCAGCTTCATCCGAATAAACTGCTTTGTCTCTTCGATTGGTATTTTGCATTCGTCAGCCAATTTGCCTGCTATCTCATCAACCGAATGGTAAACCACATTCTCCAAATGGAGAATGTGACAGCACTTTTCGACATCCTTGAAACCAACTGCACCAGTTATAAGCTCAAGCGTATCTAAGAGCGAGCCCTTCATTGATTTCGCGCTAACCGTGAATTGGGAATCCTGGTTCATCGGCACCGCGACGACCGAGCACTCGTGCAGCTCTACGGATTTAATTACGTTAACCCCGTCTTTTTGTTCTTCGTCCGAAACCATAATGCCAACCGATAGGGAATTTAAAATCCCTTCCTTGACCAGGTCGCGGATGCGGCTGATCTCTGGGTCTTTGCTATTCGAGATGCGACCCTTGATATAGAGCCCTTCGTCTTTGGCCTCGACCGATAGCATCTTGCCGATAGGCTTTGAATGGTCATGGTTGAAAAGCATGATCGGATTCTTTTTGTAGTTTTCTACATTCCACGCTTTTTTCCCAATCAAGTCTTTGCCTCTATCGACGACCGCTTTGTTAGCCCAGCCCTCAAGATAGACCGAACCGTCTTCGAGTGCCTTCACCTTAAAGTCAACGTCGCAAGTTTGGAGCAGCTTCAATAGCATTTTCTTATCCTTATCGTTTGAAATCAAATTCACCTAAGTCCTGTTTAGAAACTACTACCTGCGAGCAGCGGCAATTGTGTGATACATATCCATTTGCAAGATACCACCCTGGAACAGTCTGGAGATTATAGACATGGCCAGAAAACTTTTTAACATCGACATTAATGATATTGTCGATATGCACTTCAGACAGCAAATGCCCATAATTGAGATCAGCAAGAAAATTGGATTCGGCAGGTCGACTATTGTCAGGCATTTGAATGAAAATGGATTCACCCAAAGAAGCAGAAGCGATGCCGAAATCCTCAAGTGGAAAGGATTCGATAAGGATAGGAGACTCCAGCAAGTTGCTGGAGCGAACGCTGCTATGAGAGGTTCCGACCCGACTGAGAGGCTTATTAAATCGGCTGTCACTAAGGCCAGAACCAAGAGTAAGGTTGGAATTGGAGAGGCTGAAGTTTACGCTTTTCTCAGTAAATCTGGGCTTAACCCTATCCTTCAATTTGCTTACGGATCTTTTAATATTGACATTATGTGCGGTTCCGTCGCCGTGGAAGTCCATAACTCTTCCGCTTTTCCTCACAATATTCCCAGGATTGTTAAAAGAACTGAAAGCCTTATCAAATCTGGACTCAATATTTTGTATATCCATATTGTCGGAAACAATATTATTGAGCTTCCCTGCCTTAATCAAGCTATGGAATTTTGTAAGTTTTCCAATAGCAACCCATCCTTTCGTGGTCAATACAGGATGATTAGGTGTTGCGGTAAGGCTTCCACCGCTTTCGAGATCAATGGTAATCATTGGTCCAGAATAGAATCTCTGGAATGATTTTTCTACTCCGGTTGCATTCACATTGATATAAGCAGGAAAGCAGTTGATCACTTCGCCAGCTGGTCCTTGCGTGTCGCGCGGATAAAATAAATCATTTGAATATGGTTCGTCATACTTTCGGATTTGCCCCTGCATTTTCCAGTGATCGGCTTCGGAGTCAGGATACAATCCGCCAGGATTTCCTCTGACTCGATCGTCATCAGAGTTGATCCATACCTTGACCAGATCAGGTATGACCTCCGCAGCGTCCTTCATCGCGGCTGCTTCACCAATGCTGTTCGCTGTAAGGACTTCAGTCCTTGCGATGGTAAGAGCGCGACCAGCTGCGTTCGCTCCATCCTTGACGATATTTTGAGCGATCTCGCTTATGCTTAGTGCATCTGTAAGTCCTGATTCGATTGTTCCCATGATCTTGTCAGTTGTTGTTTTACTAATCTCAGAAAAGTTTTTGATGCCACGCGCTTCCAACGTGGTGCGACTTTTATCGGAATTTCTTGCTCGAATAGCAGCAATTCCCTCTTCATAGGGTTTATTGAAGGGAACGGCCAATACTGTATCGTATCCCAAATCAATGTGCTTATCCAAAGTCTTGAGATAACCGTCGATCCATTTCTTTTCATATTTTGCCATCGCCTCTTCGATACGCTTCTTAAGCTCTGCCTTGTTTGGAACCTTCGCTGCTTTTTCTTCCATCAAGCTCTTAGCAATCTTAACCGCATCAACGGTTTGATCCTCTAGGATGCCAAGCCAGAGCTTCTCAATTTCTGCCATCGACTCTTTGGATTTTCCATTTATATGCTCGCGTGATCTGCGATACCAATCGCCCTTTTCTGAAGCCGCATAAGTCTCGAATGCCTTAGCGTTGTGCTCTCGGTAGTCGATCTCAGCACCGAGCTGCTCAAGCGTAGTCGGCTGCTCTACTGGAATTGGAGGCGGTGTGGATTGTAATGAGAATCCACCAAAGCTAGGAGGTGCCTTTGGTACAAGATCTCTTAGCACATCACCACCTTGAATCGGTTCTATTTTCCACACGCGCTGTCGCACTTCGTTATAAGTCATGGTCGATAGCAGCGCGGTTGCCATGTCGGCCTTTGCCTTGAGATCATCTTGCAGGATAGGCACGCCGCCGTAGTTCAATTTGATCACATAACCCTGACCGAGCAGAGGCTTTAACCGTGCTGTCAATGCCGTATCGAACATCGAGCCGATCGACATGAGCGGACCTTGCCAGAAATTCTTTAGAGCAGTCTTATATTCTTCTGAGCCGAGAGAGCCGGAGTCAGCAATTGAAAGCTCGTGTTTCGGTACGCCAAAAATATTGATGAGGGTTTCTCTGTTGTTTTGCATGTAGGTGATGAGCTGCTGGTCAGCGAGAGTATGAGAGATGTTGCTCGCCTTGACGCCCTTTGGAAGCACCATTCCTCGGCGTTGGTTCGAGCGGCCTGTGTACGCTGTCTCAAGGCTTTGTAATAGCTTCTTAGCTTGAACCTCATTCGTCTCCTCCATCATTTCCAATATCAGCCCAGGTTGAGCGCCTTTACGATAGAAATTCAGCAGGTATTCGTTTGAATATTTATTGAACAAGGCTGGGTTGGCGCCAGGGATGAGAGGCGACATACCCCAGTAAACCGACGAAGCATTAGGCCGCTTGACATGGATCACATCGCTCGCCTTGAGCTTCATTTTCATCCCGACAGGGAACGAAGTCGGATCGACACCGACGATGAAGTAGCCGCGATGATCGCCACGTCCATCTATGTCCATTTGAATGATCTCGGTAGGAACCTGAACGAGCCAGCGGTTAACCGTGGAAACATAAATCAGGGCATTGCCTGTGACGCAATGATCGGTGATCAAGGCATATTTGAAACCGTATGAGGTTTGTAGCGGGTTTGGCTCGTCCATCATTTTCTGGACTGGATGCCCAAATGCTGGCGAAAGTATCTCTTCGCCATTTTGAACCGATTGGCGTTGAACCTGCCAGGGAATTTGTGCGAGCTTCGATGCGATCTTGTCGACCAGAATATAAATCCAATCTTCGGACTGGTAGATTGATTTAAGCAGTCGTGGGCTGACCATGGTGCTCAGATCCGAAGCTCCACCACCGCTATCGCTGCCGGAAAAAAGCCGCTCGAAACTTTTCGTTTCCAGCATGTCCATGCTCATGTCCATACATTTTCTTTCTCTGGTGAAATCGGCCATACATTATAGCTGCATGATACCGTAATCTTTTTCCGAATGCTGTAACATTCCAGCATGGCATAGTGCCAGTGACATGACAAGGTCGTCGTGTGAACCGTTGGATGCGGAATACGTGGGAAGTCCTGTCAAAGTTGTCTTTACCTCAATGTCGTCTAGCTCGTCCGTCAAATGGGGAATGTTCGGGATGCCTATAGATTGTTCCTCGAACGATAGCATGAGCTTCACCATTAGTTCATTCTTTGACGCATTAGTGAAAGTGATCCCGTGGAACGGCAATTCAGTTTGATGCAACATGTCATCTAAAGCGATCCCGACTCCAGTCTTGTCATGCCAGACCACGAGGCAGTCTAGGAATTTCGCAGCAAAGAGCTTTAACCGTTGTATTTGAGCGGGATAGCCAACGCCTCGCATCCTCCATATGCCTATCGTCTTACGCGTCCTTGGATTGATAGCCGTGAAGACTGTAAAGTCAACGCTGCGTGCCCAGTCGACTCCTATCACGGCCTCTTGCTCTATAGCCTTATCTTCGAGCCAGAGGAACTGCTCAGGCAGGTCGAGGAAGTCTGTGCAGTAGCAGCTGTGTACGTTAGCGAACACTGATCCATCTGCTAGAAAATCTGCCATATAATATTGACGCCACAATCTCTCAGGCATCGTGGACTTGGCGTCGTTCACCACGTCCATCGACACGGCAGGGTTCACCCATGAAGGCGCGTGGATATATAATTTTCTCGGCCTTCGTCCTTCAAACTTTGCACGAAGCATCTCGTCCTTAGCTTCCATGCACTTTTTATAGAACCAATTGTTCCTTCCTTTAGGCGTAGAGATGCCTAGTATCAATCCTTGCGTGACCGTGGTCGTGGTCTTAACCGCATCGTAAACTTCTTCTTTCATCTTGGCCGCTTCATCAAGGACGTTGCCTGCCGTGGCCTCTCCCTCGATCGACTCCGGAGACTGGCCGTGGAAAAATTGTATCTGCGAATCTATCTGCGGCATGTATAGGGATAGGTTAGATTCATTTGCTTTGACGTGCGGCTCTGGCGGTAAAATTCTTTTTATATATTTGTAACCAATTTTCGATTGCTGATATATCGGCCCGATCCATCGCCACAGAGCTTGCTGCTTTAAGGGAAAAGCAAGGCTCATTGCGCTACTCGCCGCGAAGGTCTTTCCGAACTTGGTACCGCACGCGACCCAGATCTCCTGCATCCCATTGATGAAAAATGCGTTCATTATTAGTGACTGTTTAGTGGAATGCGGCGGCGTCGCAATCCTTAGTCTGGCAAGGGTTTGGGACATGCTTCCTCCGTTATCTCTTCGATCATTGCATCAAGTATATCGCCCTTGTCTAAGCTGCGTTGGTCTTGTCTGATAACACCATCAGTAAGCTGTGTTTCATATAGAACGGTGTGCTTAACCTCACCTGAAACTTCGATGTGTTCTCTCCAGCCAAGACGCACTTTCGATAACCAAATTAACATCGTAGGATGCTTCTGTTCGAGCGCAACCTCATAGCAGGTGCGGGCTATAGCGCCATCACCAGCGGCTCTAGCTTTTTCCAAAATGCAATACAGATTATATTCAGGGTCGCCACCCTCTTCAAATGTCTTCTTATCAGCTGCAATTCTCTGATCAAATATGGATTGAGAACAGTCCATAACAGCTGCAATTTGCGGTATTTTCAAACCGATGCGAGCCATGCCTGAAATTTTTTTTATGTCGTCATGGTTCCAATCGTAAACAATTTTTTGATACTGTCCTTCTGGAACCAGATCAGCTGCGCTGTGAATATCATCGCTCTTGATCGTCTCGACTTTTAGGTGATCTGTGCTCGGTGCTTTACTCCTTGTGCGTTTATCTGTAGTCTTTTTTTTGACCATACATTTTACCTTTGGAGTCCTTGTGGATATTGTTGACATGCCAATCGAACAGATCAAACCGTATAAGAAGAACCCCCGCAAGAACGAAAAGGCAGTGCCCGAGGTCGTCAAGTCGCTCAGAGAGTTTGGCTTCCGTCAGCCTCTAGTCGTTGACAGTAGCATGGTTCTGATCGTTGGCCATACAAGATTGCTAGCAGCGAAAGAGCTTGGCCTAACAAACGTGCCCGTGCATATTGCCTCGACCTTAACTCCGGCGCAAGTGCGTGCATACAGAATAGCAGATAACCGCTCGCATGACAAAAGCGAATGGGACGTGACCTTGCTGAATGAGGAGCTTGGTGAGCTGTTTGAGATGGATGAGAAGTTTGATATTCATTTTATGGATTTTTCACTGGAGGATTTTAAAGATAAAGAATTTATTCCAGATTTACCAAACGAAGATGAGGATGAGAAGCCAGAAAAGAAACCTATATTGCATGTTGAATGCAAAGACATGAGTGACCTTGACGAGCTATTTCAAGAGATGAATGATCGCGGCTACAAGGTTAAAATATGAGTGATTACGGCATTCCATACATGGGCTCCAAGGCTAAGATTGCTCCCAGCCTTTGCATGATGCTGCCGAATGCCGAGCATTTCTATGATCTATTCGGCGGCGGTTTTTCGATGACTCATTGCATGATGAATCGTTTCCATAAAAAGTATTCTTATTTCCATTACAATGAAATTAAGAGTGACGTTGTTGATCTGGTTAAACGAGCAATCAATGGTGAATTTAACTACTCAGTTTTCAAGCCGAAATGGGTTTCGCGTGATGATTTTTTTGCAAAAAAAGATAGCGATGCTTATATCAGGTGCATCTGGAGTTTTGGGAATAATCAAAAAAATTATTTATTTGGCGACATAGAAGAATATAAAAAGTCTATGCACCAAGCCGTTGTCTTTAACGAATTCGATGAATTGGCTGAGCAAACATTATGCTTTAATAAATGGCCTTTGATTGCTCAGTCTGTTACTCAAAAAAGAATTTATTTGAGACAAAAATTAGAGCATTATAGGGTTACAAAAATACCTGATTTTCTGCATAAATATTTGAGCCAGTCAGAGCTTAGTAAATTGCAATCAATAGACAATCTAAGAAAGTTGCAGCAGTTGCAGCAGTTGCAGCAGTTGGAGCGGTTGCAGCAGTTGCAGCAGTTGCAGCAGTTGGAGCAGTTGCAGCAGTTGCAGCAGTTGGAGCAGTTGGAGCGGTTGTCCTTTTATGCAAAGTCTTATGATGAAATTAATATATTACCTAACTCAGTTGTCTATTGTGATATCCCCTATGAAGGCACATCAGACTATGGAAAATTCGATAGGAAAAAATTCCTTGATTGGGCAGCATCGCGGGATTTCCCAGTTTATATTTCCGAATATAATATAAGCGATAACCGATTTAAAAATGTTTACTCGATAGACAGAATGTCGATGCTTAAAGGCGGTTTGACATGTAATCGAAATAAATCCGAAAAACTTTATTGGAATGGGAGTCCTTGTGGAAATAGTTGACATGCCAATCGGCCAGATAAAACCGTATAAGAAGAACCCCCGCAAGAACGAAAAGGCGGTGCCAGAGGTCGTCAAATCTATCAAAGAGTTTGGCTTCAGGCAGCCTCTAGTCGTTGACAGTAGCATGGTCCTGATCGTTGGCCATACAAGATTGCTGGCCGCGAAAGAGCTTGGCCTAACAAACGTGCCAGTACATATTGCCTCGACCTTAACTCCGGCGCAAGTGCGTGCATACAGGATCATGGATAACCGTACAAGCGATCATGCGGAATGGGAAAAGGACACTCTGCTTCAAGAGCTGGACGACCTACTAGTCGATGACGGTAAATACGATCTAGATTTTCTTGGCTTCGTTAATGATCCGTTGTTTGATGATGATGACTGGAGCAGTGACTTAAAGAAGGCTGAAAAGGAATTTGACTCTATAGAAGAGAATATCGACGGCATACTGCAAACTATAAAAATATCATGCCCTCAAACCTTAGCGGATTCTATTAAGGATGCAGTGAGAGATTTAGTTGCGGAAAATTCATGGAGCGGAGTTTCTATTGTTTAATATACTAGTCTCTTATCCTTACTATAAAGACAATCTTGAGGCCGAAATAATAGAAACATCAAAAAATGTAGAAACACGTTTCTTTCTCGACTCTGGAGCATTCACCGCATGGAAAAGCGGAAATCCTGTTGAACTTGATAACTACTGTAGATTTCTAGACTCAATTAAATCCAAACCGTGGCGGTATCTTGCTCTTGATGTGATAGGAGATCCGCATAAGAGCATGGTTAACTACGAGATCATGCTCAAGCGCGGGTATACTCCAGTGCCGATATTTACAAGGGGTGAAGACCCATCTGTAATAGATGAATTGTATAAGACGACAGATGTTGTTGCGATAGGAGGCTTAGTTGGAACTAAAAAAAACAAAGGTTTCGTTAAAGGTATCATGCCTTTTTTCAATGGAAGAAATGTCCATCTGCTAGGCTTCACAAATAAAAGTATGATAAAAACTGTTAAGCCTTATTCTTGCGATAGCAGTGTTGCTCATGCTGCTTCGAAGTTTGGGAATTTGCAGCTTTTCAATAAAAAAAATGGTGAATGGGTTACTTGTGGACGTCTTGACTTCTCAACTAGACCGTCCCCTGAACTTATGGAATTGATCCGCAGTTACGATATAGAGCCGAAAGATTTAGCTTTCAATCGTAACTGGAAAAGCTGCATTGGTCTTGGAAGTAATTTAAATTACAGGTCGCATATAAGAGCCAGTATTGCTTATGAAAAAAAACTAGGGGTGAAATATTTTATTGCCTTACCTAGTCAAAACCATCTGAAACATATCAGGGCTGCTTATGAAAAGGAAATATTATTGTGGTAACTTGTATTCGCCGTATTCAGTTTTGCTCTGGCCACAGAGTGATGAACCATGAATCAAAATGTAGAAATGTCCACGGGCATAACTATGTTGCTTACTTCCACGCAGTAGCCCCGCAGCTTGATTCAATAGGCAGGGTTATTGATTTCTCCGTTTTAAAAGACCGGCTCGGCGGCTGGATTGATAAGCATTGGGACCATGCCTTTATCATAAACGCCCTTGATTTTACACTGCTCAACGCGCTCAATTGCATAGAACATGAGAAGCCTTTATTTGTAGCACCATTCAATCCAACCGCCGAAGAGATGGCTAGGCATCTGCTCTATGAGATCGCTCCAATTGAGCTTAAAGGAACAGAGGTGACGATAGTAAAGGTCGTTCTCTGGGAAACGGAAAACTGCTTTGTTGAGGTATCTTTATGAGCATCTATATAAACGATGTGTTCTGGACGTTCCAGGGCGAGGGTCGTCATGCTGGCAGGAGGGCTCTATTCATAAGGATGCCGTTTTGCAACCTTAGCTGCTCCTGGTGTGACACGACCTTCAATACCTTTAAAAAATGGACGCGAGAAGAACTAGAAAATAAGGCCAATGAAGAGGCCGGAACCTTTGCCGTGATCACCGGCGGCGAACCGTTGATGCATGCCCATACTCCAGTCGTTCACGAGATCCTTGATGAGCTTGGCTTTGAAGTGGCATATGAAACAAACGGAACCATGAAACCTCCTATCCGGAAGGCATTTATAACCTGCTCTCCTAAGTCAGAGTCCAACTACGAAATCCATCCCGATCTATATCCTTTGGTCGACGAATTTAAATATGTTGTCGATGAGGGATTTAATTTCGATCTGCTTAAGAGACATGAATCAGATAGACCTGAGCAGCTCCATAGCCTGTCTCCTGAATTCGGAATAATGGAAAAGAGTATTGCTGCTATAACTTCATTTATAATAAGCAATCAAAAATGGAATCTCTCTTTACAAACTCATAAATGGATTGGTATACCATGATTAAAAATATCCAAGAAATTATATCTAGCATTGGCGATGATCCCTCACGAGAAGGAGTACTCGATACTCCTAGCCGCGTTATCAAGTCATGGGGCGACCTATTCTCGGGCTATAACCAGAGTCCAGGAGATATTCTTAAAAGAGACTTTGAGGGATGCGGCTATGATCAAATGGTTATCCTTAAGGATATAGAGCTGTATTCTACCTGTGAGCATCACATGCTGCCATTCTACGGGCGAGCTCACGTTGCCTATATTCCTTCCGATCGGGTGGTTGGTTTATCCAAGCTGGCAAGGCTTGTTGATTGCTTTGCGAGGCGATTGCAAATACAAGAAAAGCTGACAATGGATATTGCTAACGCAATCAATGAGCATCTGAATCCCATTGGAGTAGGAGTTATAATCGAAGCAAAACATATGTGCATGATCGCCAGGGGGATTGCTAAGCAAAACTCCGTAATGACTACCAGTTGCTTGCTTGGCAAATTTAGAGAATCAGAAGTTAGAGCGGAATTTTTAAATCTTATTAGCAGAGGTTAACATGAGCAAGGCAATGGTGGTTCTTTCCGGCGGCCAAGACAGTGCAACTTGTATGGCTTGGGCTACGACGATGTTCGATGAAGTGAAAGCTATATGTTTCAACTATGGGCAAAGGCACGTGAGGGAGATCGTAGCTGCTCATAAAATTTGTGGGCTGTTCGATGTAGATTTAACCGTAAAGGATATCCCTGTTCTGGCTGGCAACCCGGCATCGGCATTAACCGTTGGGGGAAATTTATCAGAGGTAGACCCGGGTAGCGGTTTACCTAAGTCATTTGTTCCTGGCCGCAACTTAATCTTTCTAACCTCGGCCGCTAGCTTGGCTATGAGCCAGGGGATCTCCAGCCTTGTGACTGGGGTTTGCCAGACCGATTTTAGCGGATACCCCGATTGTCGCCGGTCAACGATTGATGCCTTGGAAGCTGCCATTAATCTCGGCATGGAAGGCGCGGGGAAGGTTCAGATCCATACCCCGCTGATGTACCTAACTAAGGCTGAAACGGTCTGGTTGGCCGCCAGACTGCCAAAGGGATTGGATGCGGTTGGTTTGTCTTGGACTTGCTACGAGGGTGGAGAGAGGCCATGCGGGGAATGCCCAGCCTGCAAATTGAGGATAGAAGGATTTAAAAGAGCAGGGCTCGTTGACCCTGCATTATAATTGGCGGATTATTTGACTGAGTAAGCGAATACTCCTTCTGGATTCTTTTTCCTTTTCAGGATTTTTTGCTTGGTCAAGACGGTAAGGCATGAGGCTATCCGATGCTTATCGCCTCCTGTTCGCTCGGTGATTTCCGCCAGGGTCAAGGATTTTTTGGCCGATGACAAAGCCGAGCTAACAAGTTCCCCTGTGGTCTTTTCGGCTTCGGGCTCTTTGGCCTTTGGCTCAATGGTCACCGGAGGGTTTTTAGACAGCATTTCATCTACTGTCATTTTTGAATTTTCAGACAACATAGTCACAGCCTTTTCCACGCTCTTAAGATCTGGAACCGTGACAGTGATGCTCGAACCGTTCTGAATTTCCCAGCCTGCTTTTACCTGCTTTAGTGTGTAACTCATGATCATGTCTCCTTGGTTAAGACTGGCCTAATTGCCTGCCTTATATAACACTTATCGGCTTTTTTTGCCAGTTATTTAATGTTTTTTTTGGTAATTTTTTAGTTACTTTTAAGCCCTTAATAAGCTAAGGTTTATTCATATCAAGCATAACTACCTAAAATGACTAGCTGAAAGGCGCGACCATGGAATGGAAAAACGCATCGACTGCCAAGGCTTTTAAGGCTTTAAAAGCTGACAAAAAGGCGCTGGAAAAGGTCAAATTAACCGACTCGATCATGAGCCTTTTCAGTGACGAAAAGCCTTGTTTTAAAGCTCGGAAAGCAATTTTGGCGGATCATTTTGGCGCAAATAAATGGGTCGATTTTGACCAGATTGCAGCGAATTTTTGATGCAAAAAGCCTCCTTTTCAGGAGGCCAATTTTAGTTTAGAGCTTCCGAAACTTCATCCCAATTCACTTCGCTAAGCGGCTCGCAGTCATCTTTAATATTTGAAATTTCTCCACATATAGCTGTCCACCAAATTTTTAAATGAGATCCGGAAAATTTCATTCTTCGGGTTTCTTTATAAGACCACTCTTCGTTAGTGATCCAAAGATGCACTGCCCAAGTCGAGCGATTCGTCCAACCGTTATATTTTTCCATGCTTCTCACTGGGATGAAAATAGTTTGGCCGGGAATTAAAACCCCATCCAGTAAAATGCTTTTAAGAAAACTCTTTTCCTCTCTGCATAACCGCCGAGAGGCAAGCTATGACCTCGCTAAAATGCTCATCGCTCGGATCGTCGATCCCCAATTTAAAAAATAAAGTCTCGGTGACAAGCTGAAGAGTGACAGATAATTCTGTCGCCGCTTTAAAAGAATAACCGTTTTCCATGAGATCACTAAAACAGCCCGTTACAATTTCTGCTCGATCACGCATCTATTTCATTCTCCAACGTGTTCGCAAGCTCGATCACTTTAACCGTTCTGGTCACATCGAACGCATCGTAATTGACCCGGATCAGTTCGAGATCTTCAGCAACTGCCGGGTAAATAGTGTGAACAGAAAAGATATGGCCAAACTTGTCTAGCGTCAGCTTGTCTCCGACCACGTCAAACCCGATCCCGTTCCATCTACAGCCGCATGTCATTTTCATCTTTGAGATCCTCCACATTGATGTATCTAAATTGACCCAGTCCCATGCTAGGCCGAACTGAATCATGCCGTTCTGACTTAAATGTTTTTATGACAGTGTAACCCGGACCATCCTTGTCTAAAATGCCAACGACAAAATAGCCGTTAGGTCGCCAGACAAAAAGTCGCGTGCCGAAAATACGCTTTAAATTTAGTAATTCCATTAAAATTTACCCCTATTTTATAAGGGATAATTTAACAAATATAGAGGCAAAAAGTAACTGTTTTTTTATAGTCTAGGGAGGGATTTTTGTAAATAGAAAAAGGTTAGGTCAAAAAGTAACCTTTGTCTCTTTTTTAAGCACTAGCCGATGACCTCTCCAGACCTCGACCAGAGCCGAGGCGGGATAGTCTTTGAGGATCTTGCGTAGCAACGGAATGGTAGGCGCGCAAACCGTTTCAAGTTGGCCGCCGACATTTAAAATTGCGAGTGTCCTATCCTCGCCCGGCTCTATTTTCTTACTCATTAAGTGACTCCATTTCTTTGTTTAATCCATCTCTAAAAGACACTATATCCTCGGCAGAAAAGAGGCAAATAAAAAGGAGTTTTATCGATTATCTTTACGAGCTGCGAGCAAACCAAGAAACCAACCCAGCAGGAAAAAGATTGCTAATCGTAAAATCTCAGCGATCCAGGAACCGTACTCCGCGACTCTTAGAAAGATTGGTTCATCCATTTTTCTGACTCCTAAAAAGGGGATTTAACCGTCTTTAAAAAGGGGGAGGTCGCTTCGCTCCACTGGCAGCCCGGGCACCGAGATACCAGCCGATCATGAAAATGATCGCTAACCGCAGAGTAAAAAGGACCTGCTCTCGGTGCGCGAGAATGAAGTCATCCATTTTTCGGCCTCATTTCCATAGTTTATTTGCGTAAGCAAAAGCCCAGCCGATGCCGAGCAGGACGCCTAAAAGAACCATTTGCCAAAAATTATCCATTTTTCGGCCTCATAAAAGGAACCGCCAAACCGCAGTCGATCATGACCTGGTTCAAATAGACTTCTCCGCAGTATATGTCAGCAAGGTATCGACCGAAGCTGTCCGCCTTGGCCGTGCGAATGATGAATGGTCCATGGACCTCTAGCTGGTCCTTAAGCCAACACTTAGCTTCGAGAGCTAGTTGCCTCTGCATCGGGTCGCTCGCGTGCATCTCAGCCGCGTTTAGACCCAGCAGCCTTAACCGTAGGCGAGCTGTGAGGCAGAACCCTAGATCGACCTCGGCGTCGATCGTATCCCCGTCAACGACTCTGATCAGTTTGGCTTGGTAAATATATCTTTCCATTCTTTTCCTCCTTTTCCCCTGCATTATAGGGCTTTTTCGGGGGCATGGGAAGGGGCATTAACCGTATAAGAAAGTCTGCTTATGGAGTGCCAGCTTTTCTCCACTTAGTTGAGAATGGCCTTCCCTAAATCGGGGAAGGTCCATAAGCCTTGATGGAAAAGGCATTGAAGCAAACCCTTCCCTACTCTAAAAAAATAGGGAAGAGTTTAGGGAAGACCTCAAATCCTAGAGCCGCAACGATTAGCTCAGAACCCTTCCCTATATTCCCTAAATAAAAATAGAGATATATATAAGAGAGAGAGAAAATATATTTTTTTATTTCTAGGTGTGTCTCTATCTTTTCCAAAAAACGGGGAAGGTCGGGAAGGTTTCCTCGCAATGCTTAGAGCCTCAAGGCTTTGAGGCCTTCCCTAAAGCCTTCCCTAAATAGAAAAGCCTTCCCTGTTTTTAGGGAAGGCTTTAATCGGTTTTGATTATTTTACCTGGGTATCTTGGTCGATTTGACGGTTGCGCTCGGGGTGAAGTATTTCTTCAAGGATTTCTCAGCGCCTGGAAGTCGTCTTAAATGCCGTGTCCAATTTGCCCACTGTGTATCCGCGAATCGAGATGCGAGCCAGCTATGATGTTCAGCAACAAATATAGCCTGAGCATCCACTAAAATTCCATATTTTCTTAGCTCCTTATGATATTTGTCCTCTTCAATGGCTTGCTCTATTGTGACGCTCTCAGAACGCTCCACATCAAACTTGACAATCTGCGTCAATAAATGCTTAAGGCAAGCCTGCTCCTCTGGAACCCTCTCTTCGTTCTGAGTGCCCAGCTTGAAGTGCCCGACAAGATCCGCTGCATCCTCCTTGCTTGCAACGGTATCGCTCATAAGCATCCACGCGCCCGCGAAGAGCATTCCGAGTTGCTGACCCATACGTTGACGAGATACCGCGGCTATCTCTTTTCTAAAGACCTCGTAGCAGGCCAAGACTTGGGGAACCATGCCGACCATGCGAGCGAAAATCTTGTGGCCG
>Ga0315283_10002611_pt1 | contig 15116 bp, 10 predicted proteins | sample YL17G09_0_MG_FD_204541 | JGI IMG/M metagenome (GOLD analysis project Ga0315283, IMG submission 204541) | Sediment microbial communities from Yellowstone Lake, YNP, Wyoming, USA - YL17G09_0 | ecosystem: Environmental > Aquatic > Freshwater > Lake > Sediment | place: USA: Wyoming | collected... | reverse complement strand
TTGATTTTTGCCGAGCAACCTAATACCATGAAAATCCTTTTCGGATATGTGATTATCCTGGCATTAATTCCAACTATCGCAGCCATAATTGGATATGGGTTGGTAGGCCATACGGTTTTGGGAGTCCCTTACCGGAGTTGGTCCACAGCCTTTGAAACAGGAATTATCCAGTTTCTATCGGCCATAATTGGAGTATTTCTCACTGCATGGATAGTAGATTTGCTGGCGCCCTCATTCGAGTCGGAAAAGAACTTTGGCCGTTCTTTCCAATTGGTTGCTTATTCCTATACACCAGGCTGGATTGCAGGAATTATTTTGCTGGTTCCATCGTTGTCACTGATAATGACAATTGCGATGCTCTATAGTATTTATCTTTTGGCGACCGGTCTGCCGGTATTGAAGCATACACCCAAAGATAAGGTTGTTGGCTATGTCGTCATCACCATCATATGCATTATCGTAATATCCATCGTAATTGCAACTATCCTGGCAACAATTCTTGGCATTTTCTTCGTATCGCGATCAGATTTAGGCTTTGGTTACTAATCGTTTTTCTAAAATGCTCTATAACGCAGTTTGGGCAGCAAATTCGTTATTCTTCAAAAGCAGGTTTAACCAGAATGCCGTCATATTTCTTTTCAATACCGTTTTTGTAGGTAATCACTAAAAAAGGAGTCCCGTCTTCGTTGTAGTTTACCCAATCGCCATCGCGTTCACCCATGATGAAATCTCCAGCTTCTTTGAGTTTACCGTTTGGCCAGTACCAGAATTGTTTGCCGTTTGCATTATCATCGATAAAACTGCCTTCGAAACTGAGTACGCCATCAGGATAATAATACTTCCATTTGCCATTGTGCATGCCACTGCGATAAGTTCCAGCCTCTTTATGGTCTCCCAGGTCGTAAGTCCATTCTCCTTCCTCCATACCTTCCATAAATTCACCAGTTGTTATCAGTTTGTTATTTTCATCATATTCGGTATAGATGCCTTCTTCCAATCCATTAATGTAACTCTGTTCGCGCCATAAATTGCCAGTTTCGTAATACCAGCGCCAGGTACCATCCAGGTTTCCCTGTTTGTTATACGTTCCTTCCTGCTCAATTTTCCCGTCGGGATAATAGAATTTCCATGCACCCTTCTTTTTCCCTTTATCATAACTGCCTTCAGAACGTATGTTTCCGTCAATGTAGAATTCCTTCCATGGCCCATCTTTTATGCCCTCTTCATCTACAATTCCCTGCCCGGTCATGGCTCCTTTTGTAAATATATAGCCGGCAACTATAGTGCCATTTTCGGCATATTCCCGGCGCACACCTTCGGGAGTTTCACCTTTATAACTGGCGACAGTTTTTATTTTTCCGCTGGGATAATAATCTGTCCGGATATCCAAACTTGCAAGTTCAGGAGCATCTTCCTGTTTTACATCATCAACATATTTTGTAACTGTCAGTAAATTTCCTTCTTCGTTATAATCCTTGAAATATCCATTCTTCTTATCGTCCTTATAGGTTCCTTCCATCCGTACTATTCCATTATCGAAAAAGAATTTCCATCGTCCTTGCTTTGATCCGTTCTTATCGCGACGGTTAATACTTTCGCGGCTTACTATAAATCCTTTCCTGTATTCTATAAAAGTTATAACAGTTCCATCGGGCGAAAATTCCTTTGAAATTCCATTTTCCAGTCCGTTTATAAAATTAATGGTTTTATGAATTTTTCCATCCGGATAATAATAGGTTGTAAGACCTTGTTTTATGTCATCCACGAAGTTTTCTGCAATAGTTTCATTTTCGCGGTACGTTGTTTTTAAGCCATTCTTTTTCCCTTTGCTATAATTAATATCCAAAATTAATTTGCCCTCTTCATCGTAAAATTTCCATATACTATCCAGTTCAAAATTCTTCCTGTTACCTTCGGATTTAATTAATCCTGCTTCGCTGTACGTTTTCCAATAGCCATCAGGTATTCCATCACGCATAGTACCTTCGCTTGAAACTTTCCCATTGGGATGATAGAATACAGCAGGTCCGTTTTTATTTACCTGGTTCTGCGCTATAGTAACCCAACTTATCGAGGCAAGGATACTTAAACACAATAGATACTTTGTCATTTTTAATATATTTATCTGAATCAATTTCTACCTAAAAGTAAGCCTTATTTTGGCACACACTATTATTTTGAAAGATCGAGCATACGCTGAATAGATACTCTGGCTTTTTCAATGATCTCAGCCGGAAGTAAAATTTCAGGAGTTTCTTCTTTCAGGCATCTGTGCAATTTTTCGAGCGTATTCATCTTCATGTAAGGACAATCGTTACATGCACAGGTTTCGTCGGCAGGTACAATGATGAATTCCTTTTCAGGAGAATCCTTTTTCATTTGATGAATAATACCTGTTTCAGTAGCGACAATAAACCTGGTGGCTTTTTCCTTTTTCGTGAATTCGAGCAGAGCAGAGGTAGATCCTATAAAGTCGGCCAAAACAAGTACTGGTCCTTTACATTCAGGATGTGCAATCAACCTGGCATCAGGGAATTTCAGTTTAAGCTCTATAATTTTTTCAGTGGAAATCATATCGTGAACCTGGCAACTACCCTTCCAAAGTACCATGTTTCTTCCGGTTAACCCATTAATGTATGCGCCAAGATTGTAGTCAGGTGCAAAAATAAGAGGCTGGTACATCGGAAAAGATTGCACTATCTTTACAGCATTACCAGAAGTGCAAATAACATCCGACATCGTTTTTATGGCAGCCGAGCAATTGATGTATGAAATAACTTTATGGTCGGGATATTTTTTTTTAAAAGCTGAAAAAGCATCAGGAGGACAGGAATCGGCAAGGGAACATCCTGCCTGCAGATCAGGAAGGAGAACTTTTTTCAGTGGGCTCAGTATTTTAGCTGTTTCGGCCATAAAATGAACACCGGCAAAAACTATGATATCTGCATTTGTTGAAGCAGCTTGTTGTGAAAGCGCCAGACTGTCTCCAATAAAATCAGCAATATCCTGTATTTCAGGTATCTGGTAATAATGAGCAAGAATAACCGCATTTTTTTGCCGCTTTATTTTGTCAATCTGAGTTGTAAGTAGTGAATTAGTCATTTTTTTCAGCCCAAACAATAAATATATATTTATTAATTTTAATATGTTGTTATTATTATCTTGTTGAAACTGTTCGCAAGATACGCAAGAAAAATTTTGATTTGTTCTTATTAAGATTTCTTTAACATGTTATGAACAGAAAAAAGCCATTAACAAGCTAAAAATTAATTGACTGAGAAACTATTAACAACATGTTGACAACTATTGGTCTAATAAGTTTCGTAAAAAACCAATCAAATAGTTGTTGAAAACTATGTGTTCAAATTCTGATAAATACAGGCTTATTAACAGGTTTAACAGATTCTAATCATCTTCGTCCAACAATTAAGGGACTTATCAGAATTAATGAACAAAATTAACACCGTATTAACAGAAAATTGTTCACAACCCTATAAAATTGATACATAAACAAATGCAGCAAGGCAGATGTTTTACTTTATTTCATAAAAATCTTATAATAAGCCGGATATAAAGGTTTGCACTTTTAATTACTATTTTTGTAACGAAATTTTATCAACAATGTTTGAAAAATCGGGAATTTTTACAGTAGGAAGCGACCATGCCGGATACGCACTTAAAGAGTTTTTGAAAGAAAAATTGCGCGCTTCCGGTTACACAGTTAAGGATTTTGGGGCCTTTTCGCCCGATAGTGTTGACTATCCTGATGTCGGCCATGCACTGGCTGCAGCAGTTAATGAAGGCATATATACGAGTGGTATGCTTGTGTGCGGAAGTGGAAATGGTATGTGTATGGTAGCCAATAAATACCCGAACATACGTGCTGCTCTTTGCTGGAATACTGATCAAGCCAGACTCTCACGCATGCACAACGACGCGAATGTTATCTGTATACCCGGACGCTTTATTGATTTCGAGGAGGCTTTTCATGCCTTAACAGAGTTTTTGAATACCAATTTTGAAGGAGGCAGGCATCAGCTTCGTGTGAATAAGATTCCAAATACTATATAACTAAGCCTATCGTGGAAATATACAATAAATTTCAGCAGGATTCGGCTCAAAAAGCCTTTGACACTGAGCACAGGCGCAAGATCGCCTTTAATATCTCCCGGTACAATGATGCTGTGGAAAAGGGTAAATTACAATATTCCAACATCGAACTTGCCAAAGAACGTGCTGCATGTATCAAGCACAAAGCGATAAGCAACCTTGAAAAATACCTTATCGACTTCGAGACAAATTTTGAAAAACGCGGCGGTAAAGTAATCTGGGCACAGAATGCCAACGAAGCACTTAAGGAGATACTCGCTATTCTGGCCAGGCATGAAACAACAAATGTGGTTAAGTCGAAAACAATGGTCACGGAGGAGATAGGTTTTAACCACGCACTGGAGCAAGCCGGAATAGAATCTCAGGAAACTGACCTTGGCGAATATATCGTTCAACTGGCGGGAGAGGCTCCATACCATATTGTTACGCCTGCCATGCACAAATCCAAAGAAGATGTGGCAGCACTTTTCCATGAGAAATTCGGACTGAAAGACAACAGCACACCTGCAGAAATTACTGCTTTTGTGCGGAAACTCCTGCGCGAGAAATTCCTTTCAGCCGGCGTTGGCGTTACCGGTGCAAATTTCCTGATTGCCGACATCGGCGCTGTTGCACTCACGGAGAATGAAGGGAACGGGCTGATGTCTGTTTCGTTTCCAAAGGTACATATTGCCATTGCCGGAATCGAAAAAATAATTCCAAAACTCCGCGACCTCGATCTTTTCTGGCCTTTGCTGGCTACTCATGGTACAGGACAATATATTACATCCTATAATTCCATCATTTCAGGCCCACGCCAGGCAGGTGAAACCGATGGTCCTGATGAGATGTACGTTGTGTTGCTCGACAATAACCGCACAACTTTACTTGCACAGCTGCACCAGCGCCGGGCATTATCCTGCATCCGCTGCGGCGCCTGTCTCAGTGCCTGCCCTGTATACAAAACTATCGGAGGTCATGCCTATTGTACGACCTATAGTGGCCCTATTGGCGCGGTAATTACGCCTTATCTTCGTGGTATCGATGAATTTAAGCACCTTAGCTATGCTTCCTCGCTTTGCGGTAGTTGCACCGAAGTGTGCCCGGTAAAGATAAACCTGCACAAGTTATTGCTTTATAACCGCAACGACGCTGTGATAGCAGGACATTCCAGCGTCTCCGACCGCTTTTCAATGTTTGGCTTAAAAAAGATCATGTTGCACCGCAGTTATCTGGATAAAGTCAGCGCTAAACTTAAAAACAAAGCGTTAAAAACTTTTTTTGGCAAACTATGGGGCGAACGCCGTGAATTACCGGTTGTGCAGCCGAAAAGTTTCAAGCAACTTTGGGAAGAGCGTAGGGAAGAAAAAAAATAGGCTATCTTTCTCTATTCTATTCCAAAGTTTTCATCCCTGTTATTGACTTTGCAACAGTCTGGTGTTGGTCTAAGATCAGGATTTCGTTTTCACCTTTCTTCAACCAGACAGCAGGACAGTACAACCTTTTCTGCGGGCCTGTTTCCCAAAAACGTCCAAGGTTATGGTTGTTTACCCATACCACACCTTTTTTGTAATTGCTCATATCTATAAAAGTATCGGCAGGATCATTCAGCGTGAAAATTCCCCTGAAAAATATACCCGGCTTTTCAGCATCGATACCGGATGGTTTTAAGGCTGCGACGAAAGCCTCATCCATAGGAAGCTTGTAAATTTCCCAATTCATCAGCGTCATGCCATTCAGGGAAACCCGCTCGGTGATACCTTTCCGGTCGATAAGTTCCTGGGCAAAATTGATATGTCCCATGCCTTCCACGAGTAATTCCAGCAGCGGATCTTTCACTTCTGATTTTGGAAGTTCTATTGTTGATATTCCCTCACTGCGGTCGAGCTTTCCGATATATTTTCCATTCAGGAAAACGGTCGCATAATCGTGGATTTCAGTCACTTGTAGCGTGCCGCTTTTATGACCAATAAGTGTTGTTTTATAAACCATAAAACCCTGATTTTGATTAAGGGCCTCGAAAGGTTTTGGCTGAACTGCCTGAATAGCCGGTGGCAGATTATTCCACACCGACGTATAAGCTTTCATTTCAATTTCGGGAATTTCCATTACAGGAATAGGCTGCGGGATGGAAGGAAGTTTTTTCTTATTGGGAAGATATGAACCAATGAGATTGCGGAGCGCATAGTATTTCGGAGTAGGCAGGCCCTGCTCATTCACCGGAGAATCATAGTCGTAGCTGGTAATATCGGGCTCGTATCCCTTGCCGCCGGCGTTGGCACCCGCAGTGAAGCCAAAGTTAGTACCTCCGTGAATTACATAAAAATTAAAAGACTTTTTAGTATCCATCAGGAATTTCACCTCTTTCAGCAGGTCAGCAGTATCGGGTCGTGCCCATTTTTCTCCCCAGTGTGTAAGCCAACCCGGATAAGTTTCGCTGCTAAAAACAGGAACACCGGGATTCATCTCATAGGCCAGGTCGAAGCAACCCTGATCGGAGCCTGAATCGAGGCCACTGGCACAACCCGGCAGACTGCCTGCTTCAAGCATATAAGTGGTAGGACCATCACCCGTGAAAAAAGGTATAGTGATTCCATTGTCGCGCCAGCTTTTTTCCAGGACTTTCAGGTATTCGCGATCATTACCGTAACTGCCGTATTCATTTTCGATTTGCATCATCAACACTGGTCCATTGTTGTTGATCTGCAGGGGTTTCACAACTTCGGCCAGCGCTTTGAGGTAATTCAACGCGGCATTCATGTATCTCGGATCGATGCATCGCACCTTGATGTCAGGAATTTTTAGCAGATAAGAAGGAATTCCGCCAAAATCCCATTCGGCACAGACATATGGCCCCGGCCTGAGGATTACCCACATCTTTTCTTCCTGGGCGATTTTCACAAAACGAGCCAAATCCCTGTTCCAGTTGGTGAAATCGTATTTACCTTCGCTCACTTCATGATAATTCCAGAAAATATAGGCTGCAATGGTATTGCAGCCCATTGCTTTTGCCATTTGAATGCGATGACGCCAGTACTCGGCAGGAATGCGGTTAGGATGCATTTCGCCGCTTATGATCTGGAATGGTTTGCCATCGAGCATAAACTCGGTATTGGCGAACGCGAAAGTATGTTTGGCAGTTTGTGCATTGGATGTAACCGCCAGCACTGCAACAAGCAGGATCACCTGGATGAATTTCTTCATAAAAAATGTGTTGATAACTATTATTTTAAGGGGTGAAAAAAATCATAAAAATCAACTTTACAAAAAAAACTATTGAAAGTGGTTTTCAAATGCCTGATTTTTATCTTTTTACTTTTGTCTTTTATCTTCTGTATGAATAATGCAGGTTTATACGACTATAACCGCTACCTGATTGTCTCACCATTTAAGCAAACAGTCAGAGAACTGAATTATAATTATTCATAGCCGTTATGTATCTCGACCCGTCCTCTTTTTTCGAATGATATTTTAAGGATTCCATTTTCAATACCTTCTATTTTCGCTTTGTCGAGGGCCTTAATGTAATGTGTAGGGAAAGGAAGCCTGATGCGGACTTCTCCACCCTGTTCGGATAAAAGGGTGATATTGTCTACTTGTCCGCCTGTTTTTTGAGCACTGACCAGGATTGCTCCTTCTGCCCGAAGGCTTGTAAAAGATGCATTGGTCCAGCTCGCCGGAACTGCCGGAAAAACATCAATATATCCTGCATAGCTCTGCAAGAGCATCTCCTGGATACCCGAAGCAAAAGCAAAATTTCCCTCAAGCGTAAAAGGGTGGTATGTAAAATTGCTCAAACCGATTTGGCACACATCGCCATTCAGATGAAAGCTATTGGTTGAACAAAAGCAACTTGCAAATTTTCCAAGAACATCGGCAGCTTTTTCTCCCTGGTGCAAACGTGCATAAATGTTCCCCAACCAACTGAAAGAATATCCTGTCCATTGCGACGTTCCATATTTTTCGAGGTTTGCAATACTGATTTCCATGATTTTCCGTTCGTTTTCGTCATCATATTTCAACAATCCCAATGGATGAATAGCCATGAGATGCGAAAAATGCCGGTGCGACTGCCTGAATAGTAAACCTGGTTTTATTGTAAAGCCGGTTTCAGGATCAATATCGAACAAAGGAATTTCTTTCTCAAGAGCTATCCAGTGAGTTTGATCTTCAATATTCCCGATATCAGCAGCCATGTCTGCCGCTATTTTGAAAACGTATTTACACAAAGCACGATCATAGTTGGTCATTTCGAGGAACCAGGCATCCATTCCTCCATCGTTAATTTCCGGGCTCGAGCTCATGGGCAATGTTCGCGAACCATTAGCATAAGCAGTGACTTGTTCGATAAATTTTGCTGCATCTGCAACCCATGGATAGGCGCGTTGTGCAAGAAATTCCTTGTCCATGCTGTAGCGCCATTGCAGGTAAAAATGCTGCGCAAGCCAGCAAGCCACTGTTGGCGACATGGCATACATGTTCCAGCCGCCCATAGGATGGCCACGTAATGTTGCGACACCGGGAACGTTCAACCCGCTTACCCCAAAAACTTGTTGGGCATACGTTTCGAAATACGGTTTGAGATCCCACAACCAGTCGGTAAAAACCAATCCCTCTTCAAGATGATTACCACTGTAGGCCGGCCAGTAACTGAGTTGTGTGTTGAGGTCGCTGTGGAAATCACCTTTCCAGGGAGGTAATTTGTCGTTATCAGCAGTCCATATGGCCTGAAGCGAGATGGGTGGCGCTCCTTTGCGCGATGCTGCCCCTAATTTATAAGTTTCGAGATACCATTGTTTCTCAAGTTGCTTTTCGGGGATGCTGATTGAAGCTTTCGACCAGTATTGCTGCCACCATAGCTTATGGGCTGCAGAGCCTTCATCAAAGGTGAATCTGACAGCTTTTTTAACCAGTTGCGAAGCTTTTTCGGCTTTTGGCTGATCGCTGTAATGAGATGTAATACTGATGAGACCCTGAACGGAAGATTGAGCATACGACGAAGCAACAGCGACCTGGTATTTCAGTGGTCCCCAGCCTTGCTGATCGTAAATGATCAGGTTTTTCTGCTTGCTAACAGTTCCTGCTGTATAGCCCAGACGGCGCAAATCCTGCCCATCTACAACGACATTGCCGGTGGAAGTTACCGGGACGGTAGCATAGGCAGGTGGTATTAATGAAGGAACAGGAGTGGCGCCCTGCCAGCTGTATCTAATCAGCGGTTGTGTTGCATCCACAAAAATTCTGAAAACAATACCGTTTTTCCATTTTATAGTACAAATGGCCGATGATATATCTAGCATAGCCGATTCAACCGGTCCCATTTGCCGGATATCGAATTCGATGGCTGCTCCCGGGATCTTGGTGGGAGCGGCATCACGGTCGTAAGGTTCATCGGCAACTTTCCATACGGTATCCCAGTCACCGGTAAGGCGATGCTGATATGCCCACTGGTACGAGTACTTTTGAATTTCGGCTGTTGGGCGTAAATCCCAAAGGTCGGCACGGTCGACGGATAAGCGTAATTTCCCTTCTTTTTGCCATACCAATACACCGCACATTCCATTTCCAAGTGGCAAGCCACTATACCAGGTCGTTGGAATCTGATCAAATTTCAGGTTATGCTCATCCGATGGCTGTGCATATGACTTCAGCAAAGGAAAACAGGAAGCTGATATTAGCAGGGCAAACACATATTTCCGCTTATTGAGAATCATGGCTGGTTTATTAGATTATTTAGGTTTTATTTACTGCTGTTCAAAAAATTCAATAGAAGTTTCAATCAGAAGATTCCGTTCCCTTGTAGTAATTTTGTTTTTCGATCATAAAACATGATGGACAAAAATACAGATGCCTGACTTTTATCTTTTTACTTTTGTCTTTTGTCTTCTTCATGAATAATGCAGGCTAAAGGTCCATCAGGAAATCTTTTAATTCCGCAAACCATGGTTTTATTTCGATGCTCACTTTCTTAAGTCCGGCAAGATGACTGGCCGAAGCAGGAATTTCAACAGGATGACCAATACATTTTTCTACTACGGTATCGAATTTTACAGGATGAGCCGTTTCCAGGATAATACCGGGTTGTCCGGGATGTAGCTTAAGGTATCTTCGTAATGCTTGATAAGCAACAGCACCATGAGGTTCCAGCAGGTAATGTTCATTGTTGTAAACTTCTTTAATGGTTTCCAGGGTTGATCTTTCACTCACCCTGAAACTGCTCACCATTTCTTTCATATGTGAAAGATTATCATGGAACAACTCCCTGACCCGGACAAAATTGCTGGGGTTACCCACATCCATGGCATTGGAGTATGTTGCAACAGCAGGTTTAGGCTTGTAAATGCCACTTTTCAGGTAGATTGGGAATACATCGTTACTGTTGCAGGCAGCAATAAAATGCTTTATAGGAAGGCCGGAACTATGCGCTAAAAGCCCGGCACAAATATTTCCGAAGTTACCGCTTGGCACGCAAACAACTGGAGCCTGCTCATGCTGCCATTGCTGCAAAGCATAGAAATAGTAAAATTGCTGGGGAAGCCAGCGAGCCACATTTATGGAGTTGGCAGAAGTGAGGACAAGGCGATGGTTCAGCTGTTCATCTGCAAAGGCTTGTTTCACCATGTGCTGGCAGTCATCAAAAGTTCCGTTTACCTCCAGGGCAGTTATATTTTGCCCAAGCGTGGTTAGCTGTAACTCCTGAATATTGCTTACTTTCCCTGATGGATAAAGGATTACTACATCCACACCTTCCACTCCGAGAAAGCCATTTGCCACTGCACTGCCAGTATCACCAGATGTTGCCACCAGGATAGTCACTTTCTGTTTATTTCCTTTCGAGAAATATCCCAGGCACCTGCTCATGAACCGGGCACCAACATCTTTGAAGGCCAAGGTCGGTCCATGATACAATTCGAGCGAATAAATGGAGTCGTTTATTTTTACAAGCGGGAAGTCAAAGTTAACAGTCTCTTCGCAGATGCGATATAATTCAGCGTCGGGAATGGTATCGCCTGCATAAGTCCGTATCACTTCAAAAGCAATTTCGGCCTTTGATTTTCCCCTGAAATTTTTAAAAAAGTCTGCGGACAGCTTCGGAATATGTTCCGGGAAATACAATCCTTTGTCCGGAGCCTGACCGCTGATGGCTGCTTCGCGGAAATTAACCGGTGATGATTGTTTATTTGTGCTGTAATATAACACGATGATGATTGATTTAATGATTCAGTGAAACCTTCACTCCTTCGGTGTTTATTGTGGTGACATAAGTGTGGAACCCGATCCCGGTTTTTTGATATTCTTTCGTCATGGCAGATTCAACAGCTTTTGCTGTGGTTTCATCCTTGCTGAACATGAATACAGAAGGACCGGAGCCTGCAATTCCACCGCCCAAAGCACCAGCTTCAATACTAAGTTTCCTTATTTGTTCAAAACCTGGAATCAGTGCGCTGCGAACAGGTTCCACAATAACATCAACAAGCGAGCGGCTGATAAGGCTGTAATCACCCATCATCAGTCCTGCTATCAAACCTGCGATATTGCCCCATTGCGTTACCGCATCCTTCAATGGGATTTCTTTTTTCAGGATTTTCCTGGCATAAGAGGTTTTTATTTCGATAAGAGGATGTATAATCGTAATGAATAAGGGTGGTGCCGGAATGGGAACAATATCCAAAGGGCTGAGAGAACGTATAAGCGTGATTCCACCATAAATGGCTGGTGTTAGATTATCAGCATGTTGCACGCCTGAGGCTACTGCCTCACCGAACATGGCAAATCGGACCAGGTCTTCTTTTGTGAAACGCATGTTCAACAGATGGTTTGCTCCAACTACTGAGCCTGCAGCACTGGCAGCGCTTGAGCCAATGCCGCTTCCCGGCATGATGATTTTTGTGCTCTCTACTTCAAAACCGATATCCTCCGGAACTTCTGTAAGTAAAGCAAGTAATGCGGCTCCCAGAACGTTATTTTCAGGTTCAGTAGGCAGGCCATAATTATCCTTGTTGATTATAGTTACACCTTTGGTTGCTGTTGTTCTGATGACCATTTTATCATAGGGCCCGTTCAATGCAAAACCAAGGATATCAAAACCACACACAATATTCGCAACAGTGGCAGGCGATAGAACAGTTACTTCATTTGGCATAAATTGATTATTAATATTAAACTTTTTAACTATGCATGCCTGATCTTATCAAATAGAAAAATCAACCACAATAAAATTCACGTAAATAAAGAAGGATCCTGATTTTGGATAGTGGACGCGAACGCCACAGTATCTTTGAAAGATAATCCTTAAAACCAAGACCCTATGACAAAGTTACATCAATTTTCAGATTTTACTGACAAAAATATTTTTGTCGGAAGGGATATTCATCTGAGGAGTTGGAATGTTTCCTTAGAATATAATTTCATCTGGCAGTATATAATGCAGGATCCATACCCAGGTCTCGTCCGCTTCCTTTTATCTCTTCATTATCTTCCAGTAAGCAATACTCCGTTTGCCAAAACTGAAGGTTTGGATTTATTCCCATCAAAGTATGTGATAAAATACGTCGCTGTTCGAGCAACATGGAACCTACCGGATAGGTTGAAAAATAGCTGTGTCCACTTACTTTGAATGCTGGCAGCTTTCATAAACCAACGCTGGCCTTGTTGTTTCTCCCAGTTGAATGTGCCATCATTATTCAGAAAACATTCTGCCCTTCGCCATTCATCCTCAATCTCAATATTGATAGCTTGTTCAGTACTTCCTTCACCAATATTGAATCTCCAGCCCGAAAGGCCTATACCTTTTGGGTTTCCATTCGTGTCAATATCATTACTAAACAGTAATTCAGCAATTTTCTCCCGTTTATTAACCGGCCAATTCTTTCCTGTAAAGTGGCAACCCCAGGCATCGGAAGCACCGAATGCCATTATTTGTTGTTTACGGTCATTGAAATCAATGGTAATGGTAATTTGAGTATCAGTAGTGTCTGATATATTCTTGTCTTTGTTATAGGAAATCATTAATGATATAAATCCGACAAACATTAAAAGTTCTTTCATCATTCAATAGTTAGGTCATTTTATTTCCAATAAAATTAGTTCCTTTTGAAACCATCCGCCGAACGATTGTTAAAATACCCCCTCTTATAAAACTATTTACCCACGAACCCCAAATATTTTGAGAATTATATTCGCAACTGGAAATCATAAAAACCAGGTAAATAATTTAATCATTTAGGTTTTACCTGAGTATAATCAACAGAATACCGCAACAACCAAACAAACTATATAAACAACAATAATTAACATTTACTAAACAATTAAAAATGAGACGAATTTACTTACTATTAACCATGATGCTTGCATTCGGTATACAGCTATGCCTGAATGCACAGGTGACAAAAACTCTTAAGGGACAGGTTTCATCGGCTGATGGAACTTTACCCGGGGTCAGTATATCTGTTAAAGGGACAAATTACGGAACAGTTACCGATCCTGATGGAAAGTATTCGATTCAGGTAACCCCTGGAGATACTGTTTTATTCAGTTTCATTGGTTATTTAAAAGCAACATTTGCTTTTACCAACCAGGAGGTGTATAATGTGAAACTAACTCCGGAATCCATGCTTCTTGAAGAACTTGTAGTTGTTGGATATGGAACGGTTAAGAAAGCTGCAACCACCGGAGCTATAACAGCTATAAAGGGGAAAGAGCTTGAAAAAGGTAAAAATGCCAATTTCTCAAACAGTTTTGCCGGCAGGGTTTCGGGTGTTGTAGCAACTACAGCCTCCGGCGAACCTGGTCAGGATGGAACCAGAATCCTGATCCGGGGTATGAGTACCACTGGTGACAACTCACCTTTAATTGTAATTGACGGCGTTGCAAACAGGCTTGGAGGGCTCGACAGGTTAAATCCTGATGATGTCGAAAGTGTATCGGTTTTAAAGGATGCTTCTGCTGCGATTTATGGTTCCCAGGCTGCCAATGGAGTTATTTTGGTTACTACCAAAAAAGGGAAAGAAGGGAAACCGGTGTTAGAATTTAATTATAACCAGGGTATAGCTCAGCCCACACGACTTCCTGACATGGCTGATTCATACACGTATGCTAACATCATCAACGAAATTAATTATTACAGGACTCCGGAAGGCGGGTTAAGACAGATCTATTCAGATGAGGATTTGCAAAAATTTGCTGATGGCTCTGATCCGTTGAACTATCCAAATACCAGTTGGGAGAAAGAAACCCTGAAACAGTTTTCACTCCAGGACCGGGAATCGTTATCGGTTCGGGGAGGAACGAAATCAATAAATTATTTTGCATCGGTGGGAAGATTCCACCAGGAAGGGCTCTATAAAGATGGCATTTTGGATTATAACCAGATAACTGTCCAATCAAATACCGATTTTCAAGTCACTGATAACCTGAAATTAGGCCTGAATCTTGCATACAGAAACAGTGTCCGCCATGCCCCAACCAATGATCAATACACAATTTTCAGGGCTATCTACAGGACATATCCACAAATACCCGTTGAGTACCCAGGTGTTGGCCCATCAGCAGGGGTCGAATCAGGTCTTAATCCAACTGTTTTGGTTACCGACATGCCCGGAACAGACGATAACGATGAATCCGTTGTTAACTCATTGCTGAATTTTGATTTCAGGTTGCCTTTTGCAAAGTCTTTTTCGCTTAAGGGCTTTTTAGCAATGGACTATGGTTACAATCTTCGCGAAACCTTTTCAACGCCCTATATTGTTTATAGTTATGATCAGTCAACCGGTGAATATACCGAGGTTAACGGAGGGCCTGTTACACCCGAATTAACCAACAGCCAGACCAATGATTTCTTAAAAACCTATAATTTTAGCTTAAACTATGAAAAAGCATTTGGCGAAAACCATATCAAAGCATTCGTGGCTTTTGAGCAGAGCGAAAGCATAAGTAAATGGTTTTCGGCATTCCGTAAAGGATTTCTGTCCACACAGATACCCGTGCTGGATATGGGAGGTTCCAACCCTCTGGATAAGTCGGTGGGG